>Ga0335074_10001418_pt1 | contig 32401 bp, 21 predicted proteins | sample Lox_Sample_23_FD_206715 | JGI IMG/M metagenome (GOLD analysis project Ga0335074, IMG submission 206715) | Soil microbial communities from Loxahatchee National Wildlife Refuge, Florida, United States - Lox_Sample_2.3 | ecosystem: Environmental > Terrestrial > Soil > Wetlands | place: USA... | reverse complement strand
ACATATGCGTCGGCAAGTCCTCCCGCCACCTGCGTAACGCCACGCCAATAGTCGAGCTGAGTCGCGAGAGAAAGCGCCTGTTTGAAATCTGCGATCGCGCTATCCCACTGGCCGATGTCCTCGTAGACGCTCGCTCTCGACGTGAGGATCTGGTAGTAGTGCCCCTTAAGAGACGGACTCGGGATCTCGGCGAGGGCTTGATTCGCCAGAGTCAGTGCTTCCTGGTAGCGGTGGAGACCACGGAGAGCGTCGATCTTTGAGGAGACCGCGATGGCAGGATAGGCCACGGCAGGATGGGCGTGGGCGATAGCAATGGCGTCATTGAGCGGACCCAGCCCTTGCTGGTAACGGTGAATTTCAACTAGCCCGGCGCCATAAAGGCTGGCGTACCGCACTTGAGCGGGAATGTCGTGAGCGACCTTCGCTACCCCCCAAGCCGTAAGAACTTCTTTCTTTGCGGTGGTCGTGTCGCCAAGGAGAAATGCGGCAATCCCTTCTTCACCGAGCGCGCGAGAGGCGAGAAGCAAATGACCGCGATTTCGCGCGAGAACGGCAACCTCGCCCCACGTCTGGCGCGCGAGGCTCGCATCGTAGTTGTTCTCGATCATGCCCCTCACTTCAAGGATTCGCAGGCGGGTCTCAGAGTCGGCCGCCTCAGGCTTCTTCAAGTCTTGCGTGAGAGCATAGATGGTGTCTGAGAGGCTGGTGGCCTCAGCCTGAGCGGGGATTTGGCTCACCTGAGCGTAAAGCGCTTTTGAGTCGTTTCGTTCGGCGGTGAACTTAATCTCTGCTTGATGAAAGATAGTTGCGGCGGCAAACCACTGGCCGTTCCACGCAAGATCGTCGGCACGCTGCAGGAGCGCGTCGGGACTGTCTGAGTCGATCCGCCGCCGGATGCGGTAACGAACAAACGCGATTACGAGAATGATCGCGACCGTACACGTGACAAGGACGGCAACGGATTGGGTGCGCTTGGGGGAAAACCGCATCGCAATCCTCGCTGGGCCGGTCGAACAGGTTCATCTGAATGATAGCCGCGACCTGCTTGATTTCTCAACTCATCGACCTCTACGCTTAAATACATAACGAGTACGAATATCAAATTCCCTATCTTTGCTGATGAAAGAAGGTTTAGGCCAGGCCGGTCGATGACAAGGGTGTCCAACGCGACTGACAAAGTGCAGACCGCTCTTCTGGTCGGCTTCGATTCCGCATGGACCGCGCATAATTCCGGAGCGGTTGTCGGGGTGCTCCGCTTCGGAGATGGGAGCTTCGGCGAACTGGGTTTGACAAAGACTGTGAACTACCCACAGGCCCAAGATGTCATTTCGGAATGGCAAGCCGAATTCACTCCAGGAACCACCATAATCATGCTCGACCAACCAACCATTGTGGGGAATGCTACCGGTCAGCGGCCCGTGGAAAACATCGTTGGATCCCTCGTCGGCATCCGGTACGGTGGCATGCAACCGGCTAATACATCCAAGACGGAGATGTTCGGTGCGGAGGCTCCTGTCTGGAGATTTCTGGAGCTCTTCGGCCGAGCGTCGAATCCTCTGGAACTAGTCGCCGGCACACAGGTTTTTGAAACCTACCCGGTACTGGCAATCATTGCGCTCAACTGGTCGCTGGTGGACCCGTCAAAACAGGCACGTCCTTCCGGTCGCCTGCCGAAGTACAACCCAGATCGGAGGAAGACCTTCTCGCTTTCGGACTGGAGGCATGTGTGCGCGCACACTTCCGGTGCTTTCAAGGACCGCCGTATTTCAGAACTCGCGAAATGGATCGATGAGGTCAGCCGGCTGACGGAAGTGCACAAGGAAGACCAAGACGGCGTAGATGCATGTATATGCCTGCTTGTAGCGCTGCACTTGGCAGAAGGAAAGAAGTGCATCATGGTGGGAAATATGGAATCGGGCTACATGGTGGTGCCACACTCCACCGAACTTGAATGCGAACTCTGCACTCGTTGCGTGAATACCGGTCTTGTACCGGCGGATTGGGTAAGGAACTGCTCTCAATGCTAAGCGCTGGAGTCCAACTGGAGTAGTAGCTATTGTGGTCCAGCTCTTTTTTGCGAATTCCAAAGTTTCAATGTGCCATCTGCACAGAGACTGTCAAAATGCGCCCGAATTCGTGCAAGGATTTCGCTATCCGATAACAGGACGCCGAGTTCACAGTTTCGGCTGAACGCATCGTCGGTCAGGTTTGCACTTGACAAAATTGCCTGATCATCAATGACAGCGACCTTTGCGTGTAGTTTTCCAGGCATCCCGGCAGAATTCCGTTCTCGTTTCTCAAGCGGCCAATAGTAGATGTCTGCTCCCAACCGAACGATTTCAGGAAAAGCATACATGGCGTCGAGCGAGAGCTGCCCTTGCGATGATTCCTCAAATTCCAGGATCATGCGCACTCGAACTCCACGATTCAGCGCTCCGACGAGGGCCTTACTCAACTGTTGAATCTTATAGGCCGCAAATGTCACAAGAAAGATCTCACGATGTGACGATGAGATTAAGTCATAAAACACTTGGTCAATCCGGCGCGCAGGAATGTGACTACCGGGAGATGGTCCGCTCCAGAGCAATTCGATAGGGTGTTTCTGTTGCCATTGCGAGAACAGAGACGAACAAAGATCGAGTGACGCGCCAAGCGCCTTCCAAGATAACACCGATTGAGACTGACGAAGCACGTTTACAAGACAGTGCGCGGCATCGTTGTTGTTGGTAACCGGCATATTGGCGATCAGAGCTGCGACATCCATGGACTCAGGCGCACAATTCAATTCACTACAAACTGCCTGAAGCCACGGTTGATGCGACCTGCGTATTAGGTCTTGGATTGCCGACGATAGGGTTGATGGAAGCATGTCTTATCAGAAAAAGCGAGCTTCTCCACTGGAAAAAGTCTCGACAAGAACAGATCGATCGAGGTAACGATTGCCGCGCTCACAAGACGTTTCAGGCGAGAATTGACATGCATGGCAACAAGCGCCATGGATACCCCTTCCTGTAGTGTCCGGGTGATGTTCGGCGCAGAGAGGGTCAGAGGCACACAATCTCGCGCTTTCCAGCGCTTGTTGCAGGTGACGTCCAAGAGTCAACGGATCGCCGAGCTCAACCAATCCCCCAAGGGTCCCTTCGCTATCCGGTGCGGCAGTATACAGCAGAATTCCTGCCATTGGTCCGCCGGATTCCTCTGGCTGACGAGAGTAGAGGCGCTCTTGAATACTCGCCGCTGAGTACCCACAATCAAGGACGATCTGGCGCATCAGAGCATGTGCCAGGGAATGCAGGAGGACAAATCGAGCACCGGGAAAGTGCTCCCCAATTGGCTTCAAATTACGCAACTTGCGCCAAGCCTTGTGCGACTCCAAGAATTCGTTCTGTAATGCTCTTACTTCTGGTTTTGCTTCCCAAGCGAGAAGGGCTCCTTCGTGAACCCGCAAGAAGATGCCCTCGCCCCGCACCTCCGAAGCGGGAAGCCAGGTAGGACTCTCTCGCCGAAGCGGGGTCATTCGATCATCTAAGAGTACAGTCGCTTCCGCAAAATCGGAGTTGGATTCGATCCGCGTAAAACCGAGCAAAGCTTGGACCTCTCGGATGCGTTCTACCAGAACAGTATCCTCGAAACTTCCCTCAAAGCCTTTCGGGGGCGCAACTCGCCGTAGCTTGAAATCCTTGTTTTCAGAGGTGACGCTCGGGTTGGAAAAAACCTCCCACTCTGGCAACTTCAGATCCTCAGCATTCGAGTAATCGATTCCGCCTCCATGACGCCTCGATTCGATTGCTGCCCAAATATCTTGTTCCTTGAATTCGCTGAATAACGGAATCAAGGATTGGAACTTTTGAAGTTTCTTCCCAACAAGGCGCACATCGTCTAGGCTCTCCAGGTCTGCCAACTCTTTCCACTGCTCCTCTACAAGCTTGCCGATCCTGTCGGTTGCTCGGGGTATTGCCAACGCAGAGAGTGCTGTTGGGAACCAGCTGTTTGAAGATCCAAGCAGAATAGCTTTAGCTTGTTCTTGGCATCCAGCATTGTCGGTCTTGCGTAGGTGGGGATGGTGAGCCGGACACGCGAATGCCACGTCTGAATCGAACGCATCTGCCATTCGACGTTCGGTTCCGCAGGAGCTACACTTCACAATAATGTCTGAAGCATCGCCAGAAGCGCCAAACTCGCGAAGCGTCAATGCCGCTGGCTGACAAGGGACGTTCCCTTTATGGACAAAGGTGATCCATGGAAAATCAGTCAAGTGTCCTTCTCTGCACGCCAGCAGAAAACGGACCGACAATGCAGTCGGCGGCTTTCCACTCAAGCTCTTGAGACACCCTTGGTGAACATACGCTGTCTTATCTGGACGGTATGCGTCTTGGACAAGCTTGAAAACGCCAGACTCCACCGTGGCGAGGGTATCGCATAACGAACAACGCAGCCATCGTGGAAATGGCACGACAGGGACGCCTATAGCTGGTGCGGCTGGGTCGCGATCGGTGCCGTCCAGTTTGATTGGGGGTAGATAAAGTCGCGAAACTTGCGAGCCAAGGCGCCTCTGTATTGCAGCGAGAAGGCGATCTTCCTGGATTTCGCTGCAATAGCGCGTATCCCAATCGTCTAGCCCCATCACGAGTGCCGACATATTTGGCAGGTCGATCAGCGACCCAACACCGAATGTGAAGATCAGCTGGCTGGGGCGAAGTTCGCCAAGTTCGTTCATATTGATGTCCTTATTCGGCGGTCAGGCCCGTTGAGCGCTGGTCGAGTATGAGATCAGTTGTGCCTTCGACATCTCGCAAGGAATCCAGGCATGTGAACATCTCCCAATCGTTGGCCGAGGCGTGTTCCAGGAGGGCTACCGTGGCACCACCTTCAGACTCGTAGCCAAGTTGGTACTCCTTCTGTTTGTGTACGCGGCTAAGCCAATCGTCGCGCCTACGGTTAAGCTGGTACGTCATTCGCTGGCTAATAGCTGAATCGTGTGTAGCATTCTCCGAACGCAAGGCGAGTTGATTGAATACCAGAGGCATGCGGGGGTCTGCGTCCTGCAAAGATCCGGCCTTCAGATTCCCATTCAAGCGTGTGTCCCAAAGTCGTACGAGCGCGACAAGCACACCCGACAAACCGCGGTCGAGCGCGCGCGCGGAAAATGGTGTGACGGAAAGCGCTTCGACATGTTTGAAAAATGTATCGTGATAGTGTTCGAATCTCTCGTAATGGGAGAGGTCCCTCGGCCGAGCCCAGTTGAAGATCGTGCCAACCAATCCGGGCCCATCCGCCGTGCGACCAACACGGCTCGTGGCCTGAATGTACTCTGACGTGTTTTTGGGTTGGCCAGCGACGAGCATCAATCCCAGACGATCAATATCAACACCTACTGAAATCATGTTGGTCGCGAGGACCACATCATAAGGTACCGGCGTACTGGTTTGCTTTCCGTCCTTTCGTTCGGCCGCGCGCTGAAGTTCGGCCGCTTTGTCGAACACAGCTTCTAGACGTTCCAAGATCCGAGGAATGTCCGTACCCGATTTGCGTGATGTCAATTCCTCGACTAGGCGTATTCGGCGTTTCGCCAATCCACGCTGATCAGCGTCGCGCAGCCGGGCTTTGATATCGTCCTCAACCAATCGGCGTGTGCCTGCCAACTCTCTAATTGAGTTGAAGTATCCGGCGACCGTCATCCATGGATCCGCGAGGTTGTCGTATTTGTCGTAAAGAACCTGGGCGGCGGCCATATGGGCTACATAAGACCGGATCATCGCGACTGGGTATCGACGGCCAAAGGCGCATACCCCCAGGTACCGACGTCCAGGAGAGTCCGGCCCGATGGGGCGCTGCAGAGCAAAAAAGCTATCGCGAATGCTCGTGCCTTGCGGCGGAAACACATGGAGTTTCCGCACAAACAGCTTTTGAACCTGGTCCGGTGCCCGGCGAATCGTTGCGGTTGAGGCCACAACCTTGGGGCGTACCTTCTTGCCGTCCACTTCCCAGGAACAAAGCTCGTCGATAGCTGCCTCATAGAGGCCTACCATCGATCCAAGTGGTCCACTGATGAGGTGCAGCTCATCTTGGATAATCAGGTCCGGAGGCCGCAGAAATCCATGAGGTTGGCTCTTAACTGCTGGCAACCCGTTCCGCGCTGGATGTGATGTTCCGTCCTCAATTTCGGGGGAGATGAACCCATGCCGAGGGCAAACACCATTGACCTTTCCGAAGAGCATTTGAGTTTCGCCCTTCCATGGCATCTGTGCAAATTTGTCAACCGTGGCGATTAGCAATGATGGAGGGCGGCGATAAATCTCCTCATCGACAACCATCACTGGCAACCCCTCTTTGGGCGCTTTGGCTTCTGAGAAGTCACAGCGGCCAAGGTCGTCACCACAATAGGTGACACACCGACCAATGTCGCTTGGCGCTTCATAAACCCGAATATGCCGCTCTTGAATCTCGCTCCCGCACCAGGGGCAGGATGTGATCTGCTGCGGAGTGCCGCCGTATACTGGCCTACCGCCGGTGTTTCGTTGCCGGAGCGCATTGGCTGCGGCCGCAAGAGTATTCGGAGAAGTCTTGTTCCCAACCCAAAGCCCGATGCGAAAGGGGGTCTCTCCCCACTTTCCCTGATCTGATTGTCGAATCGCCTCGCAGGCACAGATGAGAGCAGTCGCTCTTTGGAACTGTTGAAGTGTTAGCAGCCGTAAAGTGTAGCGCATGAGGACGGCTACGCCTTCGTCGCTGCGGCAGCCGCCAATCTCTCCTTGGCGACGACGCAATGCGAGGATGTAGGCGGTCAAGCCCAGGTAGGCTTCAGTTTTACCGCCACCGGTGGCAAACCACAACAGGTCGGCAACCGCGTCTGTCTCGTGGCTACGGTCAGGATGGTGCAGCTCGGTGAGGCTTGGTAGGTTAAGCAGAATAAAGGCAAGCTGGAATAGACGCCAACTGCGATTCTTCTCAACATCCAGGGACTCAAACCCATCTTCGACCTTCAGTTCTTTCTTGCGCACCTTACGCGAAAACGTTGAATGGATGCGCTGCTGCCACATGGCACGATTTGCAAATCGAAATGCTTCTTCCGCAAGCGTGTTCGATTCGATCAAATCTATTCCGGCTTTGATGCGCAGCTGTGCACGCTTGCACGCCTCGACGGCCCGTTTGGCGGCCTCCTCGTGACCGCTCAGTTTCTCGGAGGGCAGGGAGAGCTTGGCTTCTTCAGTTTGAGTCCAGATTTTATAAGCGGTCTCGATATGACGCAGTGACTCAACCAATTCCTGCTTGGGCATCTCGGCCAGGACTTTCATGTCCAACGTTAGGCCATTTAGGTTCTCGTCATCCGCTTGAGACCGCGGAGTCTGTTGGGGCACCTCGAATCGAGGGATCCATTCGCTCTCTACAACAGTTGCCCGCTCTGCTTGCGGTTCCGGCAAGGTTGCATGAATAGATATCCCATGGCCCACTGCGAACTCGCGCTGGTGTCGATAGAGCATCTCCAGAGTTTCGGCTTCTTCGCGAGTCAACGGGTCCATCTTGGAGAGATCGGCGGTCACTCCTTTACGCTGAACGAAGATCGGCTGGCCCTCGGCACCGTGTACGCTAATCTTGGGCTGAAACACCCATACCTCGTCCTTAGGTTCACTACGCCGTACTCGTTCCGGCTGCTGGTTTACAAGGAAGAGAGTCACTATCCACCCGTCCTGAGTGAGGCGAATACGGCCCTGCATCAACACCAAGGGATAATCAGGATGGACGGGCGCGGGATCGATAAGGCCGATCTCTAGGTTGACGATCTTCGGCTCGACAATAACAGCTCGCCGCCTCCAGACCGGCGAGGGATTTCCGTCCCTTTTCTTTTGAGTGGTGCTGTGGATGCGCTGGTAATGGCCCCACTCAACCTCGACGACGATCTTATTGATTTCGGTGGCGACGACAAAACTGATGCCCATCGACGAAGGGAAGTACGTGCCAACAGGAGGAACGCCAGTTTCCGGAGCACCTTCCTCACCTTCATCACCGCCAGAGGTGGACAATTCGTCCAGTTCGCCACCCGGTATTTCGCTGCTCTTGGGCGCCAGCATACCGACAAGATAGCGACCGTAGACATGGTCTTCATATTGGTTGAGTTCTTCCTCTGGCCCGCCGGCAGGGCCAAGAAGGTCGCGGATCACCATCTCGGTCAATTCGTCACGAATGGCCGCAGGGGTAATGGTCGGTAAAGAAGTTCCAGCCGTGGTCACACTTGAGCCCATATGGTTTTAACCGCCTCGAAGAACATTCGCTGCCGCGTTTCCACCTTATCTTTCGGGAATGCGCCGCTATCATCGGCCTCGATGAATGCATTCTGAAACACAGCAGGTAGACTCTGTGCATCTACGTTCGGGAGTTTTCCTGCCAGGATCTCATTCCAGATTATGTTGCTGCACTCATAGTCTTCCAACTTGTCGCTATAGAGGTCTGCGCCGCTGCTGAGATTCTGTGCATCCTTGAGAAGCAATACCATTCCCATTTGGTTCCTGGTTTGGTCGAAGGACGCGGAATCGAATAGCCCATTAGCCGGATCAGTGAACAGCGCGTGATTGACCTCATTGTGTGCATACATGTGTTCCAGGTGCATCCCGTAGCGCTTCCTGTTGTTTTTGTTGAAGCGCTCTTCAATTTCCCCGGGCTCGGCGCTGCAGTAGGATGGCTTGTCCAAGAGCTTGCTGAAGTACCGGTCGATGCGCATGAGCACATACTTGCTGAAATTGACCTGACTATTCCTAGCGTTTTTAAAGCGCTCAAAAGTGAAAATATCAGATACGTTGCCTGAATAGCCTTTCTCCAAGAGCTCTTCGTCTTTGAGGGTTGCAATAATGTGCTGGTCGAACACCTTGCAACACTCAGCCACACTCTTATTCCGAAGTTCGGAGTTCAGGTCGTATATCGTTCTCTGAAACTCGTTGCTGTCGTATGCCCCCAATAGCCTCAGAATTGCGTGAAACTGATCGAACTTGGCTGAAACAGTCCGAATTTTCTCTTCGCGCTGCGGATCATCCTGGACAACGGCCGACATGATGAGCAAATATTGTTGGTTTTGCTCGAGAAGCTTGTTGTAGAGCAGATGCTCCCGTTCGCTCGTGTAGTCTGCCCTGAGTTCCTGGTAAAGCTTTGCAAAATATTGAATGTCGCTCTTTATCCGTCCGAACAGAAGGTCCGTGTCGCGGAAATCGCCGAAATGCGCCCGGAGTTCAGGCCTTCGGTAAATCTCGTAATGATAGTCGGATTCAAAGGACTTGTATGCATCTTCTCCGTTGGCAAACTTCGCCCGAAAGTATGTCCTGAAGAAGTCATCCAGACTGATAGTCGCGTCAGTCGAATTCTTCAGTGCGGTTCGATAGTACAGATCTTGTAGATCGACCCAAATCTGGTTGGCTTCCTCTTTGGCCTTGGTGGGCAAGTTCCCAATGAGCTTTCCCTTCAAGATTTCGTACGGTTTCAGTCCTAGCCCGCGGTCGTTCACCACCTCGAAGATCATCGCGACATTGTCTTGGCGTTCAATTCGAATTTCGACGATAGACACGCGATCCAGAAGGTAGCTGATGTAGTAGGTGAGTTTCGGAAGATCGATGCCAGTCGCGTCTGAGGATTTGAAGAACCCGTCGAAATAGCCGCTGATAATCTTGAAATTCTCAGTCAGGCGTTTTTGCGTTTCGTCCACAGGCGCAAAAGGGGTCTCGTCAACGAGGGCGCGAAGTTGTCCTTCTCGGTTCCTGTTGAAAATCTTGAAGCGGGTTGCGCTTCCAAAATCATCTTCTTCAAAAATTAGGGGCTGGAGCGTGCTGGACTTAAATGTTTTGCCATGTAGTTCGGTCGTCTCTTCAAGTTTCAGCAGAATTTGATAAAGCTTAATCAGCATCAGCAGCAGAGTCGTGAGTCGCTGCTGTCCATCAACGATGCTGGTCGACGTGGGCGATGTGTGCGTCAGGTACGTGTTGAGAAAATACGGATCGAAATGCTCCAGAACGTCCTGCTGGATGGCCTTGGGGTCTGTTTTTTGTCGCTTGCCTAATTCAAAGCGCACTTCAAGATCGTTCAGCAGCGTCTCCACCTGCTCGCGAGTCCACTTGTACTCCCGCTGATAAATGTCGATGTAATAGGAACGCTGTGCGTTGAAAACCGCGCGAATGAACTGGTCGTGCGGCGTGATCAGTTTCTGGACTGTTGTCTGCGTGTCGATCGAACCTGCCATCTTCACTCCGATTCAAATTGCAGAGTTGGCTCCTCAAGCGTCTTGTTCGCCTTATTTCGGTCACGCTTGGCGGACTTGTTTGGTTGCTTGCTGAAAAGCGTCGCCTCTGCCTCTTCCTCTGTCTGGCGCCGATGATTCAGTTTTAGCAAGTGGTCGAGAACTTCTCGGCTGGCGGCTTCTGAAATGGTGAAGCGGATGCCTTGTCTGGTTTCGTGGAAATCATGATCGAGAGGGATATTTGTCCAGCAGTAGGCGTTGGCAACCGCATGGTCCAGGTCTCGTTGCAGTTTGCGTAGTCCCTCAATATCCTCGGACTTCTCGTCAGGGCTGTGAAATTTGTTGTAGATCTCGGTCAGGCATTGTCGTCTTGACGCTATGAGGCTTTGCCTGTACGAATAATAGGCTTCTCCGGTACCCTCTAATGCCTCCAGTTGGCGTGGGAATGGAAACGTCTCGAGAACCGTGCTTGCTGTATAACGCAGCAATTCTAAGCTGGTGGAGCAATTCTGCCATACCCACTTCTCATGCCACGCCGATTGCATGACTGCATAGAGTCCAAAAGATGGTCTCACAATCACGACGAGCGGGTGTGCAAAAACAGACTTTGCATCAACGAACGTTGGGAATAGATACTTGGCCGTGAATGGCTGTACGATAACTCTGCGAAGAATTGCAAGGTGCCGCTCTAGGCCTGGCCGCGCCTCTGCATACCTCCACCATCGCTCTCTATTAGCCTTTCGGTTAACCTGGTCACGTTCTGGCTTGACAGTGTTCCGAATGCGTGTAACACAGTCTGGGTAGTCGCGCTCGCACTCATCGAGATTGCGCATTGAAAAATTGATGGCATAGAGCCCAGATGACTGCGTTACTTCATTATTGATATCGTCCCCTCTGATGTACGGGAAAATGACATCCTCGGTGCATGAATTGGTTTCTAGGAAACTGTCTCGTTCCGCTTCAGTCAAAACGAATCCCTGTCCCATTAAATAGTGGCCAGAGAAACACAGTTCGTCATTCTCCGCGAGTTGTTTTGGTGTGGAATCAGATTCGTTCTCCTGTAAGTAGGAGTTTATTGCCGCTGCGACTCTCCCGTTAAGGATACGAACTCCATTCCAATTGGAGCGGGCGAGGTGAAGTAGTGCTATCTTGACGCCGGCCTGGCCCGGCCAATCAGTTGACTTTACAGCTAAAGTGATCTGGGAACCACTTCGCAGCAAATTGTCAAGACCGTTTGTTCGTGATTCACCCTGGGAAATTATGTCGCTGAGGACCATCCCGATGTGAGCTTCTGGCTTAGCGAGAGTGTTCGCTCGCAGGAGGAAGTAAACGCAAAGATCTGTGGTGCCCGCTGGCCCCGACAGCCACCCCTTCAAGTGATCCAGAAGTTCTGAACTCAATCTGAAAGAAATACGTCGTCCACCCAAAAAAGGAGGATTGCCAATGAATGCATCAAATCCGCCCGCTTCTGCTATCTCGGGGAATGCAAGAGGCCAGTGAAAAGCCCTCCTTTCGTTCAGTTGCTCTTTAGCATAGTCACATAACTCAGGTGCGCCCTTCGCCCAATGGAGCATCATTTGATCAGCGGCGCTTTCAAGGGCTTCCTCGTATTTCTTACCCTTGAACGCTTTGAGCTCGGTAGCCAATAAGATGTCGGCCGCAGCCTTCAACTTTAGTACTGATTCTTCGGCTTCAGCGTGGAGGATGCCCTTGACGGCAACCTGCTGTGGTGTATCCGATGGCATGGCCTCCAACTGCTGACGCTTTCTCTTCGCCTCGTCGATATGCCGCCAGAGATTCATCGTGCTGAAGGCCACTTGTTTAACTCCTCCAGGGCGCAGACTGAAGTCTTCAAGTTGTTTGAACTTGCTCAGTCCCAGCAGGGAGTCGCCGCATTTGAAAGCGTGGTCAAGAAAAGTAAATGGCCGCCTGGCGTCGAGCGTGATCAGCCACATCGAGAGTTTGGCCATTTCTACTGCCATCGGGTTGACGTCCACACCGTAGAGGGAGCGGTCAGCAACGATCCGTCGGGCGATAGCAAGCCGCTCGGCGGCTTCTTGTGGAATGAGCCGTTCGCTCGGGACTCCCTGCGAAAATTCTCCTTCAGGGGTAATCAGCACCTCATCGGGGTGCTTCTTCTCTTCGTTTTCCCAGGATTCAGCCAATCGCTCTGACAGATATCGGCAGGCCTGCACGAGAAATGCCCCCGAGCCCATTGCCATGTCGCAAACTTTGAGCTCAAGAATTTGCTTGGGAGACTTGAGCTGCCACTGATTTTGCGGCAGGCCTTCCGCGGGGCCCTGATACACGAGCGGTTCCAGCGTGTGCTGAACAATCGGTTCGGTCAGGGAAGGCGGGGTGTAGTGAGTCCCTGAACTACGCCGGGCAGTGCCCGCTGTGACGTAGACGCTGCCAGGGAGAATAACCGTCGGTCGATCGAAGGAATCCTCGCGAACGAGAGCAACGAACGGTCGAACTCTTTGCGCCAGGGATTCGTCATGGCCACAGGCAATGAGGAGCGGGTGCTCGATATTCAGTGTGCCCTCGCCAAACGCCTTCTGGATCGCTTTCTCACTCCGCCCGGTTTCTTCGTTGAGGAACTCAATCAGATCTTTCGTGCCTTTCGCCTGCAGGGCTTCGAGCTTCGACAGGGGAATCTCTGTCTCGTTGTCGCGCGTGCCTTTCAGCCCGAGGACGGGCTCGGTTGCGTGTACGGCGGTGTGATCGAGCAGACCCTCATATACATGGCCAATCTGCTCAACGCCGAGCGCCCGATAGGAAACTCGGCGGGCTTCGGCTGGACCGCCGCCGGGAACCTTGACGCGCAATCTCTGGAGCGAGTTGAGCAGGTGAAGAACGACTCGGTTGTTTATGGCCAATAGTTCTGCGGGCGTTGAGCTCCATTTCGTCCCTGCCGGCCGGCCTTCGAGAAATGGGTATCGGTCGGGATCAAACAGCGATCCGCCATAGGCTGGCATCATTAGATCCTGGTGATTGACGCCACCGTGAACCGCACGGAAGGTGGCCAAGAGCCTGGCCCAGGCGTCCCAACGACGCTCCAGCATTTGCGGGCCGTATCGGTCGGCAACATCCTGCAACTGCTCCATAAGAGTGGAGACAGCGTAGTTGTCGTCGTAGAGTGGCTTGCCAAGATGCAGTAGCCCGCGTTCTTCCGCCGAAAACAGGAAAACCAGGCGCATCATTACCGTGAGCGCGGCATCATAAAGGGACTTGCTTGAGAGCCCTTTCAAAAGCGTCCGATTCGAATCCTGATCCAGTGTGTCGAGTGCCTGGACCAACACCTGAACTGCTTCGCGAACCTGGTAACCGAGTTGGTCTGTAACCTCCTGCTGATCCTGAGCACTTTCGTTGAGGAGAGCAAGCAGCGTATTGGAAGAGTCAACGCCGAAGAATCTGTGGACTCCCAGCAGAGAATGAAACGCCCGCAGGGTTATTGGTTCATCCATCCATAAGGCGCTAAACCAGGATGCGTAGCCCGTGGTCTCGCCCCGGGGAGCGTACACCAGCATCCAGTGCTCTCCGTTAGTGACGAGCCCAAGCGGTACGCCAATGGCATGGAGCAACTCCGTCATGCGCGTAGCGGGATTTGCCTTCCAGTGGCGATCTGCCACAGGCCTGTCGAGCGATTGGCTGAGAGGGTAGGTGGAAATGATGAGGTGAGCCTGGCCCGCAGTCTCCGTACCTTTTGGACCGATTAGAGCAAAATCAGGCCGCAGAGTCTCGCCCATTTGCGCAACATTGGCTTCCAGCCCTGCCGGCAGTGTCTGGCCCTCGGTAACGAGTTCCGATGGATACCCAAGCAAGTTGGTCAGGACATGCAAAATCCAACCTCGTTGCCGGCCCGCCGCAGTTGGGCTTTGCTGCCACTCGTCGTATGCATCTCGCAGTGCCTTGGCCTGAACAGGATCCCGGGCGTCCAAGCCTTGCGGAAAAACGCGAAGGAGGACAGGCAACGAAAGAAAGGGGCCGGACACCTCAACAAGGGACAGCCAGTCAGCATGATGGCGGGAGGTGTTCATGCTCGACCTCCGGTGATTGCAACGACGGCTCTGCGCGGGATGAGCCACGTGACAGCTACTGGGAATAACCGAGCGCTGGGATTGCGAAAGCGGGACCGAATATGCTCAGCTTCACGCTCAATTTCGTCGGGGATCTCGTTGTATCTCTGGCGTAATGCAGCAAGATCTCGTTCATGCTGCTGTCTGCCAGATTCATCTCCACTAAAATCGAACTTGAACTGAGGATCCTCTCTGCTCTCTAGTTCCTCGTGGATTGTCCGTCGCAATTCATTCATGACGAACCGGAGCTTGTTCACTTCCTTTTCAGAAAGTTCCTCGAAATTTCTTTCCAAATTCTTTGTTCGTTCGACTCGGCGCGCTTCCAAAGCAGCAAGGAGTGCTTCGCGTTGCTTAGGCCAGAGTGCCTGAAAGCGGCTCTCGATGGCAGCAGGCGCCGGTGTCTCAGTAGCTGCTTCCAACGCTGCCCGCGTCTCGCCGACATTAAGGCGGCTGAAGCGGCCTTCGATCAGTGCTCCACCAGCCGTGATGATTTCCTCATGCAAGCGGTGATTGTCACCGCCCAACACGACGATGCGGCCGTAGGCAACAATGACGGGGTGAGTCAGTGCCGAATCATCGACAACACACGTTGAGACCCGAGAAAGATGCCTCGACTGTTTGCCGAGTGACCAGATCTCTGCGCGCAGCAACCTTAGGCACATCTGCACGAGCCGGTGATTGAGATGGGCAAGCACCACGTCGTCGCGGCCGCCGGCGAGGGCTGCGTCAAAGACGATCGGCCGGATAGTTTTGGTGTGAGGATGGGCCAATCCTTCTGCACACTGCGCCCAACTACCTGAGAGCGCTGGAAGTCGGAATACCGGGCAAGACTTTCGGATGCCTGTAGGATCGGGCCAGATTCCTGCTACCTCGGTTGGGATTAGCGCCGGCTGCTCGGCAAGTTCCAGGCCAACCCTTACAACATTCTCAACGTGCTCAGGCGTGAGGTTTAATTCCTTCTGCGTTTCGTGCAGCTGTGAAGCGAGCCTTTCCAGTTGCTCGCGCAGTTTCCGGTCAAATTTCAACATTCGGCGCACAGGCTCAGCTTCCTGCTCGGCTCGTGTGGTATCAAGCCGCGTCCGGCGCCCTAGCATTGCCTCCTCAACCTGACTTGCAATGACCAGGCCGACCTTCCCGAGGTCTTCGCGTATGGTTTCGATCTTCAATGCAGCGCGCATAAGGAATTCCAGATCGGCTTCTAAGTCACCTACTTTGCCCGTGGAGTTAGCAGAATCAAAGCCGCGGCCGACGAAGTGGTGGATGTGAACCTCATCGGCCTTCTGGCCGTGGCGGTCTATGCGACCGTTACGTTGCTCCATCCGGTTCGGGTTCCAAGGAATTTCGATGTGGATTAGCTGGGAGCAATGGTTCTGCAAATTGACGCCCTCAGATGCCGCGTCGGTGGCCAGCAAGATTCGTACAGCAGATTGGCTCGAATTCGCCTGGAAGGCTGCCTTGATCCTTTCTCGGTCATCCTTATCCATTCCGCCATAGATCATTTCCAAACGATCTTCGGCAGCAAAGCCCTCGCGGGCTAACAGGTCATAGAGCCATTTTTGAGTAGCGCGATACTCCGTAAAGAGAATCACGCGTTCGTCATTCCATTTGCCGCCAGATTTAAGATTCTGGTTCAGCCAGTTGATTAACGCCTGCGCCTTCGAGTCTGGACGCAGACTGGCCTTTGCTGCATATGCACTCAGTTCTCTGAGTAAGGTTCTTTCCTGAGTTGAGGCCGATGGGAGCGCTTGGCTAGCCGAACCGATGACCTCACCAATCTGAGCTTCGTACTCCTCATCATCTGCGTAATCGTCGTCATATGCCTCGATATCGCGTGCATAATTGATGGCACCCTTCGAACCAGTCATCGAGTTCAAGTGCTTTTCGAGAGTGATTCCAAAAGCAGCGGGAGAAGAGAACAGCCGCTTCTTGAGCAGTTTCAAAACGAATTCTGCTGCAAGCCGCTCACCCTCAGACGATGAATTCTTGAGACGCAATTCAGAGTATTGTTGAAGGTTGTGGTGAGCGAGTCGCTCTTCATCTGTATATGGCACTTCCAAATGCTTAACGACCCGCTCTGCAAATCGGCGACTACCATCCCAACGAAGTTTGAGTTCGGATTTCATCCGGCGGACCATTACGGCCTCGAGTTGCATGCGGTCCGGCACGATTCGAGAAAATCGCTGATTGTCGAGAAGTTCTAGCAACGAGGCGAAGCTCTCCCGATATCCGTTATGAGGCGTGGCGGAGAGGAAGAGTTTGTGTTCAAAGTGGGGGGTCAGTGTTCGGATAGCTTCCGTACGCATCGAATCGGTCGCGTATTTGCCTCGCCCAGACGGTGCAATGTTGTGAGCTTCATCCACGATCAGCAGGTCGTAAGCCCTGGGGTATGTTGGCTGATCGCCCGTAGGTAGAGTCTCGCGGAATGTGCGCAGTGGTCGTTCGCGTTTGAGAAAGTCGATCGATGTAATCAGGCGGGGGAAATGCGACCAGGGATTAACGTGTATTCCACGTTTTCGCCGTAATTGGCTGATCGTCTCACTGTCGATTATGCGGAATTCAAGTCCAAATTTGTCGCGCATCTCCTCCTGCCACTGGATCTGCAATGACGATGGACAGACAATAAGGACGGAGCGAACGCGATGACGCAAAATCATCTCCTGAACTACGAGGCCGGCCTCAACGGTCTTTCCAAGGCCGACATCGTCCGCTATCAGGAGATTCACGCGGGGCATGGAGAGTGCCCGCACCACAGGATCTAGTTGGTATTCATCGATTTCAATACCGCTTCGAAATGGGGATTGAAGGGCTCGATCGTCGGCCTGGGAAATTGCGCCCCAACAAACGGCATCCAGGAACGCTTGAAGCCTCCTGGGATGATCAAAAGATTGGGGTTCAGGGAGAGTGGATCTCTCATGAACTGTCGTCCCCGGCTCGATCTCCCAGATAATCTGAAGTTCTTCACCCAAACCATCATCTTCAACCGAAGAAAGCTTGACGAGATTCGAGCTGGGGAGGACTGCGGGAGCCATGCCTGATGTCGAAGGGAGGATCTCCGTGACAACGAACGGTCTCTTACGGACGATTACCAGCTGTCCAGTCTCCGGGCCCTGTTTTTGCATGCGATAAGAATACTTCAGGAGGGCGTATGAGCAGCGTAGGTCTTTCCTGCAGAACCACTTATTGTATTTTTCGAAACCGACACCTGACGTTTACAGACTGTTTTATAGTCTGTCCGCAGGAATCAGTGGGAGGCTGGGAGGTTGCCGTGGGTGATTTACATGATGCATTAGATGTGATAATATAAATCATTGAATGGAGGTCTTGTGGCACACGCTAATCAGGTTCAGCAAAGCGGCACAGAGGTTCTTGTTGGTACTGGAACCGAAGTGAGTCGGCGTCTTCATCGTTCGTCTGCGCGAAGGGCGGTTGCGTTCACGTTTGCGGACGATGAGCAGTCAGCAGTGCTCGAAGACGTAGTACGGAAAGTGGCGGAGTTTCTACCGCACATTGTTCGACAGCGCCAGAAGGAGACATTGGAGAGAATTGTCGGCGCGCTCCTGCCAGAGATTGCGATTCCGGACGCTGCGCTCGCTCAGGCGCGGATGCTTCTCGATGCGAGGTCAAAGATTTTGGAAAGTGGAGACTTTCTGCCGGCTGGGGAAATTGCGAAGCTGGCCGGATACAGTGAGAAGAACCCGAGTGCGCAGCCCAATAAATGGAAGAAAGATGGAGCAATCTTCGCCATCCAGCACAAAGGCGTCGACTACTTTCCGCTGTATGCGTTAGATCCAGACGAGAACTACAGACCATTCAAGGCAGTTGCGGGAGTTCTGCGTGTCTTTGGCGAAAACAAAACTGGTTGGGGGACCGCCTTCTGGTTTGCCGGACTGAATAGCTTTCTTGACGATCGCCGGCCGCAAGATCTTTTGGCTAGCGACCCCGATCACGTGATCGCCGCGGCCAAAGACGAGATGGAGGGCGTGCAGCATGGCTAGGCGGGCGAAGACTTTTCTGCCGCCGGCTGATGAACTTGACGCGACAATCGTCCTCTGGGGCAAAGGGCAAAAGTTTCATCGGGTTCATGACACGATCTACAAGGGAAACGAATTCAATCCCAGCCGCAAGGGGAACGCCCGATTCAGCCCGATTCGCGATTCAGACGGAAAGATCATTCCGACGCTCTATGCAGGAAGTAGCGTCGACTGTGCATTGATGGAGACGATCTTCCACGACGTTCCGTTTGCCGCGGGCTTCAAACCGCTGTCGATTAAAAAAATGGTGGGAAAGGTCCACACCGTTTTCACGCCAAGCGTTGATTTCAAGTTGGTCGATCTCGGCACTATCGCGTTGCGTCGGCTTGGAGTGGACCGCGCACACCTGATTGACACTACCAAGTGGCACTACCTGGGGACGCGGAAGTGGGCCGAATGTTTCTATGCCCAGTTTGGCGACGTGCAGGGCTTGCGCTGGACCTCTCGGCAGGATGATAGCTCGCAAGCAGTCGTGTTGTTTGGAACACGCACGAGTTCGAAGGACCTGCTTGTGAGTGGACCATCGACTCCATTGCTCGTGGGTGATCTGGCTTCGGTGCAGGTCATCGATCTCGCAATGCGGTTAGGAGTGACTCTGGTCGAGTGAGAACAGGGCGGTGGCAGCCCGCTCGAAGGCTTTCGAACTCCATAATTGCGAATCAGGTACGACCAGATTGACAAGAAGGCGAAATAAAGGCGAAAATTGGTCAAGGCAGATCGGGTAGTGTACCCGATCTGCTAGGATGATCGCGGTAATGAGATTCGCAACCACTCCCGAGACTGCAGAACTTACGGGGCTCTCTGTGGAAACCCTGAGGGAGTGGACCAATCGACGCGCGTTGATTCCCGCCGATATCCCACCTCGTTCCAAAGGTTCCCCAGCACAATATGCCTGGGAAACAGTTCTGATCCTTCGACTGGCAGTCAGCCTGCGTAGCCGCTTCCATCTCCAATTGCAGGCCCATAGGACTCTATTTGCTGAGCTGAAGGAGGCCTTACGAACCCGTGGGCTCTCAGGCTTGAAGTCGGTGACGCTCGCACTCTTCGGGAATGGTCGCTGGGCGCTGATCGACGACATGCAGCGAGAGAATGTCAACGAAGAGGCTCTCCTTATCGGGCTGAAGGCATACGCGGAGCCCTTATTTGCAGCATTTGGCCTCGTGGACGATTCCGGTTCTCTTCAGATTGAGCTGTTTCCCATAGAGGACTTGATCACCAAGCGCAAAGACCCGGCGAGTGCAGAAGAGCGCGAGCTGAGCCGGGAGGGGGTCGCATGAGCACGGCCACGGTCGAGCGCTGGTTGGAGGGGCTGGGATACGCAGCTGAACCGGCGGTTTTACACCGGCGCGGTGATCGCTTGCCGGATAGTCACCCCTATGCCACCGAACTCAAGACACTTCTGCATCCTGAGGGAGCCATCAGGGCGCGTGCGGTGTTCGATGTGGAGGGTGTCCCAACAGTCGTATTTGTTGGAGAAGATGGTGCGACCTTCCCGACAGATTCGTTGGACGAGATTCGAAAGCGGATCTGGAATCAGAATCTGGCAAGTATCGTTATCGAGGTCTCTGGTGATGTGGCGCGTGCCATGTCTGTGCAGAAGGCGGCGCAAGGAGAACAGCGGCTCGATTTTTCAAGTGTGCGACCCGATGGACCCCTCTCCGCTATTGATGTGACCTCCGCGAATCTGCTCCGGAGGAAACCAGAATGGTTTGACGTTAATGACAGAGTTGATCGCAAGCTTCTGGAGAACCTCTCATTTCTAGTTGCACAGCTCACGCGCAACGGCTTCGCGAACACTGAACAAGAGAGAATGCGACGCAATCGTGCCGAACTGCTCATGGGACAGGTTCTCTTCATTTCCTACCTTGAACATCGTGATATTGTCGGCGCCACATATAGGAAGCGTCGAAGCGTTCTGCAATTGCACGAGCTCATTCGAAACGGCAATCGGGTGGAAGTCGCACGTCTGATCGATTTCCTGCGACAGGATTTCAACGGGGATTTCCTTGGTGATGACCGTCATGATCCATGGTCGGCACTCAATGAAAAAGGATTCGACTTGCTCGACTCCTTCTTACGCCGTACAGAAATGAGCACGGGCCAGCAGAGCTTTTGGAACTACGACTTCAGCTTCATTCCGGTAGAGCTCTTGTCCGGTCTGTACGAAACATTCATATCGACAGAGGAACAGGCCAAACAAGGAGCCTACTACACGCCGCGAAATCTCGCGATGCTCGCAGTGGACCAGGCGTTTCTCACCTCGGAGAATCCACTCGATGAGACGATTTTTGATGGGGCATGTGGCTCCGGCATCCTCCTCACAACAGCTTTCCGGCGACTCATCGCCCTGTCGGAGGCGAGACAGCAGCGACAACTCAGTTTCCGTGAGCGGGGACAGCTGTTAATTGAGCGGATTTTTGGGGCGGATATCAACGCGATGGCGTGCCGCGTGACGGCCTTCAGCTTATATCTCTCTCTGCTCGAAGGGCTGTCTCCTGCGGACATCATGGAGGCTCAAGAACGCGACGGGGTGAAGTTGCCACCACTCGCTGGGGCGAACCTGCTTTCAGGAACACGAGGCGATTTCTTTCGACAGGATCATGGATTCTCGCAAAGAAAGTTCTCGCTTCTGATTTCGAATCCTCCTTGGGCAGAACCCGAAGGATCCGAGCAGACATCAGCCGATCTTTGGGCAAAGGAGGCGAAGGTTCCGTTTGCCCGGAGACAGATTGCGGGTGCCTACGCTTTGCGGGCGCTCAATTACCTGCGCGAAGATGGGCGGCTTTGCCTTATTCTCCCGATCGGTCAATTTCTTGGAAAGTCGAGTGAGGAGTTCGTAGCGTACACGATGCGCGTGTTTCGACCCGTTCGTCTGATTAATTTCGGCGATTTACAGAACTTACTGTTCCCCTCGTCAGAGAACACCTGTCACCTGTTTATCGCCGTCCGGAGAGGTGAGAAGGACTGCGGGAGTATTCCTCCTGGAGAGATATTCGATTATTTAGTTCCAAAGGCAGACATGAGCTTGGCGCTAGGCCGCCTGACGATGCAGTCGGCGGACCGTCACATGTTGCAGACCGCTGCCGTGGGGGACGACCCACAGATCCTTGTCTCGCTCATGTGGGGAGACGCGAACGACGTCTCGATTTGGACCCGGCTAAGTCTGAGAAGTACGTTTGCACACTTCTGGAGCGGGCCGAAGGCTACACGCCGATGGATCAATCGCAAAGGCGTTCATCTTCATGATAAGAGCACGACACCCGTTTCAGCGCGACGTCTTGCAAAGCTGCCTTTCGTCCCGATCACAGCTTTGAGCGTGGTATCCCCAATACTCCACCAAGATTTGCTGCAAGGCTGGCCAGAGGATCAGAAAACCGTCGCAAATATTAGTAAAGAACTGCTTCAGGTGTTTGAGGGTCCTCGCGTACTGTTTCCTGATGGATTCTCTCGAACTGATCACTCGGTCAGAGCTGTTTACTACGACGGAGAAGCGACTTTTACCCACAGCGTTGGAGTAATTCGAGGGCCTCGTGAAGACTCGGAACTTCTGCGTTTTGCTGCTGTCTACTTGCGCTCGACCTTGGCAAAGTACTTTCTTATGCTGCGGGCATGGAAGATGCTTTGCGAGCGCAACGGAGTACATCTATCGGATATCGAGAGCTTTCCGTTTTTTGATACAGATGCAGCCCCGAACCCTTCCAAAGCAAAGAAAGCACTCAGCAATGTATCAAAGCTTTTGGACAAATTGCGCGGCTTATCAGTGGAACGTCAGGCTCGTCAATATGCCATGCTTCGCGACCGCTTGGACAACGAAGTGTACGACTACTTCGACCTGATCGAAACGGAGAAGGTTCTCATTCGGGAGACCGTGCAAGTTCTCATGCCATCCATTCGGCCGCGCAGTTTCCAGAATTTATATACGCAAGCACAACGGAAGCCGGAGGTGAGAGACTTCGCGACGTACGCCGAGACACTTGCCTCGTCGTTGACAGAATGGCGAGTGAGAACGGGAGGGAACGGACGTTTTGAGGTCACAGTCATCACGAATGCAATTGAACGTGAAGGGCCTCTCGGAATAGTCCGGGTCCGCTACCGCGGAGATGCGACAGCCACGGCAACTTCCGAATCGCAGATCAGCGACAGGTCCGTGCAGAGGATTCTTGCCGAGCTTCGCTCGAAGGGTATCACGGTGGTTCCTTCAGGGGAGGCCTTACAGCTGCTTCCGGACTCGCAGCTTTGGGTTGGAGATTCCCTATACATCGTGCGTCTGCTTAATCGGCGAAGTTGGTCTGTGCGTCAGGCCTTGCGCGATGCCGAAGGTGTGGTTCGATCAGTTCAGAGACACCCAGCCCATGCACAACGCAAGGAGCGCCGGTGAGTATCGGGACCGAGTGGCTCAACGCATTCCCGATCCGGCCCGCGACTGAAGCGGTAGATGCTTTGTGTGAAAGCTGGGAACAGCTTGCTAGACGGCGACTCCCTGGTTTCCATCCTGGCATGAAAGAGCCGGACCTCACGCGCGTTCTGAAGGCCCATGTGGAATCGGTCACCGCGCGCAATCGCGGTTTACTGGGCATGTGGGCGGCGGAAAGCGTCATAAACGTGCTAGATCCCGTTACCGCCGTCATACGAGAAGAGAGACGTAATGACATCGTGTACGGTTGGAATGATGAAACGGTCGGTCTGCAACTGGTATTCGAGTTTAAGAAGATGAGTTGCTCGGCGCGTGATCGCAGACACTACCTCGGGCCCAAGGGGATGGAACGGTTTGTGACGGGGATTTACAGCCGGAATCAAGCTGTGGCCGCCATGGTCGGAATGCTATTGGAGCCGGCAAATAAGGTAGTGCCTCCGCTACGTGTAGAGCTCTCCAAACGGGCCGTAATTGCTCGGCTTCGACTGAGGCGATTCGCAAATGGCGCCACTGTTGATCGCCCTTCTATTTTGTTTACTCAGGCAGATTTCGATACAGAACACCACCGGGATCCTTCGTTGGCACCTAGCCATGGAACTATTCGCGTTGCACACATGTTTCTGGCATTTGCGTACGCCGCATCGCAGCAATCTGGCAAAGCGCGGAGAAAACGAGCTAAGGCGCAGCGGAGTAGCGTATCGCTGAAGAGCTCCGGGAAGGTCAAGAATTGATGAAGGGGACCCTGTGCTTACGCGAAAAGCGCCACGCCCCCTGATTGTTCCCTGAGACGTAGCCATCTGAGTTGAGTGGCTCAATGAACCTGGATCGCCCTTCCACTCGTTGCTGGTCACGCAGCCTCTCGATCATACGATCGCAAGTTCATCTATACGCTGTTCTTCCGGCTTTGGTGCCAGGGCGTACAGATCCTTGGCTCCGTTGCTGCAATTTCTCTATTATTTACAACGATTTACACGATCTCTAATTCGAGTACTTGCACTCGGCGCTAAACACTGACATAATTGTGTCAGTGTTTAGCGGAGATGAGAATTGTGGCGAAGATCCCACAGGTACGCATCGCGGTGAACGCTCGATGTGGACGGGCATGCTTCTTCTGTCGACCTTCCGGCGAGAGCATTCCGACCGCAGCCGGAACGATGCTCGACGTTGACACAGTTGTCACCCTCTGCTCGGCATTTCAAGTGTTCGGTGCGTGTGAATTCAAACTCACAGGCGGCGATCCGGCGCTCTGGCCTCCACTTATTGAGTGTGTCCACCGACTAAAACACGACGTCGGAGTCGCGCACCTAGAAGTAATCTCGCGGCACCCGAGCATCGGGTCCCTTGCCGGCGCACTGCAAAGTGCTGGGGTGGATCAAATCAATCTGAGCATGGACACTCTCAAATCTGAGACGCATCGCCGCATCACTGGCGTCGACGATCTCGGTGACCTCCAGGAAGCGCTCCGAAAAGTCGTGCGCGCCGGAGTACCGTGCAAGATCAACACAGTCGTAATGCACGGAGTGAATGATGCCGAACTTCAAGCCATCGTGCGGCACTGTGAAGCCGAGGGCGTCACACAGCTTAAGATGCTCGACGTAATCCGGGATCTTGATAACGGTGCGGAGAGCTTCAAGGGCAGGTTAGTGCAAATTGGCGCCTATACCATGCGCGACCTCTACACTCCTCTCGATGGCATTGTCGAGTGGCTAGAGGAGCAGGCTACGAGCAACTGCCGCGTCGTTCAGGGCGGGCTTGGCCACCCGATGCGCTCGTACCGGATGCCCTCCGGTCTCAATGTCGTTGTCAAGGACCACCGCGCGGGTGCGTGGTACTCCAACATCTGCGCGTCCTGCCGGCATTACCCTTGCCATGACGCCCTGATGGCGATACGCGTGACTTCCGATCGTCGCATTCAGTTCTGCCTCCTGCGGGAAGACACTGCCATCGATCTCGGCGATGCGCTCCGGGAAGGGGCTAATGCACTTCAAGCGACTATCCGAGCGGCCCTCGATGTGTACGCGAGCGCCACATTTGCAGCACCGCTGGAGGTCCTATGAGCGATCAACTGATCCTTCTCGCATACCCGAAAATCGATCACGAGAAGGACTACGTGTATTCGTGGATGCCTTTCTCCCTCCTCACGATTGCCAAACCTTTGCTCGATGCCGGGATTCAGGTCATCATTTTCGATGGCAACCAGCGAGGTACCGACTCCTGGGAGGCGCTCCTCGCACAATATGCCAGTAACGCAGCGGCGATCGGAATGAGCATCATGACGGGGGGAGGGCAGATCGCGCATGCACTCGAACTCGCCTCAAAAGCCCGCGCCAACCCAGATTGTCCGCCGCTGGTCTTTGGTGGTCCGCATGTAAACGTCTTAGCAGCAGAGACACTGCAGCACCCACTAGTGGACGCGGTTATTCGGGGACCTGGTCAGAACGCCATTGTGCCATTCGTCCAGGCACTCAATAACAGCGCTCTACGTACTCTCGTCCCTGGGCTCAGCATGAAGATTGGCAATGGCATTGTGCACGGCCCAGACAACCCACCGCGGGTTGAGCAACTCGGAGCGTACCCTTGGGACCTTCTTCCTGTCGAGCAATATATCCGCAAAGATCCGGGCATTGCAGACCGCACCCTCAACTACGTGTCCTCCCAGGGATGCGTATACAAGTGCAAGTTTTGCTACGAACTCACCTACGAACGCAAGTACAGCGCCATGGGCGCGGAACATCTACTCAATGACATCGAGCACCTATGCCGCACCTACTGCCTCTCCGGCATTAAGTTCTATGATGCCGATTTCTTTATCAATCTCCGCCGCGCAAACTTGTTCGCACAAGGCCTGGTCGCGCGCGGCTTGCAGATTGCTTGGGCGGCATCGATAAACCCGAACGACGTACGCAAGGCACGGCGGCTCCAGCCGGACCTCTTGGCGAACCTCGCAGCGAGCGGTTGTTGCAGGTTGCTGATGGGGGTCGAGTCCGGATCGGATCGTGTCCTCAGCGAAATCATTCAAAAAGAGATCACCGCAACCGAAATCGAGGCGGTCGCTGAAGAAATCGCATCCTACGGCATCCGCGGGTCATATACCTTCATCGTCGGGTTCCCCGGTGAGACGACGGCCGACGAAGATGCCACCTACCGCCTGATCGATCGCCTGCAACGCCTCACGCCCATTCCGGAGACACGCGTCCATCTTTTCGCGCCATATCCAGGCACTCCGCTATTCACGACAGCTTTGCAGCACGGGTTCAAGCCACCACAGAACCTCGAAGGCTGGTCAAGATACGACTATTACGAGTCACTCACGCCGTGGACGAACGACGCCACAGTTCGACGAGCCCGCGAACACACCAGAATGGTGCTTCATCCTACGCAGGGCGTGCTCCAACCTGCGCTCAGTACAAAAGGATCCAGCGGATGACGACGACTGCGACATTTACAACCAGAACTACTATTGCCGCTTCTGGCGAATATGACTTCACCTTCGCGCATACCCACTACAACATCTATCCGTGGATCGCGGCTGGCGACTCCCTCCTGCGCATCCTACGACGAACCGAGTATCCGGTTCTCGTGCGCATCAGACCGAGCGTATCCCGTAACATGCTCGACTTGGAGATACACTCCTCGCGTCCAGTCAAAGCGGACGAACTCGCCACCATCGCCTGCGACATTACATGGGGCTTGGCCCTCAAAGACAGCTCGGGGAACGTGGTCCCGCCGCTCGCTCAGGAGGACCCGGTAATCGCTGCCGCTCTGTACGTTAACCGAGGAATCAGACCGAAGCGTTATTTGGATCTGTTCGAAGCAATCTGCGGCGCGATCTGCGCACAGAACGTCGACTTTCGGCGACTCTACCAAATGATGCACGCTATCGCAGTCACTTTCGGACCGGGAATTACGGTGGCTGACACCGTGTATCACGCGTTTCCTCTTGCTCACGAGATCGCAACCAGAACCGACGCGGAGTTACGCTCATGCAAAGTCGGTTATCGTTCCAAAGTTATCCTCAACGCGGCGAATTTTCTGACAGTTCAAGGGCAAGCGCCCGACCGCCAGAGCCTCGCCACCTGCGACCCGCAAGAAGCCATAGATCGCCTTTGCGAGATACCTGGGATCGGCCCGTACAGCGCAGGCATCGTGCTCAGCGCTTACGTCGGGCGAAGCGACATTCTCCACCTCGACAGCTTCACCCGTCATATCTTGCAGACGTTCTACTTCAAGGCGCGCAAGGTCAGCGATGATCGATTACGGAAATTAGCCTTGAAGCGATGGCCGCACTGCGCCGGTGCCATTGCCCATTTGCTCACCACGAACACGCACGTATGGGCAGCAGCACTCGGATATGAAAACTTCCGTCCATCCGGAGCCGATCCAAGCAGAGGTGTCAAATGAACAAACTGGCCCTCAGCGCTCGTCACCCCTCTCCACCTTCCGGGTGCGGGCTAGCTGGTGGTGTCGGCTGCACCGCTCCGAGCCCTACGACCGGACATTGCGTCATCGTTCTGGAGAGCCTTATAACTCGGCACTTGCCAGCAGTATTGGAACGCTTCATCGAGCGTGTATACCAGCACTGGTTGGGCGGTTCGCGACTCACGACAATTGCCATCCTCACCATTCCAGCAGAAGATGTTCGCGGTGCTGCAGAAGAGATCGCAATTATCCTGCGTCCCGCGGGATTCTACGCGCATATCGTGTGGCAAGGAAAGCTCCTCATCATCTTTCCGAATAGCGTCGTCGACCTCGACCCCAACGACTCTGCAGAGGTTGAAAAAGTCCGTCTCATCGGCACCACTTACAGCATTCCAGTTCGCCAGATGCCTTTCGAGCACCTTGTCGCGATCGACCACCCCAATGATCCGAGAGGCCAGGCCGCTCCATCAATCAACCCGACCGATTTTTTCTCCCAACGCAATTCGGAGGAAATGTCTGCTGTCACCACGCTATGCGGTCGCGTCGTAGCCCTGACGGAGGATGGGCTCACCGCTGATGTTGTTGCAAACGGCGCGATAACCAAAGTCCGATTTCCGGCGATGCCCGGACCGAACATAGGCGATCTCATCGGCTCAAAAGGAGAATACCGCGAGGAACGAGGCGAGCGCGTGCTCGACGCCAGCCACTGGACGACTCTCACGCCGACACTCCGCACTGATCTCTTTACCAATGATGGCGATCACGCGCCGCGGGAGATCACACTTTTGCAGGATGAAGCCCTTCGCAATGCGCTCGCGGTCCGGCGACAAGTCATTAAGACCGTGCGAGAGTACTTGGACGCCCGCCGATTCCTCGAAATGGAGACGCCAATCATTCTCCCAATACGCGATATCGCGCCGGTGCCGCACTTTGCAGTCACGCCGGCAAGAGACGGTACCGCCGTCTTGCGGATCTGCCCTGAAAACGCTCTTAAGCGACTGATCGTTGCAGGATTTGACCGCGTCTATGAAATTGCGCGGAACTTTCGAGTTGAGAATGCAGCTCACCATCGTAGTTCCGAATTTACGACAGTGGAATGCTATGCGGCTTACACGACCTACCTGCAAACAATGGATCTGTGCGAAGACCTCATTCGTAACATCATCCGCACCACGCTCGGTGGCAATGATGTATTGCGATATCAGAACAGGGAGATCGACATCAAAACGCGTTGGGAACGGTTGGACTTCCAAACGGCTGTTCAGCGCGCGACCGGCATCGAACTTGAGCGCGCTCCTGACACGCCCACGCTGAAAAGTGAGATGGCAGCGCGGGGAATAAACGCTGAAGGCTTGCACAGCCGTCGCGCTTGCATCAACCACCTTGCTGAGATCGTTGAAGAACAGCTTAACAGCCCAACATTCCTGATGGATCATCCATCGGAAACAATCTGTGTAGCTCAAAGACATGACGCACCCCGATCGCACCTACTTCAACGTTTCGAGCTTTTCATCGGGGGAATGGAGATCGCACACGCATTTGCCGAACTCACTGACCCGCTCGAACAGCGCGCGCGCATGCAGGAACTCTTGGAGGAGAAAATTGCCGCTGGAGACACCCCCCATCCGCTAGACCTTGATTTTCTAAAGGCGATCGATATAGGCCTTCCACCCACGTGCGGCCTCGGAATTGGTATCGACCGGCTGGTCATGCTGCTGACAAACGAACCGATCGATCGCGTTATTGCGTTTCCCCTAACACTTTAGGGATGTCAAACATGAAGGGAGACAAATCGCTCCAATGACACACACCGTAATCAAATCCAAAGCTCTCACCTCGGGGGCCACTATCGGAATCGTCACGCCCTCAGAACCGGTCAATGAAGATGATTTCAATCGTGCCCTGTCCTACCTCGAAGCACTCGGGTTTCGCCTAAAGGTGGGATCACATGCGCGGGAGCGCAGCGGTCATCTCGCGGGCACTGACGAGCAACGCGCTGCGGATCTCATGGCCATGTTCTGTGATGACGCCGTTGATGCTATCTTCTGCGCCGCTGGAGGCGCCAACAGTTCGCGCCTCTTGCCATTGCTCGATTACGACCTAATTACGAAACATCCTAAAATTTTCTTAGGCATGAGCGATCCCACCGCGCTCTTGTGTGGCATCCACTCGAAAACAGGATTGATCACCTTCCATGGTCCCGTTGTTCAATACAACATGCAGGGACCCATGCCCGCTCTTACCAACCGCTACTTCCAACGCGCGCTCTTCACGGGTAAACCTGTAGGTGATGTTGAAGAGCTGGGTAGCAAAAACGTGCTGCGGCCTGGAAACACACAAGGCCGACTGGTCGGTGGAAACCTGACCACTCTGCAGCAACTCATTGGGACCCCGTATGAACCATGCTGGGACGGCGCAATCCTGTTTTGGGAGGACGTCTGCGAACAGCCTCACGCGCTCGATGCGAAACTAACCCACTTCCGAAACGCAGGCGTTTTTCATCGCATCGCGGGCATGATAGTGGGGATCTTAGAGTCTTGCGACGAGCACGACTATGAGCAAATGCCACAGCTCGTGGACATCATTCTGGACCTTACCGGAGCTGAGTCATTCCCTGTGATCATCGACGTCCCTTTCGGCCACACTGACGACAAGATAACGATGCCCATTGGTGCGATGGCCGCAATCAACACGCGCGCGGCGGTACTGACTTTACTCGAAAGCGGCGTCAAATAACTCTGGAAGACTCATCCGGCCTGAAAACAGTCGCGGATGAACCACGATTGTGAAATGTCAGCAGACAAGGAATCACGTATCACTCGACTTCTCGAAATGCTCCTCCTCCTGCGGGCGAGGGAGTGGGTACCAGCTTCAGACCTCGCGTCACGCTTCAATGTCAGCATCCGCACCATCTATCGGGATGTCGAGTTCATGCAGGAGCGCGGCATCCCGATTCACGGATCGTCCGGACCGGAACGTGGCTACCGCCTAGAGAAAGAATCTCCTGTCGACACGCTCCAATTTGACAGTGATGATGCCATGGCCCTCTACCTTCACGGAACTGCCGGCACAAGCGTGCCAGCTGCTTTGACACGTCGCGCGAGCACGTTACTCTCTGAGGTCAGCCCAGAATTTCGTCCGGAAGCACAGCGCGTGTTCGACCAAGTCCGCAAACGCGTATATTTTGACACGACGGACTGGTACTGGCGTGACCAATCGTCCGGCGTCCTTCCACCAATCCGCGAGGCGGTGCTCAATGAAGTTACCATCCGCCTCCGGCATCACGTTCGGGGTAGCCAGGAAGAAGTCGCAACCCGATTGCAGCCCTATGGTCTCGTGTGGAAGGGGGGAGAATGGTATGTTGTCGGGAAAGACGAGAGGATGGACGTCGTCGAACGCATCCGCCTGTCAAGAATAGTTGCGTGCGACGTTGAAAACAGAAAGTTTGAATACCCAGGGGATTTTGATCTTAGGAGTTGGTGGTCGCAAGACTTAGAGCGCTTCGGCAAGGGCACAACGAAGGTCTGCCTGTATGGCACTGTCGACGCCAGAGCCGAACTTCTCACACTCAAAACCAAAGAAAATTCATTTGTCGAGCTCACGGATGACGGCATACGGTTGACTCTCTTCGTCGACCGCTGGGACTGGCTCATCCCACTAATCCTCAGCTACGGGTCCAGTGTCCATGTGGAAGAGCCTGTCGCGTTGCAGATCGAAATCCGAAAGGCGCTCGAGGCGACCCTCCGACAGTATTCCGGCACCTTCCAAGCTCAGAGCAAGACATTCACCAACGACGATTCTCGTCGCAGGGCGACGCGCAGCCGAACGCAGGGAGAGGACTGATTACCGATGGCAAGAGCACTAGTAACAGGGGCTTCGAAGGGTCTCGGCCGGCACATCGCCTATGCACTCGGGCGAGCAGGATGCGACGTCGCAGTGGGGTACTACACTGACGAACGCGGTGCGCAAGAGACCATCGCGGCAATGACAAAGGACCAGAGTCAGGCTATTCCAGTGCGCATTGATGTCACTGATCCGCAATCAATCGAGCAAGCAGTTTCAGCCGTCGAAGCAGTTCTCGGGCCGATCACCATCCTCGTCAACAACTCGGGCATTATCACCCGGGAAAGCCTCGACTCGATCTCAATCGAACACTGGGATCACGTGCTTAACGTCTGCCTTCGCGGCGCCTTCCTCTGCAGCCAAAGAATTGGTCCACGGATCAAGGTCGCTGGGGGGGGCGCGATCATCAACATCGCCTCTACCGCCGCATACCGCCCCGAACCCCGAGCTCACCATTATGTTTCGGCGAAGGCAGGCCTAGTTGGTCTCACAAAAGCGCTCGCTCTCAGCTTAGCGCCTCACGTCACCGTGAACGCGATCGCCCCTGGATACATCGCCTCACCACAGCACGATATGGCGAACACAGCGTTCCGAGAGCACGTACTTCCACGCATACCACTCGGTCGTGCGGGGGATCCTTCCGAAATTGCTGAACTCGTTACGTTCCTTGCCCTACAAGCGCGCTACGTGACGGGACAGACCGTTGTCATAGACGGTGGACTGAGCCTATGAGAGCAGCAAGTGTGCACGGAGTCTCAGAGGCTATTTCGATTGAGATCTAGTGACGCAATACGAAATATGTAATCAGGTCAGACACACCCCCCTTCAGGGAAAGCCTCTGGGCGCCGCAGTGAGCCTGCTCTCGTGCCGCCGAAAGAATGGGGCCCCGGCATTCTCGAATCATTTGCGAAAGCTGGATACCGTCCCGACCGTGGTCTGGTGGCAAGAGGTCCTTGGAGGCGCGTGGAGATAGGCGATGGGTATTAAACCAGTCGTAACTTTTTGTCGTAACATTCGAAGCGTTTTCCCTCGTTTTCCTGTATTTTCAGGGCATGAGACACGCATTCCAGAACATCCGAAGATGCGGCTCATCATTCTGAAAAGAAAGGAGCTTACAGACAGGTCAGGGAAAACGTGGGAAAGAGCAGGAACCGTAGGACAGCTGACTCTGGATCAGCATATCGGGGTTCGAATCCCTGGGGGGCAGCCAATTACCGACTTTTCCACACCTTTTCGTCCCTACTCGTCCCTTCCCGGACTCTTCTATTTCAACAATTTCCAATAAAATCAATAACTTGTAAGATTAACCTATGTGAGAGCGTTCGCAGAAGTGCGTTTGCAGCCTCCCGGACGGTGGGGTACGGATCGGGGTATCCTGTCTCTGAAGTGGGGGTACGGG
>Ga0335074_10001417_pt1 | contig 32430 bp, 26 predicted proteins | sample Lox_Sample_23_FD_206715 | JGI IMG/M metagenome (GOLD analysis project Ga0335074, IMG submission 206715) | Soil microbial communities from Loxahatchee National Wildlife Refuge, Florida, United States - Lox_Sample_2.3 | ecosystem: Environmental > Terrestrial > Soil > Wetlands | place: USA... | reverse complement strand
CTCCGGACTCTCAAAATCAAAACTCGTCGTCCGCACCCCGCACCTCCCAGCCGAAACCACACACCCACACCACCACCATCACCACAACCACTCATGCTGACCAAACAAATGCCGGGAATCAACACCAGGCGGACGGCTGCGCTCTGCCGGCGCGGGCGTTCAACTGCGGCGGCGCATCAGTTGAACGCTGCCGGGCCTGGCGCGACACCCGGGCCTCTTCTCACTCCGGCACGGCCCAGAACATACCGTCGGCCGAGGAAATGAGCCCGTCATCGAAGAGGGGTGTCTCGGCCTCCGCGTTCACGCCCAGCATTGCCTGGCCCTGGATCTGCGCGCCCTCCTGCATCGCCTGCCGGATCACAGAGGACTTGAACAATGGCCGCATGCTGTGCTCTTCGTCGGCGATGAGCTCGTCGACGGCATCCGCGAACTCCTTGGACCGGTCCCTGAAGCGCTTGGCCAGCGAGCCGACCCCGCCGAGCACAGCCTCTCCGGACGATACCCCGCCGACGAGGTTCACGAATGACTCCAGTTCAGGGCCGCTCCCCTCGGTAATCTTCTTCGCCGACCAGAAATAAGAGTCTTCGCTCTGGTGCATATCGTAGAAGGAAACGAGAAATTCGTAGAAAGCCCGGTACTCACGACGATAACGCAATTCAAACTCGCGAAATGCGGCCTGCTCGCTGATCGTCCCGGCCATAACGCTGTTGATGGACCGCGCGGCCAGCAGCGCGCTGTAGGTGGCCAAGTGCACGCCGGACGAGAATACCGGATCGACAAAGCATGCGGCGTCACCAATAAGCACCATGCCCGGTCGCCAGAATCCTGTATTGCAATACGAATAGTCTTTGCGGACCCGAAGCTGCCCGTACTGGCCCTCCGTGACCCGCTTGGCGTCCCTGAGGTGCTCGCTGATCAATGGACACTCTTCGATGAGGGCCTGCAGCGCTTCCTCGGGATCCCCCTGAACCTTTTCAGCCATCTCGCGGCGCACGACCGCTCCAACACTGGTCAGCCTCTCGCTCAGCGGGATATACCAGAACCAGCCGCTATCGAAGGCTGCGGAGAGAATGTTTCCCGAATTTGGCGCGGGCAGGCGCTTGCCGCCCTCAAAATAGCCGAAGAGTGCCAGGCTGCGAAAGAATTCCGAGTATCTGCGCGATACGCCAGCCTCCTGGTATATCCGGCTCTTATTACCCGATGCATCTACTACGTAGTTTGCGTGAATCTCGTTCCGCTCACCTGCGGCGTCCGTGTATGACACCCCGCGGACCCGCTCGCCGCCACTTATCACGCCGGTCACCGTGCAACACTCACGCACGTCCACGCCCTTGCCGCGAGCATAGTCGAGCAGAACCTTATCGAATTTGCTTCGTTCGACCTGATAGGCGAAGGATGTCGTCCCCGCCATTTTGGGCGACACCGCGAACGAGAACTGCCAAGGCTCCGGATTGGATCCCCACCGGAAAGTGCCGCCCCGCTTTAGCGTGAAGCCGCACTTAGCCAGCTCGTCGGACACGCCGGTCAGCCGGCATACCCCGTGTATCGTCGAGGGCAGGAGCGACTCGCCTATCTGATAACGAGGAAAATTCTCCTTCTCAAGGATGATGACCCGACGTCCTTGCATGGCGACCAGCGTGGCCAATGTCGACCCGCCAGGCCCGCCACCCACCACGACCACATCAACATTTTCAGGACTCATCTTGTACCCTAACGTAGCCGAGGTCTCTCCGATAGTTCGCCGTGCCGCACATTAGCAGTGGCCTGATTGATATCGCACCCCTCCGACGGCATCCCGGTCAAGCCACGGCGGTCCGCTCAGCGGGCCCACCCTGTTGCCGGTTTCGGGGACGTCAGCGATACTCAACGGAGCGTTCTGGCAGGCAAACGCGGCGACGCCGTAGCAGAACTACTCCGCGTTAAGCAGATCAGTAACCGCGGTCCAAGGCTCGCCTTCGTGAATTAGCGCGCCGTCATCCGGATTGACACCGAGTAAGGAGGCCTCTCGCCCATGATGGGAGGAGGAGGTGGCGGCGGCCGAAGGCCAGTGATGATGGGCATGAGTGCCCGCGGAATGGAAATCACGCGTCAGCGCATCAGGCCCGGAACGATACGGAGGATTTTCCCTTACGCCAGGCCCTACACATGGGTCATCGTGTTGCTTCTGATAGTGACCGCCATAGACGCGGCGATCTTCGCCGCAACGCCGGTCCTGCTTGCGCTGATCATTGACGACGGTATTATTCCGCGCCGGGTGAGAGTCGTCCTCGCCTTGGCCTTGGCCCTCGGCGGGCTGGCGCTTGTGGATGCCGTGATGATGTACATTGAGGCTTGGTCTTCGGCCCGGATCGGCCAGGGAATCATCTACGACCTGCGCACCGAGGTCTTCCGGCATGTGCAGCGGCAATCGCTGGCATTCTTTACCCGCGCGCAGACCGGCTCGCTGGTCAGCAGGCTCAACACCGACGTCGTCGGCGCGCAGCAGGCTATCACCACGCTGCTGTCGCAGACCGTGTCAACCATCCTGACGCTCGTTCTCGTGCTCATCGCGATGTTCTACCTGTCGTGGCAGATCACGCTCGTGGCACTGCTGATCGCGCCGCTTTTCATCGCGCCCGGCCGCCTGGTCGGCCGAAGGCTGCAGCGGCTCACCCGGCAGCAGATGATGCTCAACGCGGAACTGGCTTCGACGATGAACGAACGGTTCAATGTGGGCGGGGCCATGATCACCAAGCTCTTCGGCCGGCCGGACGAAGAGTCGGCCATATTTGAGAGCCGGGCGGGCCGGGTCCGCAACATAGCCACGATGTCCTCGGTGTACGGACAGTCGCTGCGCATCTTCATCGGCCTGCTGTCGACGCTGACTCTCGCGCTGACGTACGGCCTCGGCGGCGTCTTCGTGGTTCACGGAGTATTCAAGATCGGCGCTCTCGTGGCTCTGGTCACGCTGCTCAGCAGGCTGTACGGCCCGATCGGCCAGTTGTCGAACATGCAGGTCGATGTGCTGACCGCGCTGGTCAGCTTCGACCGCGTCTTTGAGGTGCTCGACCTCAAGCCGCTCGTCGAGGAGAACCCGGACGCCTATCCGCTCCCGGCTATCGGGGCGGGACGCGCCGCGGCGCCGGATATCGAGTTCGACGGGGTCTGCTTCCGGTATCCGACGGCGAGCGAGGTCTCGCTCGCCTCACTGGAGTCGATCGCCCTGCCCATGCCCGAACGCGCGGACGAGGCGCCGATCCTGCGTGACGTCAGTTTCCTGGCCCCCGCGGGACAGCTGACCGCGCTGGTGGGTCCGTCCGGCGCCGGAAAAACCACGATCACGCATCTGGTACCCCGGCTCTACGACCCAGGCTCGGGCACCGTCCGGATCGGCGGTCATGATGTCGCGCACGTAACCATGAAGTCATTGAGCGACGCGATCGGCGTCGTCGCGCAGGACGCGTACCTGTTCCACGACACGATCCGCGCCAACCTTCAGTACGCCCGCCCGGATGCCACCGAGGAAGAGCTGATCGAGGCGTGCCAGGCGGCGCGGATCTGGGACTTGATCAGCTCGCTTTCCAACGGCCTCGACACCATCGTCGGCGATCGTGGCTACCGGCTCTCCGGAGGCGAGAAGCAACGGATAGCCCTGGCCAGGCTGCTGCTCAAGGCACCGCTGGTCGTCGTGCTCGACGAAGCCACCGCTCACCTCGACTCCGAGTCCGAGGCCGCCATACAGCGGGCGCTCAAGACCGCGCTGGCCGGCCGGACGTCGCTGGTGATCGCGCACCGGCTGTCGACCATCCGGGAGGCCGACCAGATCCTCGTCATCGACGCGGGCCAGATACGCCAGCGCGGGACACACGACGAACTGCTCGCCGCGGGCGGGCTCTACGCCGAGCTCTACCGCACCCAGTTTGCCCAGCAGGAGACCAGCAACCCGGAACCGGCCGCGAGCGCCCGGACCGGCGGGGACGGCCCGCGACCGTAAGGACAGATATGAGCGTGCAAGACCAAGCGACCGTGCCTAAGACTGAGCCGGGTCCCGCAGAACGTGTCGTCGTGATCTCCCTGATGAAATCAGGGACGCACCTGGTGCGGGAGCTTGCCGTAGCCCTTGGGTACAACATGTACGGCCACGTCCGGGTCACTCCAGATGTCCGCCCGACCCTGGACAGGGACACTCGCTGGCGCATGGCCAACATGGTCTATGACGGTGAAGCAATCACCAACCTGAAGTCACAGCCTGAGGCCGTCTTCAACGATTCCACCGATCGGGCGTGGGAGGCCCTGGCCTGGTCCTGGCAGCTCAGGTTCGGTATCCCGCTGACCAACCTGTATGGTGCGGAGCTCATCAATACCGGGCTGGTGGAGGAGACATATCGCCGTACGGCGGGATCCAGTTTCAGTGAAACACCGGCCGGCATCTGCTGGATGCTCCACGAGTTTGACGTAAACAAGATCGACGGCAGCTTTCTCCGCGAGTGGGCCGAGACCGGAGAACCACGAATAATCTTTAACTACCGTGATCCCCGGGACACGATACTGTCCTTGATAAACTTCCTCTGCGGCCAGACCAGGCAGGGGCTCAGCGCGTTCAACAACCTCCCGGTCTTCAGCAGCATACTCTCGGCCAAAACCAGTCTCGAGGAAAAGCTTACCTACGCTCTGACCGACAGCTCGTTCCCATGCCACGCCGATGCCTTTAAGCGGATGCTATGGCTCCTGCACCATCCAAACGTCTGCAAAACTTCGTTTGAGGAGCTCGTCGGGCCGGCCGGAGGCGGTTCAGCAGAATCCCAGGTGCGTGCGACGGCCAAACTGCTTGATTTCCTCGGCATCCACGATCAGTCTCCCGATGAAATAGCGGCACGACTGTTCAACCGTAACTCCTTTTCCTTTCATCAAGGTCAGGTCGGGACATGGCGCAAGGTCTTCACGTCCGAACACTGCCGCCTGGCCGAGGAACGTCTTGGTGAAGTGCTCTCGCTGTACGGATACCCGCTTGGCTAAAATGCTTCCGCCAGTTGCCGGGCGGCGCCGGTCAACGAAGAGCCTGCCCGAGGGTGCTACGGACAAATTCGCGCACGGGTCGACCGGCCACGTGCGGCCGCATGCCCTCAATCAAGGCAACCGTCCGGTCAAGCACGCAGCGGGCGTCGTCCTCCGCAACACAGCCCTGGTTAAAAATTGCCTGCAACGATGGCCGTTCGCCACCGCTCAGCACCAGCCGAAGCCGCCCTTCGCTAAATCCACGCCACCGCGCCGCGGAGAAATGAGGATCCCCGACCGCCTCGACGATCGTGCGACTATCGACCTGCGCCACCCTTCCGATCTGATCCTCGCCAAATACCTGGTCGACCTGGTTGTAAAGAATGTCTACCGCGGGCCTGCCACGCAGACGTTCGACCGCAGCCTCAAACTCGCCCGCCAGGTAGGGCGGACGAGACCGCAGCACGGCGTCGAGGGTCGCCTTCGAAAGCTCGGCCAGAAAAGAAGCGACCGTTCCCTCATGGATTCGCTCGGCAACGAGCGACACGTAACGGCGGAACAGCCCCAGCATCGAACGCGTTCTGGGGTTGTCCCGGCCGGCATAGATGAACGAGAGCCCGACCGAGTCGCGATCGCTCATCGACCAGGCCGCCAGGGCTATGCATCCGAGCGGGATGATGTTGGGAGAAAGACCAAGCGACTGCGCCAGATGCCGGGCCTCTCCCACGCCTTCACGTTCAATGTCGCCGACCAAGTCCGCCCGGCCACCATCCGCAACAGCGGGCCCGCGTGGGCTCAGGCCAGAGTCGGAGACCGCAAAGCGCTCCGCACGGTCCCGCCAGTAGGCGGCCGCGCCGCCCGGCCGGCGCGAGGCTGATCTCTGCTGGTCCAGGACATAGTCGGAGTACTCGTACCTCATCGGCCGCGGGTCCGGCTTCTCGCCACGGGCCACTACGCGATAGGTATTCCATAGCTGTTCCAGAAAGAGATATGAACTCCACCCGTCGCATGCGAGGTGATCGAGCAGAGCCACGAGATAGGCCTGTTTTTCGTCCTGACGCAGGAATTTAAGCTTCAGCGGCTTATTCTGCTGCGCGTCGAGTTTCTCTGACGCGTGCCGGTAGATGTCACCTCTGGCCGCCATGGTCAGGCTGACCCAGTCAACGTCAACGAGATCGGGTTCCGCGAACGCCTGTCGCAGCCCCTCGGGGCAGCGCGTCAGTCGCATGCGCAATGGCTGGTTCCTGCCGATAACGTACTGCGCCGCCCTGGTCAGTACCTCAAAATCGATGGGGCCAGAGATTTCAGTGCACGCGGCGATGGTACCGAAGCCGGTGTGGCCACGGCTCAGGTAATCGCGTTGCTCGAAAGATAGCGGATACGTATTCTCAGTCCTCAAACCGGCTCCTGTATATGACTTAAGCCGAGCACGGGCAATCAGCTTACTTTAGCTTTCCAGACAAACCCGTAATCTTCTGCCAGTTCGGCCAGTGCATGCGAGCTCGGCATTTTGGCCCTGCCATTCTCGAGCGCCACGCTCACCAACGGCACAATGTCCCCTATCCGTTCGATGCTCGTCACAATGCCCGAACCAATTTCCTCGAGCGAGAAGACATCCTCGAGAGCGTAGGCCAGTTCGACCATCGCGAGCGAATGAAATCCGAGGTCGCCCACCAGGCGGTCGGAGAGCTTGACGGAGTCGGGCGGCGCCGGGGCTATCATTTGCGCGGTCTGGCAGACAATGTGCTCCAGCTCATCCCGCGTGTAGGGCTGAGTCATCTCACTACCTCCGGGTCAATCTCCCACCGGTAAGAGCCAGGCCATTCTCAGCGAGGGACATCATCACCGGCCAGCCTGACGAGGAGTGCCGACATGGCCGGATCGGTCACGTCCAGCGCCGTCGATATGATTTCCCGCATCATCTCGTCGGTCCCTCCTCCGATACGGGTAAGCCGGATGCCGCGGTAGTAACGCTCGACCGGATAAGCATCGGTGTAGCCCCGGCCGCCGAGGAGCTGAAGGACGTCGTCGATCGCGCCCGCGCAATTGCGGGCCGCAACCAATTTTGCGGCGGCCACGAGGTGATGCTCGAGCTGGTTTCCGCGGACGGCCCCGCAGGCGGCATCGAGCAGCGCGGCGGCGGCCTCGACATCGGCCCAGCAGCGACACCGCCAAGGCGGCGCCTCCGCTGAGCACGACCAGTTCCTCCACGAGCGCGCGCGCGTAGGGCAGCCCCGCAACGGGGCCGAGGCGCCAGCGCCGGCTGAAGATCCCTGACTCCCCCAGCGCCGCGAACAGCTCGCGCGCAAGATGCCCGGCCGACTCCCACTTCGGCGCCTGCGCGCTGAAGTCCGCGACCACGGCTCGCACGCACCGCCGGTACTGGTCCAGATCGTCAGCCGCGCCTGCGGCCCCGGGCTCCTTGAGCATCCCCGTCATCGCGTTCCCGGGTCCGGCTCCGGGTTCAGCGAATCCCACACCGTCCGCTCAGGGAGGTTCCCGGTCACCAGGGATCGCCAGGTCAGCGGGCGGCTCGGCTTTCCGCTCGTCGTATGGTGGATCTCTCCTCGCCGCGCCACCGCGACGATCACCCGCAGGCCCGCGAAGCTGCCGGTCACGGCGCGGCCGATCGACCCGGCGGCATCGGCGGCGCTGCGATCCACCAGGATCACGGCCGTGTTCGACCCGGCCAGCGACCCGAGCAGGACCAAGGGCGGGTGTCCCGCAGGCGCGACGCGCCCGGCCACGTCTCCGATATCTTCCGCGTAGAGCCAGCGGCCGAGAAACTTCACGCAGTCGCCGATCCGGCCGACGACGTACAGTTCGCCGCTCAGCAGAAATCCCGAGTCCCCGGTGTTGAATACGCCGCCGAACTCCGGCTCGGTTGACCGCTCCGCGACCGGCGAGCTGAGGTAGCCTCCGGCCACAGATGGCCCGCTGACCCGGATCTCGCCCAGCAGGCCCTCGGGCAGCACCCGCCCGTCGCTGTCCACGATCTCCACGTCGACGCCCGCCAGCGGCCTCCCGCAGCTGACCAGCTCAACGTGGGAACCCGAGTCCTGGCCGACGTTCACCTCGGCCCGCTCGCCCGGCGCGAGCCGGGCGGCGTCAACCCACACCGACTGGATCTTGTCACCGAGGCCGGACCCGGCTACGGCCAGCACCGTCTCGGCCATTCCGTACGCCGGGGCCATCGCGCGGGCATCAAAGCCGAACGGCTCCAGCAGCTCGATCATCGAGTCCACGGCCCCGCGGTCCACTCGCTCAGCGCCAACGACACACGCTCGCCACCGGGAGAAATCCATGGCCTCGAGGGCGCCGGACCGGACTCTCCGAGCTATATGAGCCACCCCGAAGTTCGGCATCATTCCAATAGTGGCGCCTTTCTCGCCAAAGCAGCTGAGCCAGCGCAGTGGCGCTCGGATGAATTCCTCGGGGCGCATCATCCAGACATTTCCAGGCTCCATGACCGGAGCGATCAGGCCTCCGACAAGGCCCATATCATGATGAAGCGGAAGCCACGTCGCGAGCATGTCCTGCCAGTTGGATCCGAGCCATGTTCGAAGCGCCGCGACATTATTCGAGACCGCCGAATATGTGACACGTACCGGGCGCGGAAACCCCTGGGTACCGGAGCTGAGCTGCAGATACGCGACGTCGCCGGGCTCGGGCCGGCCTTGATATTCGGGCCCGTCGTTCGCGCCGACGTCATCCAGGACATGGACGGAGCCATCCGCGGCCGGGCCGGCCGCCTGGGCCGCGCTGGGCTCAGCCAGAATCGTCCGGCACTCGGTGAGCTTGACGACCTTGCCGATGAACGCGGCATATTCCGTGGCGTTCTTGAACGCGGCGGGCGGGGCGACCGGAACCGGGTGGCAGCCGGCGAGCAGGCTGCCAAAGAATGTACTTACGAAACCTGGCGTGTTGCCATGCGCGACGATGACCGCTCGGCCAGGCTCGGCCCCAACCTCTCTCAGCCGCCACGCAACCCGGCGGGCACGCCGTGCTAGGTCAGCATATGAGTGAAAGCTCCATTCATTACGGTTGCTGAAGTAGATGCCCAGCGTGTCCGCGGGATCATCAAGCCAGTCCATCAGTTCTCGCGCCGATGCACCTGCGGTCACGAACTGCTCCACCTCGCAAACAAAGAGTTCCTCGAATTTTGATGTTCGGCATTAAACGTGCTTGTGGTTATCAGTCTCGGTCGCGGAGCCAGGGGGTGCTGCGAATGCCAGGCTTACGTTATGGCCGCCAAAGCCGAACGAGTTGTTCATGACCACCGTCCCCCCGTGCCCGGCGGGCAGCTCTCGCAGCTCGGTGGCGATGTCGATTCCGAGTTTCGCGACCTCGTCGTCGGGGTCTTCGAGATTGATGGTGGGCGGCGCCAGGCGGTCGCGCAGAGCGCAGATCGCCACGACCGATTCAACGGCCCCGGCCCCGCCGAGCAGGTGCCCGGTCATGGATTTGGTCGCCGACACGATCACGCGGTCGGCTGCCTCGCCCAGGGCACGCTTGATCGCTATGACCTCCGGCACATCGCCCGCTGGCGTCGAGGTGGCATGCGCGTTCACGTGAACGACCTGCCCCGGCGTCACGGCGGCGTCGGCCAGCGCGCGTTCCATTGAGCGCGCGGCGCCCACCCCATCGGGCCGCGCCCGCGCGATGTGGTGTGCGTCAGCCGAGTACCCGACACCGGCCGCGATCGCCTGCACGACCGCGCCGCGCCGGGCGGCATGCGACGCCGACTCGAGCACCACCATGCCCGCGCCCTCGCCAAGCACGAACCCGTCCCGGCCCTTGCCGAACGGCTGCGACGCGCGTTCCGGTTCGTCATTTCGGGTCGACAGGGCGCGCATCGCGGCGAACGCCGCGATGCTCAGCGGGTGGATGCAGGCCTCGGCACCGCCGGCCAGCACGACATCCGCCCGGCCCGAACGGATCATCTCGATGCCGTAGCCGATCGCCTCCGCTCCGGAGGCACAGGCGCTCACGGTCGTGTGCGCTCCGGCCCGGGCATCGAGCCAGATGCTGATCCACCCGGCCGAGCCGTTCGCCATCAGCATGGGTATGCCGTACGGCGAGAGCCGCCGCCAGCCCTTCGCCTTGAGCAAATCGTAGGAATCCAGCGTGCTGACGAGGCCGCCGATGCCGCTGGATACCGAGACCCCGAGCCGCTCCGGGTCCACCTGCGGTGAGCCGGCGTGCCGCCACGCCTCATGCGCGGCGACCAGTGCCAGTTGCTCGCACCGGTCAACCTTTCGCGTCTGGACGCGATCCAGCATGTCGGTTGGTTCTACCGCAGCCGATGCCGCGATCCGAGTCGGCAGGTCAGCAGCCCAACAAGCGGTCAGCGATGCTACGCCGGATTTACCCGCGAGCATCGCCGACCACGTCGATCCGACGTCACCGCCCACGGGAGTCGTCGCACCCAGCCCGGTGACGACGACCCCGACTTGGCCAGAACTCACTGTGCCACCTTCATCCGCTCCGCCGAGTAGCTCTTCGCGAATTGGTGCCGGATCACAATTCCACGCAACAATGACGGGCACTCGCCAGGCGATTTCACGTGTTACTGGATCACGGCCGCTACCTCAGCGCCCCCCACACGCCAGATGACCCGTTTCGACTATCATCTCCTTGTCAAGCGTTCCATTCCACGACTATTTGATGGTACTCCTCAGGCCCGATTATGGACACTTGCGATACTGGCTTGTCAGGATCCGCGGTGACGTCCTGAAGCAGGTGGTCCAAATGATTCGCGAAGCGGGACACGGTCGCCCGCTTAAACAACTCGGCACTGTACTCGAAGGTCCCGCCAAGCACTTCAGGGCCATCTTCCAGGTACAGCGTGAGATCAAATCGCGAAACCGGGCTCGGATCGCCAAGTCCCTCGGCCTTGACGCCGGGCAAGGCCATTGGCGCACGAGCTATATCTCGTATGACGAGCAGGACCTGGACGAGGGGATTGCGGCCGGGTTCCCTGACCGGCGACACATCCTCAACAATTTGCTCGAACGGGATGTCCTGGTTGCTATAGGCGCCGAGGGCGACTTCGCGCACACGGCCCAGCAGCTCCCGGAAGGTGGGATCCCCGGAAAGATCAGTGCGCAGGACAACGGTGTTGGCAAAGAAACCGATCAGCGGCTCGAGTTCCTCCCGGACACGGCCGGCCACCAGCGACCCGACGGCGACATCGTCCGCGGCGGTATAGCAGGACAGCAGCAACTGGAAGGCGGCGAGTACGGTCATGAACACCGTTGTCCGCTCGCGCCGCGCAAGCTCAGCGACCCGGCTGCGCAGCACCGACGACAGCTCAAAGTGATGCGAAGCCCCGCTGTAGCTGCGAACCGATGGCCGCGGGTAATCGTATGGCAACTCCAACGCCGTCGGCATATCGGCGAGCGTTCGCCTCCAATAGTCCCGCTGCGTATCGAGTTCGGTGCCCTGAAGGCGTGAACGCTGCCATATAGCGAAGTCTCCGTACTGGACAATCAGCGGCGGAAGATCGGCGCGTCGTCCGCCGAAAAACGCCGAATAAAAGGCGTTGAGCTCGGCCACAAGAACGCGGACCGACCATCCGTCGGAGATGATGTGATGCATAGTGATAAGCAGAATGTTCTCGTGCTCGCCGATGCGCAGCACGCTTACCCGCCACAGCGGCCCGCGCGCGAGATCGAACGCGGCCTGTGCCATGCCAACCGTCAATTCTGCCGCCCGCGCCCGCGCTCCGGCCATCCGGGAAAGATCGACTTCGTCCACCATGGCGGGCCGTGCCTCGCCGATTATCTGCTGGACGGCTCCGTTCACGGCCTTGAACGTTGTCCTGAGCACCTCGTGCCGGTCGGTGATTCTCGACACCGCCCACCTGAGCGCCGGCACATTAAGCGGGCCGGAAAGAAGGGCGGCGGCCGACATATTGTAGAACGGGTTACCGGGCACCAGTTGATCGAGGACCCATAGCTGCTGCTGGGCAAACGAAGCCGGGATGAGTTCAGGCTCTGCCGTCGCGGCGCCTGATGCCTCGGCCACCATTCCCCGCTCTCACCTCATCTCGTCCGCCCGCGCCTGCTGCGGCACAATGAGGTCCGGCCGGCTCTGCCGTGAGAGCCCCGTTCCCCTCGGCCGGATCCTCGATATTCCCGCTCCCGGTGTGCCCACGAGCCGCAAGAGCGCATCACACAGCCGGGAGATGTCAGCTGCCTCAAGCAACAGCCGGAACGGTATGTCCACATCCAGCCGATTCAGCAACCTCGTCCTAACCGAGGCGACTTCGATAGACGAGACTCCGAGGCTGAAGAAATTATCGGCTGGCTGCACCGCCAGGCCGAAGACGTCAGCGCAGGCACCGGTCACCAAAGCCAGTACCGAGTCATAGTCCCACTCGCGCTTCACGAATAGTCACAACCCAATCGGCTCGCAGGGGGTGCCGGAACGGCCGATCGAACGGACGGGGCCAGGCGCCTACGGCGCTCGAGATGCCAGATCCCCGAGCTCATTCTTCAGCACCTTTCCGGTTGGATTACGAGGGAGTCGGTTGATGAATACGATTTCTCGCGGGACCTTGCTGTAAGCTATCCGTCCCTGCAACCAGGATCGCAGTTCCTGCGCGGACACATTCCCGGTCCCCGCCGCCCGTACGACATAAGCAACCGGCACCTGTCCAAAGTGCGGATCGGGCTCGCCGACAACGGCGGCGTCAGCGACATCAGGACTGTTGATCAGCGCCCTCTCGATTTCAGCCGGATAAACATTCTCGCCGCCAACAACGAGCATATCGTCGGCCCTTCCGACCACAAACAATCGCCCGCTCTGATCAAAATAACCAAGATCACCGGTGTCGATCAGCCCGGACGAGCCGCGGTCCGGTCCGTCGGTGGCGACGTCGGACTGGACGCAGATGCGACCGACCGTGCCGGCCGCGCTCGCCTGACCCGTGGAATCGGCAATGACCGCGGCAACGCCCGTGAACGGCAGCCCGGCGGTCTGCGGGTCCTTACGCAGGTCGTCGGGAGTGGCCGCGCTGATCCAGCCGGCTTCAGTCGAGCCATATATGCAGTACAGCCGGTCGCCGAAGACCGCTCCGGCGTCCTCGACGAGTCCGGGCGGCAGGGCCGAGCCCGCGACCGCGATCACGCGCAGGTCATCGAGCGCCGTCTCGGGGATGCCCGCACCGGACCGTGCCACGACGCGGGCGATGCTTTGCAAGATCGTCGGCGTCGTAGCGATCACGCGCGGGCGATAGGCCTTGATCGCTTCGAGTATCGCGTAGGGATCGGCGGTCAAGGGCAGCACGAGCCGGGTGCCGAGTTCCAGGCCGAGTCGCAGGTGGACCAGACCCCAAGCGTGATAAAGGGGCACCGCGCAGACCGTGGTGCCGCCTCGGCCGATGGGAATTCGTGACAAGAAGGCCACGATGCCCTCCCGCGAGGCGAGCCTCGAGCGAGCGGCGGCCTTAGGAACCCCCTCGGTCCCGGACGTGAAAAGAATCTGCTGCCCGACGGCTACATCCTGCGGAGTCTCGTAGTCTCCTTGAAGCAGCTCGTCGATGGAGCTCTTAATATCTCCGCTTGGCCACGCGACAAGCGAATGTGCCAGCGGCAGACTTTGTGCGGGCTCGGCGAATTCGCCATCGTAGACCAACGCCTTGATGCCGGTCCGCTCAACGACAAGCGAAAGCTCTGATGCTGAATATTCGGTGCTCAGGTAATAGACGTCTGCCCCGGACATCACGGCGGCGCGAGATGCCTGCACGAACATCCGGTGGTTGCGGCACATGAGGCCGACACCAACGCCTGGTCCTATGCCAAGATGATGGAAGCCGCCCGCGAGGCGGCGCACGCTGCGGCCCAGCTCGGCGGCATCAAGCTCTCCGCTTTCATCTACTATGCTGAAATTCCCGATCGGAAGCGGGCGGCGTCCTTGCTGCGGCTTATCAGCTGTGTGATCCACTGCCCACCTCGTCCTGCTTCACCGGCCCTTTCGCCAGATGCAAGGCGATGGTAGCCGCTCGATGCCGCCAGCGTAAGCGCGGACAACCGCCCGGCCCAGCGCCGATGAATTTAAAAGGCTTATAACTCGCGGCACGGCCCGCCATAAGTTATCGCGCCGCGGGACGGTTCTCCGACAGGTCACGGTGACCGGGCCGCGTTCAACTGATGCACGGCCGCAGTTGAACGCGGCCGTTGAACACATCGCGCAGCGGGTGCGTGAACCTTGGGCCGCGGCACGCCGGGGCGGACCGACGCGTCCGGCGCACGCCCGGCCGGACCGGGCCTCGGCGTCCTGCCAGCGCAAATCCGGCCGACGCTACCAAGAAAGGCCGCAGGCGCCGCGCCCACGGCCGCAACCGGGCCCTTGGGAGCCCGGCGGCCTATCCTGGCTAAACCCCTGCCGCCCTTGCATACTTGGCCGTGTTGCAGACCCCTTGAAACTGGTGAGTTGCTCCCTCGGATTGGGTGCCCGGCCTGCGAGTGCTTACGTGTTTTAGGTGACGACGGGAGACAAGTATGCCAGAGAATGCCACGACGCAAGCCGGCAGGAGTGACTTTAAAGACCAGGTCAGGGCGCTCGCCGAAACCGTGAAGGGGCATCCGGCACTCAATAACGACTTCTATAAGCTGTGGATGGGCACGAAGCTTCCCGCAAGTCACGTCGAAATATTCGCTCGGAATTATTACGAGCGCGTGAAGCACACACCGGACCGGATAGCGTTGGCGTTCCTTCACATGACGGACCTCGAAGCTCGGGCCGAAACCGTTGAGAACTTGTATGACGAGATGGGGCACGGGAACGCTAAAGGCGTTCACGTGAACCTGCTGCGGCGGTTCTTCGAGGCCCTGCTCTCGAGGCTTTACGGGCGAGATGTAGATTTCGGGGACCTGGAGGCCCCGGTCCTGGCCTCCACGCGAACCCTGATCTCAGATGCGGAAAGCCTGTTCGGAAGCCCGCACCCGCCGCTGGCCTGTGGCGCGCTGCTGGCCCAGGAGTGGCATGCGTACACGCAGCTCGTTTACGTGTACGAGGGCGCGCGCAATTATATGGACCTGTTCGGCGAGGAAGAATTTCATGAGCTCTGCGAGTACTTTTACATACACATTGGCTGGGCTGAGAAGGAGCACAGGATTCATTCGCTGTCGACCGCGGCCTCGATGTGCCGGAGCGAGGACGACATGGCGCACCTGAAGGATGGCTTCGATCGCTACCTGGCGCTCCTCGCGGCCAACTGGGAAGAGATCTACCGAGAGATAGACGGCCTGTCCGCGCAGATCTGAGCCGTGCCGGGACATCCCCGCTTGACATGACCCCGCATTACACGATCGCGCCGCACCACACGGCCGACGCGGGGCGCCGTGCGGCCCGGCGCCCCGCGGTCCGCGGTATCAACGGCCTGCGCTGGCCTGCCTGACTAGCTGGCAGTTTCCAGTTCCTCGACCTCTGACATGTCCACGAGCACCAGATGCCCGGTTCCGCTCAGCGTAGCCAGATCGATGTCAGCCACGCAGCGGACGGGATCGTCGTTCAAAATCAGCGTGCCTTCGACGTGGGCGGTGCCGCTGCCCTCGTCGAAGTTGGCCGCGCCAAGGTCGGATTTGTCACGGTCCAGGCGTATCCCGAGATCTGTGCCGCCGCGCGTTCCCGTGAATTTGATGAATACGTACCCGATGTCATCCAGCCTTTCATGGAACTCTTTCAGGGTGGGAGTCGGGCCGCCGACGACAACGGGATAGTCGCCGTTGGACAAGCGTTCGGTCAATTCGTCCATGTATCACCTCTCATGCGCTATGGTTCCCGCGGCGATTCAAGGGGTTGCCGCGACCTGGCATTGCTATTGCGGCTTATTGTCGGCGATATACCTGACTTTAACCCTGTTCCGCATCCGTGTACGCGAACGCCAGGTCCTCGGGTATCTCGAACTTCAAGGCCTGGGTGCAGAACTCCTGCCATTCGGGAGTTACCTCACCGAAGAGAACCTTGTCCTTATCCTTCCCGACCGGGCAAGCCAGCACCTTGAATTCATCGTCGAGATACACAAGCGATTCATCGGTCAGCTCTCGCTCGTCCGGATGCGCGCTGGCGGACCAGTCAGGAAAGGCGCGCAGGTCGGCCAGAAGGTAAGCCTTGCAGTACTTCTTCATCGAACCTCCGTGAGTTGAGCCGGACCACGGCCTGGAAGACCATGAAGTAAGGCCGTCAGTATGTGCCGAATGGTGCATACAAGACTCTCGGATCGTACGATATCCGGAACTTAGTATCTAGAAGTCAGCGTCGGCCAGATGACACCAGCGCGGCGATGACGTCGTAATGACCGCTGGCCGGCATGCACGCCAGGTTCCGTTTCCCGAGCGCACGGGTGCCGCTGCGCTGCGGCGGCAAGGTGGACCGAGCCTGGCGCGTGTTTTAGGATGCTATACGTCACCGTGATTGGCTCTGTGCTGGCCGTCTTCGGCCGCTCGTGGTCCCTTCGCGCGGTGCCTCCCGCGGCGGTTATCGGCCAACGCAGTGGTTAGCGGCCAACACGGCGATTATCGGCCAACGCCCCCGACGACAGCTTCCACCGTCTTCCGGACGGCGTCGGGCTCCGGCGGAGCATCGACCTGCCCGGCGAACAGCAGGTGCCCGGCCCCGATCAGGGTCAGCCCGAGCGTGTCGACGTCCGCGTCCACGGCAACACGGCCCAGTTCGCGCTCGGCGGCCAGATAGGCCGTCATCATCTCCGCGGCCTGGGTCAGGACCGGGACGCCGGCCGGCAGGTCCCGGCGCAGCCGGGCCCGCAGGTCGAACCGGAAGGTGATCAGGGCGACGACCTTCAGCGCGATCGACCCGAACACGGCGGTCAGCGCGTCGGACAGGTTTCCCACGACGGTGCCGGTCCCGGCCGAGCCGAGCAGCGCGGCCGCCTGCGCGTCCATCCGGCCGACCCGGTCCAGCACGAACTCAGCCAGGAACGCGTCGAAGTCGGCGAAGTGCCGGTGCAGGACGCCCTTGGCCACGCCGGCCTCCGCGGTCACCGCCCGGCTGGTCAGGGCGTCGGGCCGGTCGCGCAGCAGCACGCGCTCGGCGGCGTCGAAAAGCTGCTCGCGCACGTCGCGGATGGCCACACCGGTCGGCATGCCGTGCTTCCTCTCTCCCCGGAAACGTGGGCCCAGCTGGTCGAAAAGACGACCACTTGGGCCCACGTTTGTGCCGCGCGGTGCCGCGCGTGTGCGCTGGCCATTGCGGTTGCCGAGTGGGCGCGCGCCCACTATGGTGGGCGCATGCCCACTCTACCGCCGCAGCCCCGTCCGCAGCAGTGGCCCGAGTCGCATCGGTACCGGCAGATCGCGGAATCCTTCGGCGGTAACGCCGAACGCTACGACCGGGCCCGGCCCGGCTACCCCGATGCTCTGGTCGAACGCATCGTCGCGGCCAGCCCGGGCCGTGACGTCCTCGACGTCGGCTGCGGCACCGGCATCGAGGCCCGGCAGTTCCAGGCGGCGGGCGCCGCCGTGCTCGGGGTCGACCCGGACGAGCGGATGGCGGCCTTCGCCCGGCGGACCGGGGTCGAGGTCGAGGTATCGACGTTCGAGGCCTGGGACGCGGCCGGGCGGACCTTCGACGCGGTCGTGGCCGGGCAATCCTGGCACTGGGTGGATCCGGTCGCGGGCGCGGCCAAGGCGGCCCAGGTGCTGCGGCCCGCCGGACTGATCGCCCTGTTCTGGCACGCATACCACCTTCCGCCGCAGATCGCCACGGCCTACGGTGAGGCCTTCCACCGGGTGGTGCCCGACGCGCCGTTCGACCTGCGACGGCAGCGCCCGGCCACCGAGGTGTACCAGGCCATGTGCGACAAGGCCGCCGACGCGATCCGGGCGGCGGGCGGCTTCAGCGACCCGGAGCAGTGGCGGTTCGACTGGGAGCAGTCCTACACCAGGGACGCGCTGCTGGACCTGCTGCCGACCCAGGGCACGCTCACCCGGCTGCCGCCGGACCAGCTGGCGGTGGTGCTGGAGGCCGTCGGGTCCGCCGTCGACGCGATGGGCGGCGGCGTCACGATGACGTACGCGACGGCGGCCGTCGCCGCGACGCGGACCGCCGCGGCCTGACGGCGCCCTTCCGGTGGCGGCCGTACCCCGGCAATGGGATGCGTGTACCGTTTCTGAGGGATATCCGGTTAGCCATCGGCAACGGGCAGGCTGAGGACGGCATGTGGCTGGGTGTTCTGGGTTCGCTATCGGTACGTGACAATGGCGCCGAGGTCCATATATCGGCGCCCAAGCAGCGGGTCGTGCTCGCGGCCATGCTCCGGCGGGCCAATCAGGTGGTGCCATTCGACGATCTCGCCGCGGCCCTCTGGGACAACGCTCCGCCATCGACGCCCCGGGTGACGGTGCGCAATCACGTGAAGAGCCTGCGGCTGGTGGTCGGGCCCGCGGTATCGGCCCGGATCATCACCCGCAACCCCGGCTATCTGATCGACCTGCGTGAGGCGGAGCTGGACCTGCTGCACTTCACCAGCCTCTGCGCGTCCGGCGCCGAGGCCGCGCAGGCGGGGCGCTGGGAGGAGGCGGACGGCGCGCTCGGCCGGGCTCTGGCGCTCTGGCGGGGGGCACCTCTCGAGGACATTCCCTCGGCCGTGCTGCGGCGGGAGGAGGTGCCGCGTCTTGAGCACCTCTGGCTCGACGCCCGGGAGCGCCGCATCGACGCGGCGCTGCACCTGGGCCGCGACCACGAGCTCGTTCCCGAGCTGCGGGATCTGGTCGCGCAGTACCCGGTCCGGGAGCGCTTCCACGGCCAGCTCATGCTCGCGCTCTACCGGAGCGGGCATCAGGCCGAGGCCTTCGCCGCGTACCGGGACGCGCGCCGGATGCTCGCGGGCGACCTCGGCGCCGGACCCGGGCCCGAGTTGCGGCAGCTACATGAGCGCATGCTGAGCGCCGATCCGGGCCTCGCGGGGAGGAACCCGAAGTGGTCGTGCGCGGCGGCCCGGCCCCGGCAGGTACAGGCCGGAACGCCCGATTTCGTGGGCCGGGCGCCCGAGCTCGCGGTCCTCTGCGGGATGTTGGACGCGGCGGCGGCCGGGCCGACCGTGGTCATCTCGGCGGTCGGCGGAACGGCCGGCGTGGGCAAGACGACGCTGGCGCTGCACTTCGCGCACCAGGTGGCCGACCGGTTCCCCGACGGGCAGCTCTACGTGAACCTGCGGGGGTTCGACCCGTCCCGGCCGCCGGTGACGCCCGAGGAGGCGATCCGGGGTTTCCTGGACGCCCTCCAGGTTCCGCCGGCCTCGATCCCGGCCGGCCCGGCGGCGCAGGCCGCCCTGTACCGGAGCCTGACCGCCGGCCGGCGGATTCTCGTGCTGCTCGACAACGCGCGCGACGGCGAGCAGGTCCGGCCGCTGCTGCCGGGGAGCCCGGGCGGCCTGGTCCTGGTGACCAGCCGCAGCGAACTGCCCGGCCTGGTCGCGGACGGCGCGCGTCCGCTCGGCCTGGGCCTGTTCTCCGACACCGAGGCGCTCGACCTGCTGGCCCGGCGGATCGGCCCGGCCCGGGTGGCCGCCGAACCGGACGCGGCCCGTGACCTGATCCGGCTGTGTGCCCGGCTGCCGCTGGCCCTGGCCATCACCGCCGCCCGGGCCAATGCCCGGCCCGGCTTCCCGCTGGCCGCGCTGGCCGGCGAGCTGCGCGCCGCCGACGGCCGGCTGGACGCGCTGGAGACCGGCGAGCAGATCGCCGACGTGCGTGCGGTGTTCTCCTGGTCGTACCACGGCCTGCCGCCCGCCCCGGCCCGGATGTTCCGCCTCCTCGGCCTGCACCCCGGTCCCGACATCACCGCCGCCGCGGCCGCCAGCCTCGCGGCCATCACCCCGGGCGAGGCCCGCGGCCTGCTTCGCGACCTGAGCCGCGGCCATCTGCTCTCCGAGCCGGTGCCGGGCCGCTACGCCCTGCATGACCTGCTGCGGGTGTACGCGGCGGAGCGAGCCCGCGAGGAGGACGGCGAGCAGTCCGGCCGCGAGGCCACCCACCGGCTGCTCGATCACTACCTGCACACCGCGCACCAGGGCGCTCACCTGATGCAGCCGCAGCGTGGCACGCTCCCGCTGACCCCGGCCCGGCCCGGCGTGCGGCCGGAGCCGCTGGCCGGCAACGAACCGGCGCTGGAGTGGTTCCGGGCCGAGCACCGGGTCCTGCTCGGCGCGGTGACGCTGGCCGCCGAGCGCGGGTTCGGTGCCTGTGCCTGGCAGCTCCCCTGGTGCATGGCGACGTTCCTGGACTGGCAGGGGCACTGGCACGACTGGGCGGCCACCCAGCGCATCGCGCTCGCCGCCGTGACGCCCGGCGTGACGCGCGCCGGCGACGCCGCGGCGGGCGCGGACGACCGGGCCGCGCAGGCCATCGTCCGCCGCGCCTTCGCCGCGGCCTGCATCCGGCTCGCCGACTACGACAGCGCCCGGACCCACCTGACCGCGTGCCTGCGGATCTACTCCGACCTCGGCGACCAGGGCGGCCAGAGCCGCATCCATCGCGACCTGGGCAGCCTGTCGGAGTACCAGGAGCGGTACGACGACGCGCTCGGCCACGCCGAGCAGGCCCTCCGGCTGTCCCGCGTGGCCGGCGACCGGGACGGGGAGGCCTTCGCCCTCAGCAACGTCAGCTCCTACCACATGCTGCTCGGCCAGCACGAGCAGGCACTCGTCGTCGGGCGCGACGCCCTGGACCTGACCCGCAAGCTCGGCGCCCGTTACGGCGAGGCGCACACCTGGCTGACGATCGGCCTCTCCCAGAATGCTCTCGGCCGCTTCACCGAGGCCGCCATGAGCCAGCAGCACGCGCGTGACCTGTTCGCCGAGCTAGGCGACCGCACGTTCGAGGCGACGACCCTGGGCCATCTCGCCGACGCCCGCGAGGCCGCCGGACGGGCGCGCGCCGCCCTCGCGGCCCGGCGCCAGGCGCTGGCGATCCTGCGGGGCCTGCGGCACCCGGACGCGGTCGACCTGCGCGCCAAGCTGGCCGCCCGCGTCGCCGCGACGGCCGACACCCCCGCCCCGGCCGACACCCCCGCCCCGGCCGACACGCCCGCGACAGCCGACACCCCCGCGACAGCCGACACCCCCGCCCCGGCTGACTCTCCGCCCGCGGCCGGCACCACCGCGGAAACGGCCCGGGACCCGGCCATCTGACCGGCCATAGCCCCTCTCCCCCTGCCGGGTATCGGCGGCCGTTTCATTAGCCATTCATTACAGGCATTTGCTAAGTCGTTAATGGGCGTCCCAGTTTGCCGTCTCAGGCCGCGGGAATGGTCGCTGACACGCGTTACAGCAATCCTGGACTGAGAGGATTTCATCCATGGGACTGCCTGTCCCTTCTGGCACCGCACCTCGCGCCGGAGGCTATGCCGCCACCCCCTCGCCGTTTTCAATGAGCGAGGAGACCTTCCGCGGTCTGGGCCATGACCTGGTCGACACGCTGGCCACTTACCTGGACAAGCTTCCGCGAGAGCCGGTTTACCGGCCGTTGCCCGAGGAAGTGCGGCAAGAGCTGGAGAAAATGGATATTCCCGCCGAAGGGATGGCACCAGGGGATGTCATCGACGGCTTTCTCCGGCTGGTGCTGCCATACGGCCGCGGCCAGAATCATCCGTGTTTCGCGGCGTTCGTGGACCCGGCCGCATCGAAACTGAGCATGCTCGCGGCATTTGCGTCGGCGGTGACCAACACGAGTGGCGCCGGCGGTAATTACGCGGCCATATACGTCGAGCAGGCGGTCGTGCGCTGGCTGATGGAGCTGGTCGGTTTTCCCCGCGACGGGAGCGACGGGGTCCTGCTCGGCGGCGGATCGGACGCCAACCGGCATTGCCTGGAAGTGGCGCGGTACTGGGGGGCCCAGGTCAACGGCTGGGATATCAGGGACGAGGGCCTGCACGGCCATCCCCGGCTCACCATGTACATGTCGGCCGAGGGTCATTCCTGCCTGGAGAAGGCGGCGTTCACGCTCGGTCTCGGCGCCCCGCGCAAGATAACGGCCGGCCGCGACTTCCGCATCGACCTAGCCGACCTGCGCGCGGCGGTCGACGCCGACCGCCGGGCCGGCCACCGCCCGTTCCTGGTCGCCGCCAACGCCGGGACGGTCAAGACCGGCGCCATCGACCCGCTCGATGATCTCTCCGACTTCTGCCGCCAGGAGGGCCTCTGGCTGCACGTGGACGGCGCCTACGGCGGGTTCGGGGTGCTCGACCCCCGCCTGGCGGACCGGTACGCGGGCCTGGGGCGCGCCGACTCGCTCGCCCTCGACCCGCACAAGTGGCTGGCCGTCGCCATCGGCTGCAGCTGCGCCCTGGTGCGGGAGGGACCGCTGCTGCAGGACACCTACAAGCTGATCCCGTCCTATCTCAGCATGACGCCGGGACAGGGGTTCGCCGGCGAGGTCTGGTACTCCCATCGCAGCGCCGAGCAGACCCGGGACTCCGGGCGCGCGCTGAAGACCCTCTGGAACATCCAGCAGGCCGGGAAGGCCGGCCTGTCGGATCACGTCCGGCGGCACATCGACCTGGCGCGCCATCTGGAGCGGGTCATCGACGCCACCGCCGACCTGGAGCTGGTGGCGACCGGGCCGCTGACCGCGGTCTGCTTCCGCTACGTCCCGGCCGGCCTGCGCGGCGACGAGGCGCGCCTGAACCAGCTGAACCGGGCCATCACCGAGGACCTGCAGGTCGAGGGGCGGGCGTTCCTGGCCGGCACCGACATCCGCGGCCGGTTCGCCATCCGCTCGTGCGCCCTGCATTACGCCCTGGACGAGAGCCACGTCCAGGCCATCGTGGACGCCGTCCGGGATGCCGGGCGGGCGCGGGCCGGGGAGGGCGCCACGTGCCCGCGATAACCAGCAACCAGGATCCGGCGGCGCGCCGGGATTCCGCGGGTGCCGGGGCGTACAAAACACTGATCACCCCATCGGCGCGGGCGCGCCTCACGCTGGCCCTGGCCGGCGGCAAGGCGGCGGGGACCGCGGCCCGCATGCTGGGCGTCGGCGGCGGGACGAGCTTTCCCGGCATCGTCGCCCGCCGGATCGACCCGCGCGTGCTGGCCAAGGCCGCGGCCGCGAGCGACGCCCGCAAGGTCATCGTGACCGGCAGCAACGGGAAGACGACGACCTGCCGCATGCTGGCCGCGCTGGCCCGGGCCGGCGGTCTGCGGGTGACCCAGAACCGGTCCGGCTCCAACCTGCTGCAGGGCGTGACCTCGGCGGCGGTCGCCGAAAGCGATCTGCTCGGCCGGATGGCCGCGCAGATGCTGCTGCTCGAGGTCGACGAGGCGACGGTGCGGCTGGTCGCGCCCGAGCTGCGGCCGGACACGTTCCTGATCACCAACATCTTCCGCGACCAGCTCGACCGGTTCGGCGAGCTGTACTCGATGGCCAGGAAGCTGGAGGCCGTCATCGACGGGCTGCCCGCCTCGGCCACGGCGGTGCTCAACGGCGACGATCCCCTGGTGGCGAGCCTGGCTCCGGGCGCGGCCGCCCGCCGGCTGTACTACGGCATCCGGGCCGACGGCGCCGGCGCGCGGGAGCCCGAGCACGCCGCCGACACCATCCGCTGCGTGCGCTGCCAGCACATGCTGAGCTACCGCGTCGTCCACCTCTCCCACCTGGGGGACTATCAGTGCCCGGCGTGCGGGAACGCGCGCCCGGCCCTGGACGTCGCCGTGACCGCCATCCGGCCGTCGGACACCGGGTCCGAGATCACCGTCGAGACGCCGGCGGGAAGCTACCCGCTGCAGGTGCCGCTGCCCGGGATGCACAACGTCTACAACGCGGCCGCCGCGCTGGCCGGGCAGATCGCGCTGTCGCTGCCCCGGCCGCTCGAGGCCGCCCAGGCGTGGCGCGCGCTGGCCGGGGTGCGGCCCGCGTTCGGCCGGCTGGAGGAGATCGGGGCGGGCGAGCGGCAGGTGGTGCTGGCCTTCGTCAAGAACCCGACCTCGTACAACACGACGCTGCGTGAGGTGCTGCGGCGGCCCGGGCGCAAGCACGTCCTGGCCGCGCACAGCAACACCGTGGTCGACGGCGAGGACTTCGCCTGGCTCTGGGACACCGAGATCGAGCAACTGGTGCCGCAGCTCGCGAGCCTGACCGTCAGCGGGACCCGGGCCGAGGAGGTCTGGCTGCGGTTCAAGTACGCCGGAGCCGACCCCGCGCTCACCCAGGTTCTGCCCGGTCGCCTGGCCGCCCTGGACGCGGCGCTGACCGGAACGCCGCCCGGCGAGTGCCTGTACATATTCGCTGGCTACACCCCAATGCGCGAGCTGCGCGGCATCATGCAGCGTCGCGGCTGGGTGCGGCCCTCCTGGGAGGAGTGACGGCATGACGCCCGCACCCAAAACGGTCCGCATCTGCCATCTCTACCCGAGGCTGCTCAGCGTCGCCGGCGACCGCGGCAACCTGGTCGCCCTGACCCAGCGCTGCACCTGGCGCGGGATCCGCTACCGCGTGACCGAGGCCGACGTCGGCGAGGTCCCCGACTTCACCGCGTCCGACCTGATCCTGGTGCACGGCGGCCAGGACCGCGAGATGACCGCGGCGTCCCGCGACCTCGCGGCCAAGGCCGGACCGCTGCGGGACGCGATCGAGTCCGACGCCGTCGTGCTCGCGGTGTGCGCCGGCTACCAGCTCCTGGGCCGGTACTACGCCCCGCCGGAGGGCGAGCCGATCCCCGGGCTCGGCGTCCTGGACGTGGCCACCGAGGGCGGCCCGACCCGGTTCATCGGGCACGTGGCCGCGGCGTGCGATCTCGGCTCCGGCCAGCCGCACTACCTCACCGGGTTCGAGAACCACAGCGGCCGCACCTACCTGGGCCACGGCGCCCGGCCGCTCGGCCGGGTGCTGGCCGGCACGGGCAACAACGGCGAGGACGGCACCGAGGGCGCCCGCTACCGGGAGGTGTACGCGACCTACCTGCACGGGCCGGTGCTGCCGAAGAACCCGTGGCTGGCCGACCACCTGCTGTCCCGGGCGCTGGCGCACCGCTACCAGGACGTCGGCCCGCTGGCCCCGCTCACCGACCAGGCCGAGGCGCGGGCCAGCGCGGCCGCGCTGCGGCTGGCCCGGCGCCCGTCGCGAGGATGGCGGGCGGCCGCCGCGGCCCTGACCCGGTTCCGCCGGCCCGTCGAGGCACCGGCCGGACCCAACGCCGGAGCCAACGCCGGACTCAACGCCACAGCCACGACCGCGGACAAGGAGACGCCGTGGACTTCTCACTGACCGCCGAGCAGCGCGAGCTGACCGAGGCCGCGACCGAATTCGCCCGGCGCAAGCTCAACGGGGATCTGGCCAAGCGCGAGGACGCGGGCGAGTTCCCGCGGGACGCCTGGCTGGCGTGCGCCGAGTTCGGGATCCAGGGCCTGCCGGTCCCGGCCGAGCTCGGCGGCGCCGGCGCCGACGCCGTGACCACGGCGCTGGTCATGGAGGCCCTCGGCTACGGCTGCCAGGACAACGGCCTGCTGTTCTCGCTCAACGCGCAGCTGTGGAGCATCGAGCTGCCGCTGGTCACGTTCGGCACCCCGCAGCAGCACCAGGCCTACCTGCCCGGCCTGATCTCGGGCGAGATCATCGGCGGGCACGCGATGACCGAGCCGGGTTCCGGCTCCGACGCGCTGCACATGCGGACCCGGGCCGAGCGGCGCGGGGACCACTACGTGCTGAACGGGGCCAAGCAGTTCATCACCAACGCCCCCGTCGCCGACGTGCTGCTCGTCTACGCCGCCGTGGACGGCGGGACCGGGCTGGCCGGGCTGTCGGCGTTCCTGGTCGACGCGGCGACGCCCGGGCTCACGATCGGCAGCGGCTTCGAGAAGATGGGCCTGCGCACGTCGCCCATGGGCGAGATCGCGCTCACCGACTGCGTCGTCCCGGCGGCCAGCAGGCTGGGGCCGGAGGGCGCGGGCATGGGCATCTTCAACTCGTCCATGGAGTGGGAGCGCAGCTGCCTGTTCGCCAGCGCCGTGGGCGCGATGCGGCGCCAGCTCGACTCGTGCGTGGCCTACGCGCGCACCCGCGAGCAGTTCGGCCAGCCGATCGGGAAGTTCCAGGCCGTGGCCGGCAAGCTCGCCGACATGTACGTGCGGCTCGAGGCGGCCCGGCTGCTGATCTACCGCGTCGCCTGGCTCAAGCAGCAGGGCAGGTCCGCCCCGGCCGAGGCGGCCGCGGCGAAGCTGTTCACCAGCGAGGCCTGGGTGCGCACCAGCCAGGACGCGATCCAGACCCACGGGGCCTTCGGCTACATGAAGGAGTCCGGGATCGAACGCGACCTGCGCGACGCGGTGGCCAGCACCATCTACTCCGGCACCTCGGAGATCCAGCGGGTGGTCCTGGCCCGGATGCTCGGGCTGTGAGCCACCAGGCCGCGGCCAAGACCAGAGCCGCCACGACCAGAAGGGAAACGTGATGGCGTATCTGCTGCCGCATCTGCTGACCGAGGCGGCCGCGCGGCACCCGGAGCGGCCCGCGGTGACGTCGGGGGACGCCGCGCTGAGCTACGCGGAGCTGGACCGGTGGAGCACCCAGGTGGCCCGGGCGCTGCTGCGCCTGGGCGTTGCGCCCGGCGACCGGGTGGCGCTGCTCGCGCCCAAGTCGGCCGCGGCGGTCGCCGGGCTGTACGGGGTGCTGAAGGCCGGCGCCTGCTACGTGCCGCTCGACCCGAAGGCTCCGAACGACCGGCTGAGCTACGTGGTGCGCGACAGCGGCGCCGCCGTGATCATCGCGGATGAGGCGCGGACGGCGCAGGCGACCGCCCTGGCCGCCGATGTTCCCGGCTCGCCGCCCGTCCTGGTCACCGGCGGCCTGGACGTGGCGGCCGAATCCGAGGAGCCGCTGGCCGGCGAGCGCGCGATCGAGAACGACCTGGCCTACATCCTGTACACGTCCGGCTCGACCGGGGCACCGAAGGGAGTGATGATCTCCCACCGCAACTCGCTCGCGTTCGTCGAGTGGGCGGCCGCCGAGGCCGGTCTCGGGGAGCGGGACCGCGTGTGCAGCCCGGCGCCGCTGCACTTCGACCTGTCGGTGTTCGACGTGTTCTCCAGCTGCCGCGCCGGCGCCTGCCTGGCCGTGCTGCCCGAGAGCGCGACGACCTTCCCGGTGTCGATCGCGACCTGGCTGGAACGGGAACAGATCTCGGTCTGGTACTCGGTGCCGTCGGTGCTCACCCTGCTGGCCTGCTTCGGCGGCCTGCAGCGGTTCGACCTGTCGCGCCTGCGGACGGTGATCTTCGCCGGCGAGGTGTTCCCGCCGAAGTACCTGGCCCGGCTCATGACCGAGCTGCCGCACCCGCGCTACCTCAACTGGTACGGGCCGACCGAGACCAACGTGTGCACCGCGTTCGAGGTACCCAAGGGCGAGGCCGGTGACGCGCCGGCCCCGATCGGGAAGGCGTGCGCCAACACCGAGGTGTTCGCGGTCACGCCCGACGGCCGCCGGGTGACCGAGCCCGGCGAGGAGGGCGAGTTGCTCGTGCGCGGCCCGACGGTGATGCGCGGGTACTGGGGGCAGCAGGCCAAGACCCGCGAGGTGCTGGTCACCAACCCGTTCCGGGCCGAGTACGACGAGCTCGTGTACCGGACCGGTGACCTGGTGACGCTCGAGCCGACCGGCGACTACGCCTACGTCGGCCGCCGCGACAGCATGGTGAAGATCCGCGGCTACCGGGTGGAGCTGGGCGAGGTGGAGGCGGCGCTGTACCGGCACCCGGGCATCCGCGAGGCGGCGGTGCTGCCGGTGCCGGACGAGCTGCTCGGCAGCCGCCTGCGCGCGGTCATCTCCGCGAACGGCGCGACCGACGGGGCCGGCGACCTGACCCGCGAGGCGGTGCTGGAGCACTGCCGGCGGTGGCTGCCCGGCTACATGGTGCCGGACCTGGTCGAGTTCCGCGACACGCTGCCGAGAACCTCGACCGGCAAGGTCGACCGGGCCGGCCTGGCCCGCACTTAGCCAGAACCAACGGGGAACACAACGAAAGGAACGTGCTCAAGTGGAGACCGTCATCAACGACTACGTCAGCCGGGAACTTGTCCAGGACCAGGGGCTGCTGCCGCTCACCGACGACACCTCGCTGCTGGAGACCGGCATCCTCGATTCGCTGAACCTGCTGCGGCTGGTGGTGTTCCTGGAGGAGCGGTTCGGGATCGCGGTGGGCGACGCCGACCTGCTCCCGGACAACTTCGCGAGCGTGAACGCGATCTGCGGCTACGTCCGCGCCCGGGAGCCGGGCAAGCAGGAGGCCGTGCGTGGGTGACAGCCGCGCCGAGCGGGCGCTGCGTAGCCTCGAGGGCGTCGGCTACTGGGCCGCCGTCGCACCGCTCCTGTCCCGCCTGCCGGCCGCCATCGGCTACCGGGCCGCCTGCCGGCGCGGTGACTGGCTGTTCCGCCGTCAGACGGCCAAGCGCGCCGAACTGGTCCGCAACCTGACGCTGCTCGGGAACGGGCTCGGCACGGGGCTCGGCACGGGGCTCGGCACGGGGCTCGGCGCCGCCGCGGCGCAGCAGGTGGCCCGGGACTGGTTCCGGTTCGCGTCCTGCGAGGTCCTGGACGTGATGCGGCTGCGCCGCGGCACGCGGCCGCTGCGGCGGCTGGTCGAGATCCAGGGGCGGGAACACCTGGCGGCCGCGCTGGCCGGCGGCAAGGGCGCGATCCTCTGCGGCGCCCACTTCGGCTCGTATAACAGCAGCTATTCGCTGCTGCACGCCAGCGGCTTCCCGATCACCTCGATCGGGCGCTGGCAGTACAAGTACACGGTCGGCCTCTCGTCCGCCGAGCGGCGGTTCTGGGACCTGGTCTACCGGCGGCTCCGGCGGTACCGGCAGCGGCCGAACATCGAGCCGTGGCCGGGCCGGGTCGAGGTCGCGGCGCTGGCCGCGGCCGCGCTGCGCGCCAACGAGGTGGTGACGATCGCGATCGACGCGCCGCCGCTGGACAGCGATCTGGCCCGGGCGGTGGAGGTCCCGTTCCTCGGGCGCCGGGCCAAGCTGCTGCCGGGCGTGGTGACGCTCGCCCGGCTGACCGGGGCGCCGGTGCTCATGTGCTTCCAGTACCGCCGCGCCGACTACCGTCACCAGGTGCTCGAGATCTCCGCGCCGGTGCCGATGGACGGCGACGTGACGACCGCGTTCGGCCGCTGCGCCGCGGGGGTGAGCGCCGCCGTCGAGCGCGCCCCGGCCCACTGGGCGTACTGGACGAGCACACCTGACCTGCGGACCCTCGAGCTCCGCGGGCCCGATCCGGTCCCGTCGCCGGCCGGGCCGTCGCCCCGGGCGGACGAGGTGATGATGCGGCACCGGGCGGCCGATCGCGTGCCGACCCCGGGCTGAGAGGAGTCTGTTACGCCCCGTCTGGGGTCAGCCTGGGTTACCGAGCCATGCCGCTACCCGGCGGATCCTCCGGTGGCCAGCCGCATGAGGTCGGTGTCGAGGTCGATGGCGGTCTCGGCTCCGCCGGCGCTGCCGAACTCGTGCTGGTAGCTCTGCCAGGACTCGTCCCGGATCTTGCCGGCGAAGCCGCTTTCCATCAGCAGCACGAGCTCGGACGCGGCCCGGTCGATGCGCTGGTTCAGCGCCGGGTCGCTCCAGTCCTCGGGCGCGGCGAACAGCGAGGTCGGCACGGCCATCGCGCGCAGGTAGGCGAACATCGGCCGCATCTGGTCGTCGGTGACCAGGGCGTGCCGGGCGGTTCCGGCCGTCGCCGCCAGCACCACGGGCTTGCCGATCAGCAGGTCGTTGTCGAGGACGTGGAAGAACGAGGTGAACAGCCCGCTCGGGCCCGCCTTGTAGACCGGGGCGGCGGCGATGATGCCGTCGGCCTCGCCGAGCGCGGTGATCGCCTGCCGCAGCCGGGGCGAGATCAGCTGGGAGACCAGCGCGTTGGTGACGTCGGCCGAGATCTCGCGCAGGTCGATGACGCTGATCGTCAGCTGGTGGCCGCGCGCTTCGGCCAGCGCGGCGATGCGGGCGGCGGCGCGGTCGGCCAGCAGCCTGGTCGAGGACGGGTCGCTGGTTCCGGCGCTGACCACCGCGAGCCTGAACCGTTGCCGTTCCTGCGGCGCGTTCATGCGGCATCCTCGTTCTTGTCGTCCAGCGCGACGCCGGTCCCCGCCGCGGCGGCGGGCCGACCGGCCAGCTTCAGGCAGATGGCCTCGAGCTGCCGTAGTTCGCCCTGGGTCAGCCCCGCGGTCATGGCCCGGGCCACGTCGCGGGCATGCCAGCGGCCGACCTGGCGCTGCAGCGCCCGGCCGGCCGGGGTGAGCGACAGCAGGACCCCCCGCCCGTCGGCGGGATCGGGCTTGCGCTCGACGAAGCCCCGCTCGGCCAGCCGGTCCGCCAGCCGGGACAGGGCCGGCTGGCTGAGCAGGACGTGACGGTTCAGCTCGCTCGGCCGGACCGGCACGGGGCACTTCGACAGCGTGTAAAGCACGTCGTACTCCCGCATCGAGATGTCGCCCCAGATGTCCTCGGCGGCGAACCGCTTCATCAGCACGGCGTGAGCCGACAGCAGCGCCTCCCAGGCGTCGTTGGCCGGATGAGTGCTGCCGGTCATCACAGGTCCGGGTATTCGGCCTGGAATTCCGGATCCGTGTCCTGGTACGGGGACGCTCCGGTGACGTTGTCGCCGCGGTTGGGGTTCGGCCGCGGCTGGCGCGGCGCGGCATCGCCGTACTTGGCGGTGACCAGGCTGGCGTGCGTGGGCGCGTCGGGCGTCTCCGGGTCCTGGCGGGCCGCGATCTCCTGGCGCAGCACCGGCACGACCTGCTCGCCGAGCAGGTCAAGCTGGTCGAGCACCGTCTTCAGCGGCAGGCCGGCGTGGTCCATCAGGAACAGCTGGCGCTGATAGTCGCCGAAGTGCTCGCGGAAGGTCAGGGTCTTGTCGATGACCTCCTGCGGGCTGCCCACCGACAGCGGGGTCATCTCCATGAAGTCCTCCATCGACGGCCCGTGGCCGTAGACCGGCGCCTCGTTGAAGTACGGGCGGAACTCGCGCTTGGCGTCCTGCGAGTTCCTGGCGATGTAGGCCTGGCCGCCCAGGCCGACGATCGCCTGCTTCTTCGTGCCGTGGCCGTACTTCTCGAAGCGCTGCCGGTAGAACCGGATCAGCCGGATGTAGTGCTCCTTGGGCCAGAAGATGTTGTTGGCGAAGAACCCGTCGCCGTAGAACGCGGCCTGCTCGGCGATCTCCGGGGTACGGATCGAACCGTGCCAGACGAACGGCGGCACGTCGTCCAGCGGCCGCGGGATCGAGGTGAAGCCCTGCAGCGGGGTGCGGTACTTCCCGTTCCAGTCCACGACGTCCTCGCGCCAGAGCCGGTGCAGCAGGTTGTAGTTCTCCAGCGCCAGGGGCAGGCCCTCGCGGATGTCCTGGCCGAACCACGGATACACCGGCGCCGTGTTCCCGCGCCCCAGCATGAGGTCCATCCGCCCCTTCGACAGGTGCTGCAGCATCGCGTATTCCTCGGCGATGCGCACCGGGTCGTTGGTCGTGATCAGCGTGGTCGCCGTGGACACGATCAGCCGCTTCGTGGTCGCGGCGATGTGGGCCAGCAGCGTGGTCGGCGCGGACGAGACGAACGGAGGGTTGTGATGCTCGCCGATGGCGAACACGTCGAGCCCTACCTCGTCGGCCTTCTGCGCGATCCGGACAATCGCGTCGATCCGCTCCGCCTCGCTGGGCGTCTCCCCCGACACGGGATCCCGGGTGATGTCGCTGACCGAGAAGATCCCGAACTGCATGCCTTGCCTCCCCAGGTATATGCGTTTGCATGGATCGTAACACCCCGGGGTTACGTACTATTCCGCGGCCGGGGCGACGCGACATCCCCCGCCCTGTCACATCCGCGGACCGCCGGGTGTCACCCACATGACCCGGCTGCACAACGGCAGCACCCCGGGCAGCACCGGGCGGATGAGGAGTAGATCATGCGAGTCCTAGTCGTAGGAGCCACCGGCGCGATCGGCACCCGGCTGATCCCGCAGCTGATCGATCGAGGTCACCAGGTGACCGGCACCTGCCACTCCCCCGGCAACATCGCGCGGCTGCGTGAGCTGGGCGCGGAGCCGGTCGTGCTCGACGTCCTGAACGCGGGCGCGGTGAGGGACGCGGTGACCGCTGCCCGGCCCGACGCGATCATCCACCAGGCGACCGCCCTGGCCGGCGCGCGCTTCTCGCTCAGCCTGGACCGCACGTTCGCGCCGACCAACCGGCTGCGGACCGAGGGCACCGACGCGCTGCTGGCCGCCGCCCGCGACGCCGGCGTCCGGCGGTTCATCGGGCAGAGCTTCGCCCCGTACCGCTACGACCGCCGCGGCGGGCCGGTCAAGACCGAGGACGACCCGCTCGACCCGGCCCCGCCGAGGCGGGCCCGGCAGACCTTCGCCGCGATGAGTCATCTCGACCAGGCGGTCACCGACGCGGGCGGGATCGCGCTGCGCTACGGCGGCTTCTACGGTGATCC
>Ga0335074_10001416_pt1 | contig 32442 bp, 30 predicted proteins | sample Lox_Sample_23_FD_206715 | JGI IMG/M metagenome (GOLD analysis project Ga0335074, IMG submission 206715) | Soil microbial communities from Loxahatchee National Wildlife Refuge, Florida, United States - Lox_Sample_2.3 | ecosystem: Environmental > Terrestrial > Soil > Wetlands | place: USA... | reverse complement strand
GTGCCGGCGCCGTCCTCGTGGCAGCGACAGCGGCTTGGCTCCTAGCCCGCCGCCGGCGCCTCGAGGCTGAGGGTGCGGCCGGTGTCCCGGGGGCAAGGCCACCTACGGAGTAGCACCGGGAGTTATGGTCACACGGTGGCGGTAGCGTCCCCATCGCCATGAGCAAGATAAGTACCGTTCACCGGTGCGGTTCGTGCGGGAGCACGCAGCCGCGCTGGACCGGCCGGTGCCCGGCCTGCGGCCAATGGAACTCTCTCCAGGAGGAGCACGCCCCTCCCTTGGTCCTGCACAGGGCGCACCTCAGCCGCCGGGCAACTGCGGACCAGGCAGATCTTTGGGGAACCGGGCCGCAAGCTCTCGTCGAGGTCGATGTCCGGGGCCACCTGCCGGTACCGACGGGCGTCCCCGAGCTCGACCGCGTCCTGGCCGGTGGTCTCCTCCCGAGGTCGGCGACGCTCCTCGGTGGGGAGCCAGGCACAGGTAAGTCGACACTTCTGCTGCAGGCGCTCGCCTCGATGGCGCTTGCGGGACGGCGCTGCCTGCTGGTCGCCGCCGAAGAGCCTGCCCAACAAGTCCGCAGGCGGGCGACGCGCCTGGGTGCTGACGTCCCCGACGTGTTCGTCGTCGAGGCCACGCAATTGCCGGCAATCGAGGCCGCGATCGCCCAGCTTTCCCCGGACGTGGTCGTCGTGGACTCAGTCCAAGCCGTGAGCGACCCAGAGCTCGCCTCCGGCGCCGGTTCCGTGCTCCAGGTCCGCGAATGTGCCTCGAGCTTGGCGGCGGCGGCCCGGGCGGTTGGCGCCGCTCTCGTGCTGGTCGGACACGTAACCAAGGACGGTGCGCTCGCTGGCCCGCGGGCACTCGAGCACCTGGTAGACACAGTGCTCAGCTTTGAAGGCGACCGCTACCTGTCGCTGAGGGCGCTGAGGGCGGTCAAGCACCGCTTCGGGCCGACGGGGGAGACGGGTCTTTTCGAGATGGGGGAAAGCGGCCTGAGCGGGGTGGACGACCCGAGCGCGCTCTTCCTCGGCGACCGGCTGGTCGGCTCCCCCGGCTCGGCGGTGGCGGTCCCCGTTGAGGGCTACCGAGCGGTACTTGTCGAGGTGCAAGCGCTCGTCGGGCGGACCTCCCAGGTACCTCGCCGCCTTGTCACGGGCGTTGACGCGGGCCGGGTGGGTTTCCTCGTAGCGGTGCTGCACGAGCGAGCTCAGGTCCCAGTGTCGGACCGCGACGTCTATGTCTCGGTGACCGGTGGCGCGCGTGCGATAGAGCCCGCGACGGATCTTGCGATCTGTCTCGCCTTGACCTCCGCTCTCGGGGAGATCCCTGTCCCTCCGGAGCTGATAGCCGTGGGCGAGGTGGGCCTGGGGGGCGAACTGCGAAGGGCGGGAGGCATGGCCAAACGGCTCGCTGAGGCTCAACGGCTGGGTTTTGAGACGGCTCTCTTGCCCGCAGAGCGCTCGCGCGTGCCGCGGGCACGTGGTGCCGGGGGGCAAACTGCTCATCCCGCAGGTGCGGGCCTACGCGAGCTGCGGGCGCCAAGCCTAAGAGAGGCACTCGTGCTCACCTTTGGGGAAAGAGCCTTGGCGGAGGCGCTACACCAGCACAACCGCAGGGTGCGGTCTTCTGAGCGCACTTAGCCAGCGGGGTCTTCCCCCATGGCTTCGCCTTTGGGTTAGCATCGGCCGGTGCCGGACAGGCTGAGTGCCGCGATGATTGAGGCGCTCGGCTCGATTGCCCCGGGACGGCCTTTGCGCGAAGGCCTCGACCGGATCCTCCAGGCCAACATGGGGGCCCTCATAGTCGTAGGCGACGGCCCTGAAGTCCTTTCGATCTGCTCGGGCGGTTTCCTCTTGGACTCGGAGTTCAGCCCTCAGCGGCTCTCGGAGCTGGCGAAGATGGACGGCGCGATCATCCTCGCCGCTGACGCGAGCCGGATAGCGCGCGCCAACGTACACCTGGTCCCCAACCCGACCGTCGCCACGACCGAGACCGGCACACGGCACCGGACAGCAGAACGAGTGGCACGTTCGATCGATGTACCTGTGATAACCGTCTCAGAGGACAGGTCCGTCATTGCGGTGTACCGGGGCGAGCAGCAGCGGCCTTTGGTGCCTGTAGAGCGGCTCTTGGCCCGCGCCAACCAGGCGCTCGAAACGCTCGAGGGTTACCGCGACCGCCTGGACGTGGTGACCAACGCGCTTTCGGCGCTCGAAGTCGAAGACATGGTGACGACCCGCGATGTCGTAACTGTGCTCCAGCGCACTGAGATGGTGCGGCGGATCGCCGAGGAAGTCGACGGTTACAGCATCGAGCTGGGGACCGACAGCCGGCTGGTCAGGCTGCAGCTCGAAGAGATGCTTGCCGGCGTCGAGGAGGAACGGCGTCAGATTTTGCGCGATTACCTGCCACCGGACCTGGAGTGGGACGTGGGGGACGCTCTCGTCGCGCTGAGCCACCTCTCGACGGACCGTTTGCTCGACCTCTCAAAGGTGGCCAGCGTCCTGCGCATCGGAGCGCCCAGCTCGGACTTGGAAAGCACCCTGCGCCCCTACGGTTACCGGCTCCTCTCCAAGATCCCTCGGCTCCCGGACCAGGTAGTCCACAACATCGTCGCCCGGTACGGAGGCCTCCAGCAGGTGCTCCGGGCCAGTGTCGAGGACCTCGACAAAGTAGAAGGCATAGAGGTCGCGGGTGCCCATTTCGTGAAGGAAGGGCTCGCCCGGTTGGCTGAGACAAGCATCCTCGACCGGCTCGGCTGAGGCCGGCTCAACGCTCTAGGGCGCGGCGCGTGCACTTTACGGGTGGGCCGCGCAGATCGTTTGGAAACGGCTCCCGAAAAGTCCTACCCTGGATATCAGGCAAATCAGCTCTACCACCATTGGAGATGCATGGCGTTTGACGTTGGGGACAAGGTCGTATATCCCCATCACGGAGCAGCGGTCGTTGAGAGGCGGGAATTGCGGGCGGACTTCGGCGAGCAGCGCGAGTACCTGGTCCTCCGCTTGGCTTACGGGGATTTGACGCTGAAAGTCCCGGTGGACTCGATGGCTGATGTCGGGATCAGGGAAGTCATCAACGACGAAGAAGTCGAAGAGGTCTTCGCTGTGCTGCGTAAAAAAGACGTCCGCATGCCGACTAACTGGTCTCGGCGCTATAAGAACCACGTCGAAAAGCTCAAGTCCGGGGACATTTACCAGGTGGCAGAAGTCGTGCGGAACCTCTCCAACCGAGACAAGGACAAGGGTCTTTCGGCAGGTGAGAAGCGGATGCTCAACCGCGCCCGCCAGATCCTTGTCTCGGAGCTGACCTTCGCGATCGGTGTCTCCGAAGCCGAGGCGGAAAAGAAGCTCGACGAAGCACTTCCCTAGTGACCGCTGGTGGCTCGGTCTGGGCCGTCATAGTTGCTGCGGGCAGCGGTAGCCGCTTTGGAGGTCACAAACAGTTCGCGACCCTTGGGGGGCGTGAGGTAGCCGAGTGGTCGATCACAGCGGCTGCGCGCTGTTGCGACGGTACCGTGCTCGTAGTCCCACGAGGAGCGTCTCCCGGCTGCGCTCCCATGGTCTCACGAGTTGTCAGCGGTGGGCCCACTCGGCCCGCGTCGGTCCGTGCCGGCCTCGGCGCCGTACCGGTGCAAGCGCGCTTCGTCGTAGTCCACGATGCCGCCCGGCCCCTCGCCAGCGACCAGGTCTGGCGGGCCGTGATCTCGGCAGTGCGCGAGGGCGCCGACGCGGCGGTGCCGTGTTTGCCGGTGACGGACACCATCAAGCAGCTCCAGCCTGACGGGCGCCTGCTCACGCTGCAACGTTCCCTGCTGTTTGCCGCACAGACCCCTCAGGCCTTCCTCGCCGAGAGCTTGCGGGCAGCCCACGCCGGTGGAGGGGAAGCAACTGACGACGCCTCTTTGGTGGAAGCTCTTGGCGGCACCGTGGTACAGGTGCCGGGGGACGCTACCAACTTCAAGCTAACCACGGGTTGGGACCTCCTCGTTGCTGAGGCGCTCGTGTCAGGGGGGGAGCTCAAACCAGGGAAGCTGGCTGAGCGCAGCGGCGGGGTGCTGGGCGGCGACCAGTGACCTGGCGAATAGGCCAGGGTTTTGACATCCACCCTTTCTCGGACGACCCGGCTCGACCGCTTGTCTTGGGTGGGGTCCTGGTCGAGGGACGAGGCCTGCGGGGCCACAGCGACGCCGATGTCGTGTGCCATGCGATCACCGATGCGCTCCTCGGTGCGGCTGGGCTTGGCGACATCGGCATGATGTTCCCAGACACGGACGAGCGTTGGGCCGGAGCTAACAGCGTTGTCCTGCTCGGCGCTGCCAGTGGCCGCCTCGCGGGGTCCTGGAGGACGGCCAACGTCGATTGCACGGTGATCGCCGAGAGCCCTCACTTGGCTAGTTACCGGGAGAAAATGCAAGACAAGCTTTCCCAAGTGCTGGCTGCGCCCGTATCTGTCAAGGCCAAACGGGGGGAGGGTTTGGGCGCTCTCGGGCGCAGGGAAGGCATCGCCTGCCTCGCTGTCGCCCTCCTTGAAGCGCTATGAAGCCAGCGAGGGGGACCGCTGAACGAGCTGCGGGCGGGACCGCGAGAGGGAACGGCCTCGACTTGCGCCGGGCAGCCGCCCAGCTCGGCGGCGAGCAGGTCGAAGGCCATCACGCCGTCCGCGCCCTTTTCTCTGCAGGCAAGCGGCGGGCAACCCGCCTCTGGGTAGCCGAGCCGCGATCGTCCGCAAGCGCGCTGGCGGAAATTGTCGAGCTCGCTCGGAGCCAACGAACGCGGGTCGACTTCAAAAGTACAGCGCAGCTGGCCTCGGCCTCTTTGACGGCGGCGCCTCAGGGGGTGATCGCCTGGGCAAGCCCGGTACGAGCGGTCTCACTGGACGGGCTAGTGGAGACGTCCCGGCCGGTCCCCTTCTTGGTCGTGCTCGATGGCGTCACCGACCCAGGCAATTTTGGCGCCCTCTTACGCAGCGCCGCTTGCGCAGGCGCGACAGGCGTCATCATCAGGCGGCACAGGGCGGCCCCCCTCACGGCGGCTGCTATGAAGGCAGCTGCCGGGGCGGCGGAGGTGCTCCCGATAGCGCAGGTACCCGGGATCCCAGCTGCCCTCGGGACGCTCGCGAAAGCCGGCATCTGGGTTGCCGGACTGGAGCCCGGAGCTGGCGAAAGCATCTGGTCGAGCCCGCTGCTCGATGGCCCGGTTGCCATCGTGCTCGGCTCTGAGGGTGAAGGCCTCTCCCGCCTGGTCCGCGAGCGCTGTGATTCGCTCCTCGAGGTCCCCCAAGCGCAAGTGCTCGGCTCGCTCAACGTCTCGGCGGCTGCGGCAGTGGGCTGTTTCGAGGTGGCCCGGCGACGGCTGGGGCGCGGCGACCCAAAGGCCGGGCCCGAAAATGTCCAGGAATTTGGCTGCTGATCAACGCCTATTGCAACACCTACCAGTAGAATTGCGAGAAGCAAAAGCAGTAAGGTCGCTCATCGAGCGCCTTCTGGCCGCCCGTCAGGAGCGCTCGTCTGCCTCCGTCACGTACTCCCAGTCGACGAGGTCCCGGCGCTCAATCACCACGGGGGCTTCACGGTCTTTGGAGAGCTCTCGTGCACGCTCCTCGGCGGCATCGTCGTCTGCGAGTTCGCGGGTCTCGATCTCGGCGCCACCTGGCTCGGAGAAGCGGTAAAGAGGAGTGCTGCCGGCTGGGGGACCGCTGTAGGTCATGACGCGATCGTACTGTCCAACCCGCCTCGTCCGGCTCTTTCATGAGGTTGCAGTTCTGCCACAGTCCTGATGCGGTGACGGTGATAGGCGAGGCGCGAGGCTAAAGAGACACCCCTACCTGGTCGCGATTACGCCAGCGCGGCTACAGAAATAGGGCTGAAGAGCACCGACGGGAGTACCTATTCGCTGGCAGTGAGATTCGATCCACACCAAACGTGGGTCCCGGCTCGGCGCGGCCAAGACGAGGTGGAACTTTCGGGCCAGGATATCGGCCTTAATTTGCGCCAAACTGGGTGCCGGTATTGTCCCGCTGAAGCCACCGATGGGGAGGGCTTCTTGCCCGCTCACCATGATGAAAACCGACGCCACGGCTGAGGTCTGCACTGCCAGTAAGTAGGGGGCGCCAAATTGGAGGCGGTCAAGGGCAGGAATGGTCGCGGCGACCAAACGCGGAGTCGCGATGAAAAGTTGGCGTAGCCCCTTGGCGGTGACAGCCGGCTCAAAGGGGGTGTCGAACGCGCCCCGGCCGTCGAGGACCAATTGGGCACATGCTACGGCGGGGATCGCGAGGATGGCCGCCGTGCCCATGGCAATGGCCGTTTGCAGCGCCACCAACCTCCGTCCGGGGCCCGTGGATGTGACCAACATCACCAGTGCTGCTAAGCCGAGAACTGCGGCCACGGGCCAGAGCCACGCGGGGACGGGCCCGGGAGCGGTCTGCGAAAGCCAGATGCTGTAACCGACAGAGCCGGCGACCACCAAAACGGCAATCAAGCGCGGCGGGCCCAAAGATGCCCGCAGCTGCGCGCTTCGCTCCTTCAGTTCCACAACGCCCCCGGCGAGGATTGCCGCGATAGGAGGAGAAAGTGCCGCTGTGTAATAGGCATTGATCGTTGACGTAACCGAGAAGACGACCACCATCGTGGCCAACCACCCTGTCCAAAGAACGTAGAAGCGGCGCCGGCGGGTGAAAAGGCCTGTCGCGCCGACGGCCAGGGCAGCCGGTAGCAGCCAACCTGTGTCGCGCCCGAGCTCGCCCTGGAACAACCTGTCCCAACTGGGCGCAGGGCCTGTTGTCAGGGGGAGCTTCAAGCCCTGCCCGGCAAGAAGCTGGAGGGGCGTCTGCTGCCCGAAGCGGCCGAACCCGTTGTAAACAAAGACCTGGTCGAAGATCGAATCATGCGCGCTCCCATCGACATAGGGGCGGTTTGGACCTGGGACCACCGTCACGATCGTCATCCAGGCCAACGACAAGATGGCGGCAACCAACCCCCCGGCGACCAATTGCCGGGCCCGGCGCCCTGCGCCCGCACGCTCGCCCAGGAGGTAGGCCAAGCCGAAGGCGGGAAGGAGCATCCACGCTTCGATCATTTTTGTCTGGAAGGCGAGCCCGACCCATATACCCGCCATCACGACGTGCCGCGACCGGCCGGACATGAGGGCTGCGGTCAGGGAGTTGGCTGCCAAGACAAGCAAAAGTGTCATGGCTGTGTCCGAGATATTGCCCCGGTTGAGCGCCACCGTCGCCGGGCTGGCGGCGAGGACGACTGCGGCGAGGAGGCCAGCCTCAGGCCCCATAAGCCGTTCCACGGCGCGATAAAGCACGGCCACGGCGACGACGCCCTCGAGCACTTGGGGCAACACCACCGACCAGGTGTGGAACCCGAGGATCCACACGAGCGCCGCCTGCACCCAGAACGCGCCCGGCAACTTGTCCAGTGTGATCGTCCCGGCAGGGTCGAAGCTCCCGAAGAAGAAGTTGTGCCAGCTCATGGACATGCTCCGCACAGCCGCCGCATAGTACGGCTCGAGGGGGTCGCGGTTGATCGCCCAGGCGTAGGAGAGCGCGGCGAGGCTGATGACGCCGGCCATGAGGGCCCTTACCCGGCGGGTGAGCCTCTCGGTCTCGCTCCCGCTCGCGACCACCTCGTCACGAGCAGCATCGCTTCCACCGGCTGGAGGAGCTAAGGCCGCCATACCCCGAAAGCTATCGGGCGCTCACCAAAAAGGGGCTTGAGGGACACCGTCCGATGCTGCTGGCCGCCACAGGAGCTCAGGGGGCCCCGAACCGACAGGGCGGCATTAGTGCCGCGGCTCCCACGCCGCCTCCTCACCGGCAATGTCCTGGAGCAGGTTGCCCAGGGTGAGGCCGAACTCGTAGCCGTGGTAGCCCCACGCCGGGCCGGTGCCGCCAAGGTTGCTCACTACTTTGAGGTTCACGAGAGGCCGGGTGTGGCTACCCCCGGCCAGGCTCGTGACCTGGAGCCAGGTGGCCCCGTCACCTTGTTCACAGCGCGCCGAATAGAGGCCCGGGTAGGTGACCCAGGGTGTGGGGACCGGCTTTTTGAGCCCGAAATCGATGTAGGGGTCCGGCGCCACCTGGGTGAGCGTGAGGAAGTAAGGGCCGAGGTCGGCGGTGCCGCCGCTCAAGGCAGCCGGGTTGACACAGGCGACCTGTTGGCCGGCCTTAGTGCTCTGGCCGGACTGGAGGCTGACCCCCTGGCCGGGGCGGCCGAAGACGGCGTCGGTGGGCGGTTGCGAAGGATAGGACGAAAAGGCGATGGCGCACCCCGTCTGGTTGCCCGAGGTGCACAAGGGGACCTTGGTGAAGGTGGCGCCGACCGTCTTGCCGGTAGGGACCTGGAGGTTGCCGCCGACGAGGACCGCCACGAGGAGGCGGTGCAGGACCGAGGGTTCGTGGTCCAACTCGGCTGAGATGAGGTGGATGAGCACCGCCGAGCCCTGCGAGTCCCCGACCAGGACGAAAGGCTTGCCCTGGGTATGGGCGAGGAACCAGTCCCAGGCCGGGAGGACGCTCTGGTAGGCGACCTTGAAGGTCGAGCCCATGACCGCCTCGTCGCCGGCCAGGCCTTTCTCCACGCTTGTCCAGGTCTGGGAGCGGTAGGCAGGCTCCCAGACGTCACAGACCCTGGACAGCGGGGCGGCCTGTTCGACCGCGGCGATCACGTCCAAGCGGGTAACCGCCAAGCCGGTATTGGCCGTCTTGGCCAGGCTGTCGGTCGGGTGGACGTAGAAGCAGTCGAACTTCGACGCCAGCGCCGAGAGCGGCCAGGTGGCCGGTTCCCGGGTGCCGGCCGGAGTGATCGCCGTGGCCGCGAGGCTGGACCCGCAGGGGTCGCCCGCCTGGCCTGGCCGGCACACCCAGACGAGGCCTGCGCCCTGGCTGGCCACTTGTCCCGGTACCTCGCTCGCTCCCGCGGGCGGGCTCGCCAAGGGCCAACCCACTGAGACGAGAGCCACGGCCAGGGCGCTCCGGAAGGCTCCTCCTAGGGGCCCGAACCGCGACCTGCTCGGGGTACCCCGGGCCTCTGTTCGGCGAACTCTTTGCATACCCATGACAACTTCCTCCTTGTCTGTGAAGGCGGTCCTCCGTCGAGAGGGGCGCTTTGCTTCCTCGGGCTTCTGTAGTTGTTGCCGGCGCCGGCGCCGTGCACCCGGTGGCGGCCCGAGGTGCTGGCAACCCCGCAAGTTGAAGGCGCCCGTACTCGTCACGACCTCGTCACGAGGCGCTCGCGGTCGAACATGGCCGACGCGGCCCGCCAGCCCCGGCTGTCGACGACGACCAGGCCTGCGGCCAGGCCAAGGGCGACGGGCAGATCCTGGGGAAGCAGGCCGAAAGCCATAAGCGCCGCCACCGCCACAGGTGGGAGGCTGGCGAAGGTCGCCAGCTGCTGGGCCACTCGCACGTCTCGTGAGCGGGCCGAGACGGCGATGCCGACCCAGACGGACCAGCTGGCTATGAGCGGTGTGAAAAGCGCCAGGGCGACCAGCAAGGGCGCCCTGAAGACGGCCGAGGGTACCCCTGGGTGGGCGAAGAGCGCCACGCAGGCCAACACGACGCCGAAGATGGCGTAGGAGATGGCAAGCGTCGGCACGAGGGCGGCGAACGCCTTGCCGAGGAGGAGCTCCTCGTTGCGGACCGGGGTGGTGAGCACGGGCTCGAGCGTCCCCTGCTCGCGCTCTCCCACCACGCAGTAGGCCGTGATGACGGCGGGGACGATGGCCGGCACGAGCAACATGAAGAGCATGGACATGCCCACCTGGCTATTGAGCTGAGCGCTGGGCTGCCCCCCGGGCATCAACAGGATGCTGATGAGCGACCAGGACACGAAGACGGCCGGCAAGGCCGCCATGGTGAAGATCACGAAACGGTTGCGGCGGTAGTCCCTGGACTCCTTACGGGCGATGGCCCGCACGCGGCTCATGTCGATGTTGTTCATTTGTGCAATACCTCCACGTCTTGGTCCACGAACTGCATGTAGACGTCCTCCAGGGAGCGGCGCGACACCGAGATGGACACGACGTCCGCGCCGGAACGCACCAGGGCACGGGCCACTTCGGGGGCAGCTGCTTTCGTGCCGGCCACCGACAGGAGGTAGCTGGAAGCGCCCTCGGCCTGCCAGCCCTCGACCGAGGTGAGAGGGCCGAATACGGCCTCGGGTGAAGGGAGGGGGGCCAGGGTTTCGACCGAGAGCTCCTTTTTGAAGAGCCTGTCCCGGAGCTCGTCGGGGCGCCCGACTGTGCGCAGTGTGGTGGAAAAGATGGCCACCCGGTCGCAGAGCCTCTCCGCCTCCTCCAGGCGGTGGGTGGTGAGGAAGACTGTCACTCCTCGCTTTCGGAGCCCGCTGATCAGCTCGTGGACCTCGTGGGTGGCCACGGGGTCGAGGCCCGAGGTCGGCTCGTCCAAGAAGACGACTTCGGGGTCGTTCAGCAGCGCCCGGGCTAGGGAGGCTCGCTGGCGTAGGCCCTTGGAGAGCGTGCCGCAGGGGTCCTTGGCCCGGCCCTCCATGTTGACCGACTCGAGTGCTTGACCTATGCGCCGGCGCGGGTCAGCCAGCCCGTAGAGGCCGGCGAAGCACTCGAGGTTCTCGTACACGCTCAAGCGGAGGTAGAGCCCGGGCGAGTCGGGCACGACTGAGATGCGCTGGCGGATCTCGACGCCGTTGTCCGGGCTGAGGGGCAAGCCCGCTACCACCGCCGAGCCCGAGGAGGGGGCGATGAGCGTGCCGAGCATGCGCACGGTGGTCGTCTTGCCCGCTCCGTTCGGACCGAGGAACCCGAACACCTCCCCTTTGGCCACGGCGAGCGAGAGGCTGTCGACTGCGGTGCGCTCCCCGAAACGCTTGGAGAGGCCCTGGGTCACGAGGGCCGGCTCCGATGAGGTGCCGCTGGGCGGCCTTGTCTCCTCGACAAGGTGCATGGTAAGTGTGCTGCTCATTAGTGGCTCCTCCTTCCCCTAGCGCGTCCCGGCTTGGCTGAGGAACGAGCCGACCAACGCTGCGAAAGCGGTACCGTCCTGGAACAAGAACCCATGGCCGGCATCGGGGTAGAGCTTGAGCTTCGCCCCCGGGATCACCCGTGCCAGCAGGTGCGCGTTGGCTACGGGGTCGAGGCGGTCAGCGGTCCCGTCGGCGACGAGGGTCGGGACGGCGATCTTGGTGACCAGCCGGCCGGCCGGGTCGCCTCCCGCCCACCACCGGTCGAGCGCCTTGGACTGGGCGCTGTCGACGGCCTGGGGTGCTGGTGGCGCCTTGGGGTAGGCAGAGGTCGCCACTTCATAAGCAAGCTCCGCCCCGACCTGGTTGGCGGGGAAGAGGGCCGTGGGGTCGCTCTTCGCGTCCAGGATGCTCCGGGCGGGGAGCACCACGGCGCCGTTGCCCGGGTAGGGGGCGCAAAGGACCAGGGCGGCCACCTCGTTCGGGTGCAGGACTGCGAGGGCCTGGGCGACCGCGGTGCCCATCGACCAGCCCAGCACGTCGGCTCGCCCCAGGTGCAGGGCATTGATGAAGCTGGCGGTCTGGTCGGCCATGGCGTCGATCGTCAGCGGGGGGGCCAGGTCCTGGGTGGCCCCGATGCCGGCGTTGTCGAAGATGACCACCCGGTGGTGCTGGGCCAAGGCATTGACGAACTGAGGCTCCCAGCCCTCCATCGTCCCGCTCCAGCCGGCGATCATCACCAGTGCTGGGCCGGCCCCGATGGACCGGTAGGCGACCGTGCCGAGCGCGGTGCGTACGGTGTGAACCGGCTCGGAGGCGATCGATACCGAATCAGGGACGGGGGCCGTGGCGCCGGTGGCGGCCTTGGCCACCGCGGCCCGGGCGAAAGCGGCCACGGTGGGCGCCGCAAGTGGCCCCACGTCCAAATAGGACAGGTACCCGTAGTACTTAGCCGTCCGGAAGAGGATGAGGTCGACGTCGGAGCCGCCCTGGGAGCCGGCCACCCTGACCGTCCAGGCATAGGCCGACGAGGCGAGGCCGAGCCGCGCCAGCGCCAAGGGGCCCCCGGTGGCTACCGCCTTGGTGCCTTGGTACACAAAGGTCGCCACCCGGCAGCCGGCGAGGGTGGCGCCGAAGCCCTTCCAGGCTCTCTCGGCTTGCAGACCGCTCGCGAGTGACTCGTGCAGGCTCGGGAGGCCGGCACCCTCGCCGAAGCTGGCGCTGGCGTGGTTCGGCCCGAGCGGGCTCTTGGCCAGGCCCGGCCCGCTCAGCGCGCCCGACGGGCTCATCACCGCCACCAGGGCCGCCCCGCATGCTGAGGTCGTGAGCTGGCCCTTTGCGCTCGTCGCCGGTGCCACCGACCACCCGTAGGGCAGGTCGGCGACCGACAGGAGGTGGCTCCGGAGAGTCGCGCTGAGGGTGGCTGCCTGGGCCGTGCTCCCTAGCCCTGCCGCCAGCAACGCGGCCACAGCCAGCCCAACCCGTGCTAGGACGCCGGGGCGTCCTGGCCGAAGCGCTCGCCCTGTCCCGTGACCGCCCGCACGAGCGGGCCGGCCCCTCCAGGCACCTTCTTTGTGCTGCTTGCTCATGGGGACCTCCTAGTCCATGCCGGCCGCACTGGCTAGCTCTATCATCTCAAAGTGATATCATATCGATCGCATGAGGTCAAGCCGCAACTTCGAAGAGCACTCCCGAACAGGGAAGAGCACTCCCGAACAGGTCGGTGGCTACCGGGAGCCGAGCGGCCGCAGGCTGACGGCGGAGCACCCCGGGGCCGGGGATCTCAGGTACAAAGTGCCAGTGCCGGACGCCCAGCCCGAGAGCTGGCCGGGCCCTGAACTACCTCTGCGCTGCTTGCTCAGCCGTTTCGCGGGCCCCCTTATGGCGGCGCACCGCCTCGCGGAGCAACCACTCGACTTGGGCGTTGACCGAGCGCAGGTCGGTGGCGGCCCAGCGTTCGAGCTCGGCCCACAGCTCGGGGTCGATGCGCAGCAGGAACTGCTTGCGAGCCGTCACACGGCCCTCACTGGTAGAGCGTGCCGGTGTTGACGATCGGGCTGACCTGGGACTCACCGCAGAGCACCACCATCAGGTTGCTTACCATGGCGGCCTTTCTTTCTTCGTCGAGGTCGACGAGGTTCCTCTCGCTGAACATGTGCAGCGCCTGGTCGACCATGCCGACAGCGCCCTGGACGATCTTCTGGCGGGCGGCGATGACAGCCTCGGCCTGCTGGCGGCGCAGCATGGCCTGGGCGATCTCGGGTGCGTAAGCGAGGTGCGTGAGGCGGGCCTCGTCGACGGCGACGCCCGCTTTGACCAGGCGCTGGCCGAGCTCGGCCTTGAGCGCGTCGGAGACCTGGTCGACGTTGCCGCGCAAGGTGAGCGTGCTCTCCTCTCCTTCGCCGTGGTCGTAGGGGTAAGAGGTGGCCAGGTGCCTGAGCGAGGTCTCGCTCTGCATGTCGACGTAAGCTTCGAAGTCGTCCACGTCGAAGATCGCCTGGGCCGTGTCGGCGACGTGCCAGACGACCACCGCAGCGATGTCGACCGGGTTGCCGGAGCGGTCGTTCACCTTTAGGCGTTCGCCGTTGAGGGTCCGGGCGCGCAGCGAGATCTTGTAGCGGGGCACACGCCGCGCCGCCTGGGCACTGCCCGGGTCGCGACGTCCGAGCGGGCGCGACCGCCTACCAGTGGAACCGTTGCTGAACAACGGGTTGCCCCATAAGAACCCGACCTGGCGCGTAGTGCCCTTGTAGCGCCCGAAGAGGATCAGCACCCTCGCCTCGTTGGGCTGCAAGGTGAAAAAGCCGAGCGAAGACAGCACCGCCAGGGCAATTGCGCCGAGCCCGGTCCAGACCTCCCAGCGGGCGCCGCGGGCGAGCATCACCGAGCCGAAGACGTACAACGCGATGGTCAGGACCAGCACCGGCCAGCCCGGCCACACCCTTGCTTCTCGTTCTTTGCTCATGCGAGCCTCCGTTGGTCCGTGCCAGCTCCGTGCCGGCTGTTCGTTATCTTAGCAGTAGCTTTATGATAGCATCCTGCGATGGGGCCGGGGAAGGGGCCAAGGGCCGTTTGCCGGCAGTGACCTTTGCCGACGCTCGATGAGCCCGGGGAGCCGGTACAGGCGCGCGCAGGCTGCCTACCAGGAAAAACCCGCCGAGCCCGGGAAGAGAGTCGAACTCATATCGCCTGATTACAAGGCAGGTGCTCTGCCGTTGAGCTACCCGGGCGAGGTACTGGTCTAGGCGGCACCTCTAAACCGCTTAATGAGGTTAGCCGTCGGGATCTCACCTGCCACCCTGAGACTGGCTCCCTGGGGTAGGTTCCTTGCCATGGGCCCGCGCGAGGTGGCAGGGTAGGCCCGTGGCACTTTGCGAACGTGACTGCGCGCTGCTCGATATCGAGCGCACGTGGTGGCTCGAAGGGCGGAGCAAGACAGAGGTGGTCCGCGCGCGGTTGCGGTTGTCGCTCTCCCGGTACAACCAACTTCTCTCCGACCTCCTCAACAACGCTGAAGCCGAGGCGTACGACCCGCTGGTCGTCCGAAGGCTGAAGCGGGCGAGAGAGCGGCGGCGGTGGGCGACGATGGGGGTGCGGCCGGCGAGCGACCGGCGCCCCCGGTGAGCGCGGCAAGCTCCTCAGGTCAAGCCGGCGCGACGGGGCCAGCCGGCCCGTCGGGCCGGGCGGGCGGGTCAGGCCGAGGTGGAGCAAGCGGACGCCCCTCTGAGCCCAGTCGCCTCCTCCGAGGCGCGCTCGTGCTCGCGGCTGCGGTCGTCATCGCTGTCCTCGTGCTCGCACGCATGAGCGGAGCACCGAGCCCCGCCGCCAGCGCCGCAAAGCACCCGACAACGGCGGCGACTACGACTACGAGGGGTCAGCACACCTCGGGGGCACCGACCACCATGCCTGGTCGGAGCTCTTTGACAACCACATCCACCCAGCCGACGACGACAACGACCACCGTGCCCCCCTCGAGCGTCCTTGTTCAAGTCTTGAACGGGTGGACGACGCTGCACGCCGCCCTCTACTACAAGAACCAGCTTGCCAAGTACGGCTACGACCTCCGAACGCCCCTTGACGCGGCCACGAGCGACAACACGGTTTCGGAAGTGTTTTACGAGCATCCCCAGTACGCAGCGAGCGCGTTGGCAGTGGCCAGCGAGATCGGGGTCACATCAAGCGACGTGGTGGCACCGACGACGGCCAACGACTCTGCGCTGACTGCCAGCACCCAGGCCTCTTCGGACGTGATCGTCCTCGTGGGTGAGGACATTTCCGGAAGGGTGCCGGAGAACTATCAGGGGTAGCCTTCCGAGGGCGTTCACCATGGACTGGCGGCCTTGGGTAGACGCGCCCTCTCGTTCGGGGGTCATTACCGACTTTGACGGGACGCTTGCCCCGATCGTGGACGACCCCGCAGCTGCGCGGCCCCTCCGGGGCGCCGTGGGGGCCCTCTCTGCCGTAGCGAAGAAACTCGCAGTCGTGGCGGTCGTCTCAGGCCGGCCGGTCGACTACCTCGTCCAGCATTTCGGCGAGGCACCGGGACTGGTCCTCGTTGGCATGCACGGCTTGGAACGCCAACAAAACGGGGAGCGCGGTGTCTCGGGCCCGGCTCTCGAATGGAGGCCAGTCGTCTCCCGCGTGGCCGATCTGGCAGAGACCGAAGCGCCCGACGGTGTCGAGGTTGAGCGAAAAGGCCTATCACTTACCCTGCACGCCCGCGGGGCTCCTCAGGCGATGCCGTGGGTGAGCACCTGGGCCAAACGCCAGGCGCAAACCTCGGGCCTTCGTGCCCAGCCTGGCAAGATGTCAGTCGAGCTCCTGCCTCCCGTGCAAGCCGACAAAGGTACGGTCGTCGAGGAGCTTGCTCGGGGCTTGCAAGCCGTTTGTTTTTTTGGCGACGACATCGGCGACTTGCCTGCATTTGCCGCCCTCCGTCGCCTGAGAGCCTCGGGTCTAGGGGGGTTCGGTATCGCCGTGGCCAGCAGAGAGCAGCCGGAGGAGCTTGCCGGTGCGGCTGACCTGGTGGTCGACAGCCCAGAGGCGGTCGTGGAGATGCTGCAAACTTTGGCGGCGGCCTTGACAGGTAGCGACAAAGAGCCGCCCCCCTTTACAGGTAGCCACCCGGCGCGGGTGCCGGGTCAAGGCGCGTGAGCTTGCGCAACGCGTTCGGCCAGCTCTCTTAGCTGGTCGCGGAGCACCGGGGGGCGCAGGACCTCAAAGGGTAGGCCGAGCCCGATGAGGTAACCGGCAAGCCAGCCAATTTCGTCCGTACCGATCCTTACGAGCGACCCGTCCCCGTCCTGCTCGACTGTGCCGACGTTGGGCCCCACGCGCTTGGACACCTCTCCCGCGGGTGCAGCGACGCGGATCTCGGCGACATAGCGGTAGGTCGTCGCGCTTAGCGCTGCTGCGACGAGGCGGCTTGCGTCTTCCAGCGGGCGTGGCACGAACATATGCCCCGTCAAGCGCACTTGGCTCACCCGGTCGACCCGGAAGGTCCGCCAGTCGCGGCGCTCGAGGTCGAAAGCAACCAGGTACCAAAGCCGTGTCGTCGCCACCAACCGGTAAGGCTCCGCACGCCGCGCGCTCTCGGCGCCGTCGCGAGCTCTGTAGTTGAAAGACACCAGCTCGTGGCCGTCGCAAGCTTGGGCGAGCGAAGCCAGCTCCGCCACGGGGACCGGCTCGGGTGGCCTTGCGAGAGGCACGGTAGCCGCTCGGAGCGCTTTGACCTGTCTCTGAAGCTTTGGGGGCAGCAGCCGGTCGACCCGGGCGAGCGTCGCAAGCGTTGCGCGCTCAATCCCGGGCACAGCCATGCTCGCTGACACTCCGAGCAGCACGGCGACGGCGACGGCCTCCTGCTCGTCCAGGAGCAATGGCGGCATCTCGTTGCCGGTCCCGAGCCGGTACCCGCCGGTCGTGCCAGGGGTGCTCTCGACGACGTAGCCCAAACCTCGGATCCTGTCGATGTCGCGCCGAACGGTGCGCACGTCCACGCTCAAGCGCTGCGCGAGCTCGGGCCCAGTCCATGTAACCCTGCGCTGCAGGAGAGAAAGGAGCTCGAGGAGCCGGCCCGCGGTTTCTGGCACGAGACCATTATCTTTTGCCATTGAGGGCTGGACCTGTCCTGGACGGTGGGCAGGCTGTTGACATGATCAACCCGAACCTCATCGAGACGCTGGCACGGGCGCAACGCCGCCAGCTCGAGGCTGACCTGGTGCCGGTGGCGGTGCGGCCACGAGGCGCCGTTCCCCGCCACCGGCACTTGCGGGGGCCCGCGCTCGGGTGGTTGGTCCTGCCGATGGCGCGGCTCGTCAACTTTGGCCGTGGCACCCGGCCACAGCTCGGCTAACGGTCCCGGGACGGCCCGGAGCAAGCCAACCGCCTCAGGGCGGTAATTTCGGCCTGTGCACCTGGAGCTCCGGCCGCTCGACCCCCATGCATCGACCGGTGTGACAGGACCGAAGTGTTCATGGTCGAGGTCGACGACCGGGCCATTGGGATGGTGCAGCGCTACCTGTTGAGTGACTTGGCGCCGCCACCCCTGCGTGGATGAAGTTGTCGCCTCGGTGGCTTCTGGTAACCGCCGTTCTTGGCGTGCGCTCGAAAAAGCCCCACCGGTTCTGCGCGCGTGTGGGAGGGCGAGATCGTCTCGGAGGGCCCGAGCGACCAAGGCCCGAGTTTTGTGTACACGTGCAAACGCCCGGGAGCCTAAGCCTTGAGCACTCCCGCTCGCTGAAGCCCAACGCGCATAACGGTGGCTGCCTGAGGCGCGAGCTCAGCAAGAGGGCGGTTCCGGTGGCGCCGCTCGCCAAGGTCGGACTCGGCTATCGCGTCCGGGCCGTACTCGCGAGCGACGTCGATGAGCATGCCCAGCTCGACTCCGTAGCCATCCTCGTACGTGAGCCCGCTGAGCACGCCCCGCCAAGCTGCCGCCTCGCCCGCGAGAGGTTGGCGGAGCGCCGAAAGCTCGGGGAAATATAGGCCGATGAGCGGCTTGGCTACGAGCTCAGTGACCCTGCCGCCCTCGCCCACCTGGCCGTCCAGGGGCCTCCGGTAAGCGCCTTTCACGAGAGCTGTGCCAGGTTCGGTGAGAAGGGGCCCCGTGAGCCCGAGCACAAACCTTGCGCTGAAGTCGTATATGTCGCCGTCGCAGTACATGACGATGTCCCCGCTTGTGGCGAGAAGCCCCTGTCGCATCGCTTCGCCTTTGCCCGAGGTAACGGCGAGGCTGAGGACTGTGGCGCCGGCGGTCTCGGCCTCCTTGGCAGTAGCGTCCGTGGAACCGTCGTCGACGACGAGGAGCTCGTCGACGAGGTGATGACGGCTCATCAAGTCCTCGCCGATGCAGCTGACGACGTCGCCGATCGTCGCCTCCTCGTTGAAAGCCGGGATGCAAACCGAGATCGTCGCGCCACGAGCCGCTTTGGCCTCCATCACCAAAGGCGCGCTGAAAGATCGCCAATCGAAGCGACGTAGCACCAGCTCACTCTGCCACGTGCGGGCTGGCAACAGGTCCGGGCTTTATGCGCTGGCACGTTGGACCGGGGAGACCTAACATGGAGCTGATCATCCAGAGCGGCTGAGGGACGGGCCCGTTGACGCCGCGGCAACCGGTAGACCGGCAGCAGGCAAGAGAGCGAGCCGGGCGCATGGTGCCAATGCCCGAGACGATGAGGAGGCCAAGTTGCCCTTCGTAGAAGGTCTTCGCTGCCGTGAGTGCGCGCGCAGCTATCCCGCTGAGGCACTTCACGTGTGTGAATGGTGCTTCGGCCCGCTCGAGGTGGCTTACGACTACGAGGCGATCGCTGCCAACATTTCGCGACAGAAGGTCGCGGCCGGCCCGAAGACGATCTGGCGCTATGCCGATTTGCTCCCCGCGAGCGCCGAGGGTGCGGTCGACCTCGGAGCGGGCCTCACCCCGCTGTTGCGCGCCGACCGCCTCGGCGCCGAGCTCGGGCTCTTGGACCTATGGCTGAAGAACGACACTGTCAACCCGACTGGCTCCTTCAAGGACAGGGTGGTCTCGGTTGCTCTTACCCGCGCCCGCGAGCTCGGGTTCAAGGTCGCCGCCTGTGCTTCTACTGGCAACCTCGCGAATTCGGTTGCTGCCCACGCTGCCCGCGCCGGCATGCGCTCCGTGGTTTGCATACCTGCCGACCTTGAACGCCAAAAGGTCGTTACGACGGCGGTCTTCGGTGGGCACTTGATGGCGCTGGAGGGCAATTACGACGACGTCAACCGGCTCTGCGCCGAGCTCGCAAGTGAGCACCCGAGCTGGGCTTTCGTCAATGTCAATGTCCGCAGCTACTACGCCGAGGGCTCCAAGACGCTCGCTTTCGAGGTAGCCGAGCAGCTTGGTTGGCGGGCACCGGACCACGTGGTCGTGCCGGTGGCCTCTGGCAGCCAGCTCACCAAGGTCGCAAAGGGATTTCGCGAGCTTTTCAAGGTTGGGCTCCTTGATGAGGAGCCGCATGTGCGCATCTCGGGAGCGCAGGCGCTTGGCTGCGCTCCGGTAGCAGCCGCGTTCGAGGCGGGGGCAGAGTTTGTAAAGCCCGTCAAGCCGAGGGGTATCGCAAAGTCGCTTGCGATCGGGAACCCAGCGGATGGAGGGTACGCGCTCGAGGAGGTCCGCAGGTCGGGCGGTGCGGTCGGGGCTGTGAGCGACGAAGAGATCGTCGAGGGCATCAGGCTCTTGGCTCGCACTGAAGGGATCTTCGCCGAGACGGCTGGAGGGGTGACCGTGGCGGTCCTAGCCAAGCTTGCCGCCTCTGGGGCAGTCAGGGCGAATGAACGTGTAGTCGCCTTCATCACAGGCAACGGGTTGAAGACCCTCGACGCGGTCGCGAGCCAGTGTGGGCCGACAGCTACAGTGGCGCCCAACCTCGAAGCCTTCCACGCCGCCATCAACCTGGGAGATCTGCAATGAGCGTCAAAGTCCGTATCCCGACACAGCTGAGGGCCCTCGCGGGTGGGGCTGGGGAGGTCGAGGTCGAGGGGACGACCGTGGGGGAGGCTCTCAAGGCGCTCGACGCGGCCCATCCCGGCTTCGCTGAGCGGCTCTTCGATGACAACGGGGACCTGCGCCGTTTCGTGAACGTGTTCATGGGGGAGGAAGACATCAGGTTCCTGGACGGCCTGGGCACGCCGGTGCCCGCTGGCGTTGTCGTCTCCGTCGTGCCTGCAGTTGCCGGCGGCTGAGCTTTCGCCCGCCTTGCCGGGGTAAACCTGAAATTTCGCTTTCGTGCCCTGAACAGCTTGCGCGCGATGCCTTCCTTACGCTGTACTGTTAGCACTCGACGTGTGTGAGTGCTAACGCAGGAGGGGGCCGGCCGAGCCGGCCCAGCCCAACGGAGGAGCTACAGACCGATGGCCAAGCTGATTGCTTTTGACGAACAGGCCCGCCGGGCCCTCGAGAAGGGGATGAACCAGCTAGCTGACGCGGTGCGCGTCACGCTGGGCCCCAAGGGGCGCAACGTGGTCCTGGAGAAGAAGTGGGGCGCGCCCACCATCACCAATGATGGCGTGTCCATCGCCAAAGAGATCGAGCTCGAGGACCCTTACGAAAAAGTTGGGGCTGAGCTGGTCAAGGAAGTGGCGAAAAAGACAGACGACGTCGCCGGCGACGGGACTACGACTGCAACGGTCCTCGCGTGGGCGATGGTCCACGAAGGCCTGCGCAACGTTGCCGCCGGTGCCAACCCGATGTCACTTCGCCGTGGCATCGACGCAGCGGTCGAGACGGCCGTGAACAACTTGAAGGAGCTCGCCCGCGAGACCGAGACCAAGGGCCAGATTGCCCAGGTTGCCGGGATTTCGGCCGCTGACCCCGAGATCGGCGAGCTGATCTCCGAAGCCATCGACAAAGTCGGCAAAGACGGCGTTGTCACCGTGGAGGAGTCTCAGACCTTCGGCATGGACCTCGAGCTGGTCGAGGGCATGCGTTTCGACAAGGGCTATGTTTCGGCCCACTTCGTGACCGACCCCGAGCGGATGGAGGCGGTGCTCGAGGACCCCTACATCCTGCTCTTCGGGGCGAAGATCTCCGCTGTTAGGGACCTGCTCCCGCTGCTCGAAAAGGTCATGCAGGCGAGCCGCCCGCTCGTGGTCATAGCCGAGGACGTCGAAGGCGAGGCCCTGGCAACGCTCATCGTGAACAAGATCCGCGGCACTTTCCGCTCCGTGGCGGTAAAGGCTCCCGGGTTCGGCGAGCGCCGCAAGGCCATGCTCCAGGACATGGCGATCCTGACCGGCGGCCAGGTGATCTCCGAAGAGGTCGGCCTCAAGCTCGAAAATGCCACTCTTGACCTTCTCGGCCGTGCTCGCAAGGTCGTCGTCACCAAGGACGAGACCACCGTCGTCGAGGGCGCCGGGAGCGACGCCGACATCAAGGGGCGCATCGCTCAGATCAAGACTGAGATCGAGAACACCGACTCGGACTACGACCGTGAGAAGCTCCAGGAGCGCCTCGCCAAGCTCGCCGGCGGCGTGGCGGTCATCAAGGTCGGTGCCGCTACCGAGGTCGAGCTGAAGGAAAAGAAGCACCGCATCGAGGACGCTGTCTCGACGACGAAAGCCGCCGTGGAAGAGGGCGTAGTGCCTGGTGGTGGTGTCGCGTTGCTCCGTGCACAGTCCGCCATCCTCGACAAGGCCGAGAAGCTGGAAGGCGACGAGTCCGTCGGCGCCCGCATCGTCGCACGCTCCGTCGAGGAGCCCCTCAAGCAGATCGCCGTCAACGCCGGCCTCGAGGGTGGAGTCGTCGTGGAGCGTGTCCGAAACCTCCCGGTCAACGAGGGCCTCAATGCCGCCACCGGCCAGTACGAGGACCTCTTCAAGGCCGGTGTGATCGACGCTGTCAAGGTGACTCGTTCGGCTCTGCAAAACGCCGCCTCGATCGTCGGGCTTTTCTTGACCACGGAAGCGGTCATCGTTGACAAACCCGAAGAGAAAGCCCCCGTCGGAGCAGGCGGCGGCGGCGCTGGCATGGACGACTTCTAAGCAGTCCCGCCAAGATGAAGGGGCGCCTCTCTGGGGCGCCCCTTTTTTTTCGCCCTAGCATGTTGGCGATGAGCTTGGGAGCATTACAAGTCGCCGACGGTTGGGGTGTCCTCCACCTGTTTTGCAAAACGGCGCCGATAACAGACGCCGAAGCGGTCATCGCCGGCGTAAAAAGCGCCCGGGAAGATGGCCAGCAAGTGGTGTCTTTTGCGCTCCTCGGGCACAAAGCAGACCTGGGTTTCATGCTCCTGGGCCCGGATTTCAGCGCCTTGCGCCAGGCGCAGAGCGCCATTGTGCGCGCGTCGGGCCTCGAACTTGCCTCCTCGTACCTTTCGCTGACGGAGGTCTCCGAGTACGCGCGGGGACTACCGTCCCAGCGCCTAGAGGCAAGGCTGCACCCGGTGCTGCCCCCTGAGGGAAAGAGAGCGATCTGTTTCTACCCGATGTCCAAACGCCGCGACGGCGAGGACAACTGGTACCGCATTGATTACGAGCGCCGCCTCTCGCTTATGCACGAGCATGGCGCAAGCGGGCGGCGCTTCGCAGGGCGCGTCCTGCAACTGGTCACGGGCTCAACCGGCCTCGATGATTACGAGTGGGGCGTGACACTTTTCGCTACAACTCCCGAAGACCTCAAGCAATGTGTCCACACCATGCGCTTCGATGAAGTCTCCGCGAGGTATGCAGACTTCGGGCCTTTTTACACCGGTGTTGTTGGCTCGGTCGAAGAGGTCCTCAGCGCTTGCGGCCTCGCGCCGTGAGCTCGGCGACGGGCGGGGAAGCGCTGCCGGAGCTTGGGTTTTTACGTGCGCGGCTCAAAGGTCTGCGGCGAGTCGTGGTCGCTTTTAGCGGCGGGGCCGATTCGGCTCTCCTCGCCTGGGTCGCGAACGACGAGCTCGGGCCCGAGGCTGCGCTGGCCGTCACGGCCGTGTCGGCCTCGTTGGCCGGCTCGGAGCTGCAGGATTGCCGCCAGCTCGCTGCGGAATGGCGCCTCAACTACCGCGAGGTCGAGACTCAAGAGGTGAGGAGGCCGGGCTACGTTGCCAACGGGGCCGACCGCTGCTGGTATTGCAAGGACGAGCTCATGCAGTCGCTCGTGCCGCTCGCCGGGCGCGCGAGCGCAACGATAGTTCTCGGTGTCAACGTCGATGACCTTTCCGATCACCGGCCGGGGCAGGACGCTGCCCGGAAGGCCGGCGCGTTGTTCCCCTTGGTAGAAGCCGGTTTTACGAAGAGCGCTGTCCGCAGGACATCTCTCGCACTCGGCTTGCGCACCTGGGACAAGCCCGCCGCCGCGTGCCTTGCATCTCGCGTGCCGTATGGGACGCCGGTCAACCTGAGCACCTTGGAGATGGTGGCGCGTGCGGAAGCCTCCTTGCGGGGGCTTGGTTTCCGGTCCGGGTTGCGCGTGCGCCACTATGGCGACCTGGCACGGGTGGAGCTCCCGCTGGAGGATCTGGCACGCGCACTCGGCTTGCGCGAAGAAGTCGTGAGAGCTGTGCGCTCAGCCGGTTACAGGTATGTAACACTCGACCTGGAGGGCCTGCGCTCAGGTAACTTGAACGCCGCTTTGGCCTCGGCGAGCACGCTCGCTGCGCCCGGAAAGGAGGTACCGGCATGACGACAAAGTCAGTGCGGGCACGGCTGACTTTCCCCGAGGACCTGGTGAGCGAGCCGGTAATTGCTCAGCTTGCCCTTGACTATGGGGTGATCGCGAACATTCGGCGAGCCAATGTGGAGGACCACACGGGCTGGATTGTCTGCGAACTGTCGGGCACGAACGAGGCAATAGACGCCGGCGTCGCTTGGCTCACTTCAACGGGCATAAAGGTCGATTGGCTCGGCGGCCCTGTCGAAAGCTAAAGCCCTCCTCAGCGCGGGCGCCGCCCCTTCTTCTTGCCTTTTGCTCCCCTTGGGGAGCCGCCGGCACGCTTCCCGAGCGGTGGGCTGGCGGCCAGGCCCGAGGCAGTGTTGGACATTTGCTGGTCGGTTCCCGCAGACCAACCAACTGTGGACACCACTCGTTCTTCGAAAAACAAGCAGCCCTCAGGACAGGCGAAGACCCCCTCTTCAGCCACCCCGAGCCGGCACCGCTGCAATAACTCCCCGCCTTGTGTCGTACGCCGGATGTAGTGGCGGCAGTCTGTGCGCACGCCCATGACAAAATGATCGCGTACGGCCGAGGGAGGCGCCAACAACCAAAGGCTCGGGATGTCTCCCTCGGTTGGCGTCCCTTGCGCTGAGGTCGGCCCCGCTCCGGCCACGCACGGCGCAGGGTTGGGCTATCGCCTGCGGGTGCCGCTGCGGTGGTCCAGGCCTAGGCGCCGGTTGCGCCAGCCCAGCACCTCGAGGACGAGCCACGTAGTGAGCGGGAGTACTGCGGCGATCGTCAGCAGCACCGGCTCGGCCAGGCCTCCTTGAGGTAATTGGGCCTGTTCGGCGGCGGTAACGGTGTTGTCGGTGAGCACCACGAGCGCAGCGGCCAACGATGTCGCTCGACCTGTGGCATCGGTGCCTACGACCTGGAGCCGGTGCGCCCCGGGAGCCGCGCGCCGAGGTACGAGGATCGCGGTCTTGAAGGTCCCGTCCGGTTGCGCCTGGGCCGAGCCGACGACGACTCGCCGGGGGGTGTCCAGGACGATCTTGATCCTGCTCCCGGCCCTAAAGCCCGAGCCCGAGACCCTGACCTCAGCGCCGGCTTTGACCTCCGAGGGCGCCGAGACGGCCGGGGTCGCGAGCATGGCTGCCGGGGCCGGGCGCGAAGTGGACGGGACCGTCGACGGGGGATTGGTCGAGGCGGCGGGCGCCAGCGTTGTCGTGGAAGTCGTCCGCACGCTCGGAGCTGTAGTGCGGCGGGTCGTCACTGTGCCCCCGCGGCTTGTGCCGGCGTCCGCACCGGCACTGGTGCTGAGGCCGGTAGTGGTCGCAGCGGAGCTCGCGGTGACCCCTGAGGTGCCCGGCGTGGCCGGGCTCGTGGGAACAGTCGTAGCCGACGTGACCTCCTGCGTACCGGTCTTGGACTGAGCGCCCTTGGAGGTGGTGGCCGTGAACGCAGGGGCCTTGGAGGTTGCGCCGTTGGAAGTTGGGCTCTGGGAGGTTGTGGGCGCGCTGGTCTCATTGCCGCGAGCAGTCGTGGTCGGCTCGCTCGATGAGGACCTCGTGGTGGTGGTGGTGGCGGCGGCGCCCAGTGCCGCGCCGGGGTTGGCGACAGTCGTCGGGGTGGTAGCCGGCGCAGGCGTAGTCGTCCCATTGCCCGAGGCGCTGCCGGCCGTTGTCGTGCTCGAGCTCAGGGGGAGTGCCGACGTCGAAAGGGTCGTGCTAGGAGCGCTAGACGAAGTTGGTGCGGACGGGGACGTAGTGGTCGTCGAGCTTGAGGTCGTGCTTGGCGGTGGTGGCACGGGCACCGGGACCGGTGGGATCGTGGTTGTGCTCGACGTCGAGGTAGTGGGCGCAGTAACCGATGTGGTGGAGCTCAGAGGCGCCGTTGTAGCCGTGGTGCTCGGAGCGGTCGTCACGGTTGTCGTAGATGCGGCCGGCGCGGTCGTCGTGGTCGTGCTGCTCGACTGATCAGCAGGTGCCGTGCTCGTGGTGGCTGCTGGTGGGAGGGTCGTGAGTGCGGCAGCCGACGGCTCAGTCGCGGCCGTGCCAGCTGACGCCGTCCCGCCGCTCAAGACGGACAAGACGCCTAGCGCAACCAGCGCACCGAGGCCGGCACCGAAACGACGGAGCCCTCGGTTTGGTTTGTGCTGCATCGACACCGTCCCGGCACCCAGGGTTGGCACGAACTGGCGGTGGGTGCAACTAGTCCCGCCGCCCAAAGGGATCATATCGCCACTTGACGCCCCCAAGGGGCAGGGCCGAGGAACTCTCAGTCGAAACTTACCAGTTCACGACGGGCATCGGCTCCAGTAAGACTTCGCTTCGGCCTTGTCCCGTTTGCGGTCTTTGGCTCGAACGCCCACTTCACCCGGCCGTAGGGGAGGAGGTGGTGGTTGTCCGGCCCCCACCAGTTCCGGCAGCCCGTGTGGTCGCTGTGCTACCGCTCGTCGAGGACTTCGTCGAGGTCGACCCGTTGGACGTGGGCGCGTGCGTGGTCGACGTCTTGGTCTGACCGGGCCGCTGGTAGACCCGGGAGGTGGTTGTGGCCTGAGCCGCCTCTCTGGCGAGCGCGACGGCCGCCTCGGCGGCCCGGATGTCGTTCTGATAGGCCCCCAGGTCGCCCGCCTTCAATGCTGCGTCCGCGTAGGCAAAGTCCAGTTCCGCCGTTGCCAAGTACTGAGCCACCGTGCCGGTAGGTGCTGGCTGGACCGGGCCCGTGGCTGCGGTCGTGGAAGTAGTCGGCCGGGCCACCGGGGTAGTTGAGCGGGCCGTGGTTGTGGACGTGGTCGTGGGAGCGTGCGGGGTGGTAGTAGCGGGCGGGGATGTGGTCGTCGTGCTTGCCGGGTGCTTGCCGGTGCTGCTGGGTGTGTGTCGAGACGTTGTGGTGGTAGGCGAGGGAGCGTGCGTCGAGCAATAGCTTGCGAAGGGCCGTTGCCCGCCAGGGTTTGTGACCTGGCAGAGCGCTGTGTACAGGGTCGGGTCCGTCGTGCCGGACTGGAAGACCTGCTGGTTGTAGATGATGATGACGTCGTCCAAGCTCGGCACCTGGTTGTTCGTCTGCTCGACGTAGAGCGGCACTGTGAACAGCAACGATTGCCCGATCGGGGTTATCACCACGTCACCGAGCAAAGCACGAGAGCCCGAGCGGTTGAGCAGCGTCACGATCTCGGAAACCCCGGGGTTTGTTTCGGCCCGCGTCGAGACGAGGTAGGGGCCGTCGACAGTCTCTTCGGGCGGGATCGTGTAAGCGGTCAATTGCCCATAGTCCTCCGGGTAATCGGACGACGCCGTCATGAACGCCGTCAGGTTTTGCTTGTCGCCATTGGTCGAGTAAGGGACAAAAGGTTGTACTAGGACGAACTTTTGAGTTTGCTCTCCTGGCAGGGCGACAAGCTCGTACAGAGGCATTACGGGCGAGACGTTCTGCAAACCGCTATTGGGTACCAAGGTGTTCGCCGGGGTGGCCGGGATGGTCGTGCTGGCAGCCTCGCCCACTTGCCCCGACGCCCCGTTGTCGGCTACAGACCAGGCTTGCGAGCCGTTGTAGAACACCGAGGCCGCTTGCGGGCCGAGCTGGCTCACATGGTAGGTGTCCCACATGTTCGTCTGGACGGTGAACATGTCCTCGGGGTAGCGCCAGTGGCTTGTGATGCCTGGGACCAACTTGTCGGCGTCCGACATGGGCTTGAACAGTGCCGGGTACGCCCGCTCGTACGCTTGGATGATGGGATCTTGCGGGTCGAGCACAAAAAACCAGACGGTCCCGTTGTACGCGTCAACCACGGCTTTCACCGAGTTCCGGATGTAGTTGAACTGTTGGTTGACCAGGAGATCGGGGTCAGCCGACCCCGCAAGACGCGAAGTGTTCGCTTGCTCCGAGTACGGGAAGTTGTCTGTGGTGGTGTACGCGTCGACGACCCAGTAGATCTTCCCATTGCAGACGACGGGGTAGGGGTCGGCGTCATAGGAAAGAAATGGTGCCGCTTTTTCCACTCGTTCTACCACGTTGCGGTCGTAGAGGACCCGCGAGCTCGAGTCGACCTGAGAGGATATGAGCACGTTGTAGTTGCCAAAACTGACCGCAAATGCGAGCCGGCGAAGGAACCCGCCCGCCGGTACACCGCCTGTACCGGTGTAGTGGTTGGTGACTTCGTTCCCGGTTTGCTGGTCCTCATAGTCCACCTCGGGTTGCGCTGAGTCGGCAATTACGTAGCCTCCGAGCGAGTTGGTGCTGTCGTCGAAGTAAATGCGCGGTTGCGACGCTGGCCCCGAGAGATTGGGCTGGCCTTGGGGAGGGAGGCCTGAAAGAGCAAATACAGGGCTGCCGTCAGAAGCTATGCCCCCTTGGTTGGACGGCGTCACGACAGCCCCATACCCGTGAGTGAACTGCAGGTGCTGGTTGACCCAGCTGCTCGCTACCCCTTGGTCGTTGAGCTCCCGGGCCGAGACGAGAACTTGAGTTTCTTTCTCGGCGCCTCCAGGGCCGACCGGGAGGTCGTAGCGGTCTGTGGTTGGCCCGCTCATCGTGTAATAGTTCCGAAACCCTTGGTATTTAGTGAAGATCGAGTTGACGTCAGTCAAGTCGGGCTGGATGAGCGGTATGTTGGCGATGCTTTGCCGGTTGGCTATCGCGGTGGGTGTTTGGCCCGTCACTTGCCCCGTGGTGACGGGCGCGTCGCCCGTGAACTGCTCGGTTTGAACATTGTTGAGGTCGTAAGCCGAGGTCGTAGCCGTGATGTTGTCGCCCAGGTAAGGGAGTTCTTTGACGTTTTCGGCGGGGTTAACGACAAACGCTTGCACGATCGCCGGGTAGATGTTCGCGACCAGCACCCACACGAGCCCCCAAAGGGCGACGGCCACCACCGGCAGCAGCCAACCTTGTTGACGTACGTTGTACAAGAAAAGGCCAGCTGCAATAACTGAGATGGCGATGAGCAAGACCAGGGCGGGCCTGGTGGCGTGCACGTCGGTGTATGTCGCTCCGTCGAGGATCTTGTAGCGCGTGGAGAGGACCAACGAGAGCCGTTGGAGGTAGTAGTTGCCTCCCTCGATCAGCGCAAGGATGGCAAGCAGCACGGAGAGGTGGCCTTTCACCTGGCGGCTCACCCTTTGGATCGACGAGTGGGGGCGGATGCCACCGTTCAGGTAATGAGCGACCAGACAGAGGAGCACCGTGACCATGACCGCCGAAAACAGCCATCCCACAAGCCAATTGAGGAACGGCAGCCTGAAGACGTAGAACCCGTCGTTCATGTGGTTGAGCGGGTCGATGCCTTTCCAGGGCGCTGAAGTGCTCGAAAAAGGTTGCGCGTTGGAGAACAGGATCCAGTTGCTCCACTGGCTATGAGCGCTCAGCCCGCCGATCAGCGCGAAAGCGACGCATACCACCAAGCGGATCCAGCGCATGTGCGCTGAGGCGAGTTCTTGCCAGCGGGCGACGAGCTCGTCCGAAGGAGCCAAGCCTCCGGCGGGCGGCGCCAGTCGGTCGGCGAGAAGGAGGTTGCCCCACAGCACGCCGAAGAAGATGACCGTGAAGCACGCGCCGAGCCCGATCTCGATCGTCACCGTCTTTGCCCACACAGAGCTGAAGCTGACGGAGCGGAACCACAAATAGTCCGTGTACAAGGAGGCCAAACGCTGCGCTGAAGCGAGGAGGACGAGGAGCACGACCGCCGCGACGACCAGTGCCCACCGGGCGCGGTGGCCGGAGAAGGAAAATCGGCGCGGGAGGTCGGGCTGTGCTCGCATTGGCTACCCGGAGCCTACTTTGGGCGGCGTCCCAGGTCGGACCGGGGTGTGGCCCGGCTGGCACGGCCGCCTTCGGGCGTCCTCCCGGGTCTACCGGCTCTCAGGTGCCGCCGTCGCTGCTGGCGCTGCGCCATTAGAGGCCCCGGGGAGCCCATGAGCCGGGCTTAACGGGCTGAGGGCGCAGAGGCAGCCCGGGTGAGCGGGAGGGTGAAGCTGCCCTGTCGGCCATGTCTCCCCCTTGGCCTGCGCGCCTGCCAAGGCGTTGTCTTCGCAATCGGGACAGGGCGCGTCACCGCTGCTCGGTGTCCAGTACAGGAGGGCGCCCGAAGAGAAAGCGAGGTAGGCCCCGCGTGAAAACGCTCCCGTGACTTGGTCTCGAGCCGCCGCCTCGATGCGTTGGGTTTTCCACTCCCGATAGGCGGGGCCAAGTGCTTCGGCGACCTCCGTCGCGTCTTCGTTCGATGCCTGCAGGACCTGTTCCAGGCGTTGCCGGAGAGGCTCGGTGATCACCCGCCCCAGGTCTTCGGCCAAGTCGTCAATGACGTCGGGGCCGAGGTCCGCCTGAGCGCCTTCCTGAGGGCCGTAAAGCTCCACCACGAGGCGCGCACCCGCTTGCGCGGCTTCCTCGAGCAGCGACCGGCCAACATCGACGAAGCGGTCCGGCTGCTCCTCAGCGCTCGGCAAAACACTCGTGGGCGTGAGAGGGCCCTTCAGGTTGCGAAGCTTGTCGAGAAGGGAGTTCTGTTCGTCTTGGAGGGCACGCTTCAATTTGCGTGCCAAGGAGCTCTCGAGGCGGGCAGTCAGCTCCTCGCGGCGCTGGAAGAACATCGAGGCGGGCGCCGCCGCCGCTTCTGCCCCCGCCTCGGCGTCTGCTCCAGTCTCATCAGTGCCGGGTTGGCTGACCGAGAGCGACTTGCGGGCGTTGCTGGTGGCCTCCGCCCGGTCGGCACGGATGCGCGCGAACAGCCCGTCGACATCGCGCTGGCTGGGAGCCGGCTCTGCATCTGGGTGCCCATTGGACGCCGCCGGGGGCAAGGTCACCCCGGACGGGCCCGGCCCCTGACCGGACGGTTCGGGGCGCAGCACGCGCACACTTTCGATGGCGTCGGGCCGTGTGAGCACAGGCGACGCCAGGGCAGGCGCAAGCACAGGCGACGCCAGGGCAGGCCCAGGCGATTGAGGCCCGGGTGCTCCCCCGCCAGCCTTGGCCTGTTCCTGAGTGAGCGGCTTCGGCAGGATCTTCGGGGGCGGGAGCGAGGTCACCCCGGACGGGCCCGGCCCCTGACCGGACGGTTCGGGGCGCAGCACGCGCACACTTTCGATGGCGTCGGGCCGTGTGAGCACAGGCGACGCCAGGGCAGGCCCAGGCGATTGAGGCCCGGGTGCTCCCCCGCCAGCCTTGGCCTGTTCCTGAGTGAGCGGCTTCGGCAGGATCTTCGGGGGCGGGAGCGAGGTCGGCCCTGCGCCCACGATCGTCGTCACGCCCGCTCTCGCGGGCCGAGCGCTTTCCTCGGGCCCGTCACTGGCCGTCTGCCCGGTACCCGCAGAGACGGCCGCGACGCCTTGGCCCTCAGCGCGAGCGTGGTACGCAGGGAGCGCTTCGTCGGAGCGCAGCTCCACCAGTTCCTCGGCGTCAAGCCCGTGCTGTGGGCCCACCGCGTCAGCTGCTGCCCTTGCCTCAGCGTCGGCGCGTTGGAGCTCGTCAGTGACCTTGTCAAGAGTCTTTCGCACGACCAGGTAGGCGTCGAGGAGGCGCTCGCGTCCCGCTCGCAGCTGTTCGACTTGTACGCTGCCAAGCTTTCTGCGGCGCGCGAGGTCGGTGAGGATCCGCTCGCGTACCGCTTGCGCCCCTTGCACCGCTTCGTCGCACTTCTTGGCGGTTTCTTCGGCAATGGCGTCCGCTTGTTGTTGCGCAAGCTCACGAAGGTGCTCTGCCTCCGCCACCGCTTGCTCGTGGATTTCCCTTGCAACCGAACCGGCTTCGGCGCTCCTCGCTGACAGCAATGATTCAGCTTCGGCAACGACCTCGGCCGCCCGTGCTTCGGCTTCGGCGACGACGCTCTGCGCTTTAGCCTCGGCTTTGGCCGTTATCTCCGTAGCGGCGCCGCGGGCGCTGCGAAGTATCGCCGCAGTTTCCTCGCCCACAGCGGTCATGAGGAGAGCTTCGTCCAACTCTGGGTGCGAGGCGCGCTGTTCGGCCTCGCGGCGCGCCCCTTCGGCCTGGTCGATACGCTCTCTCAACACCCGGACATGGGCCGCCACTTGGGAAAGGAACTGTTGTACTTCTTCAGTGTCGTAGCCACGCCAGCTTTGGCCGAACCGCCGCCCGGCGATCATATCGGCCGACATTTCTGGCACTTCGCTCCGGCGTGAGGGGATCCGGTCAGTTGGCACGATAAGAGCCTAGGTCCGCCGCCCTCCGCCGTACTGGGAAGCTGTCGTTATTTCCCCCCCGTTGCCGGCAAAAAGCTCAGCCTGTAAGGCTCCCTCCGTAGTCGCTTTGCAAGACGTGCAGCACTTGGGCAAGCGTCGTCACGGGCACCACCCGCAGCCGGTTGCCCACGACGCTCTTTGCGACCTTGTACTCCACCGAGGGTACGAAAAAAACTTGTGCGCCAGCTTTTTCAACGGCGACAGCCTTTTCTTGGACCCCTCCCACGTCGCCGACCTGGCCATTGGGCGCAATGGTGCCCGTCGCCGCCACCACGTGCCCGCCGGTCAGCTTGCCGCCTGACAAAGCGTCGAGCATCGCGAGGGTGAAGGCGAGGCCGGCTGACGGTCCGCCGATATCGCCCGCGTTGACGGACACGGTGAAGGGCAGCACCAACCGGGCGCGGGTTTGCACTGCCAAGCCCACGTAGGCACGCGTCGGGAAACCAAGCGCGACCATCTTCGGCGGCGTCTTCTCCAGCGTGACCCTCACGGTCCTGGCACGCCCTCCTGAAGCAGGGTGGTCGCTCAAGGTGACCACCGACCCGGGGGGTAACCCCTGGAAGGCGTTGGTGAACTCGGCGGCGTCGGTAACGGGTTTGCCGTTGACGGCTGTTATGAGGTCGTTGCACTTGAGGCCGGCGTCCCAGGCTGGGGTGCCGGCAAGGACCTCGGTGACTTCGGCACCCTCGGGATCCTCGCCGACCTTATAGTGCAGCTCG
>Ga0335074_10001415_pt1 | contig 32465 bp, 25 predicted proteins | sample Lox_Sample_23_FD_206715 | JGI IMG/M metagenome (GOLD analysis project Ga0335074, IMG submission 206715) | Soil microbial communities from Loxahatchee National Wildlife Refuge, Florida, United States - Lox_Sample_2.3 | ecosystem: Environmental > Terrestrial > Soil > Wetlands | place: USA... | reverse complement strand
CCGTTCCCCCAAGACTCAAGTGCGCCACCGAACGAAACGTGCGGTCCCCTACCCCATCCTTAAGCGGCATCGCCGTCGGTGCCGTCAACCAACTCCCTACCCACACCCCGCCCAACGGATTGGATGCTTGAATTGCCTTCGTACAGAAAGCAAGTAGTACCAACAGAACAATTCTGTTCATTCCACCTATCCCTTCAAAGGCTCAGTCTGAAAATCGGTGCGGAACATGCGGGTCCACGGCGACTTGGTCTGCCAAATCAAAATTGCAGCTTGAGCGCGAGTTGCAGTGATCGTGGTCCACCCTGTTGGTACATTCCGCCCAGCGTTCCGGAAGTCAAATGTCCACCTCCCGACAGTGCATTGCCGAGAGTGTTCGTAGCCTGTCCAAGCAGAGGATTCGCACACGCAGCGCCTGCCGTGCTGGTGCCGCAAGTCACGTTGATCGCGCCGAAATTGGGGTGGTTAGTGACGTTAAAAGCTTCTGCCCGAAACTGGAGATTCAGCTTCTCCCAAACAGGGAAAGTGCGCCGAACTGCAACATCCCCGTCGGCCTCTCCAAACGCCCTCAGGAAATTTCGAGGTGCATTGCCAGTCTGTCCCGCAGTCGGAACTGTGAAAACAGCAGGATTGAACTGCCGACCGCCCGGGATTCCGCCTTTGTACACATACGGGTTCTGGCCGTTGTAATTCAAACGGCTCGCGTACAGATTTCCACTCACCGGGTCGGTAACCGTCGCTCCAGCGATCTGAACAGGAAATGCAGATCGCGCAGTCACGCGCAGATCGAGACCCCATCCGCCAAGCACGCTACGCTGCCACCGGTGCGCGTACTCGGTCGGCAGATCATAGACCATCGCCGAAGAGAAGACATTCCGTACATCATGATCTGAATTGCCTCTTTGGATCGGCAGGAGGTTGTAATCCGTGCTCGAAGAGTCAATCGAGTGAGCCCATGTATAAGACGCCATAACGTCGAGGCCGTTCCGTATTTGCCGGCGGTAGGTTGTCTGCAGAGAGTTATAGTTCGATCCCGGACCATTCACATACGCATAGAAGCTGCCGAACAGGGGGTTTAGCTTGGCGATTGAATATTCCGTGAAGTTGATCAGCTTGAGCCCGGCTGAGCCAACATAGCCGATCGTGAAACTCTGTCCTTTGCCAATCGCCTGCTCCAACGTCGCGCTCCACTGAACGGTGGACGGTGGGACAATATTTCTCGTCGGAATGAAATCAATCGTGTAGGGAGGCGCAGGGGCCGGAACCGGCGTAAAGATTTCGCTCTGAGGCATTGGGAAAGAGACCGGCTTGCCCTCAAGCGATCCCAGCAAAGTCGTGTGGCCGGATCCTAAATCCTGTCCGCCGCCAAACGTGTAAGAAAATTGCTGCCCCGTGTCGTAGAAGAGACCAGCGCCCGTGCGCAGCACCGTTTCATGATCGGCCCGGTTGTGGAGTACCACCGCCATTCCAAATCTCGGAGCCAAGTCTGTATAGGTAGTTTTGTAGAGCGGAGTTCCTAATGGAGCCAGCGTCAACGAGGATGGATTATTCAGATCTCCGTTATAGGTATAATCTGGCGCGCCGGTCGCCGACGGTGGCGGATTTAAATCCCAGCGCACTCCGAGGGAAAGACTCACGCGCGGCTTGACGCGCCAGTCGTCCTGGATAAAAGTACCGAAGTTCTTGGTGGTTGGGTTCTGACGCAGGATCCTTATGTCCTCATCAAGCAGTGTTGCATTCTGCAGGACTTCAGCCGAGGTTTCCCAGATATAGATTAGATATGGATCCCGAGAGTACTGTTTATAGCCAAAGTATGCAGTTGTCTGGCGATAGTCGACACCGGCCTTGAACAAGTGCGACTTCCATTTCCAAGTTACGGTGTCGGTTGGGTTTGTTTGAAACTGCACTTGCCCTTGAGTGGCATTAATCAAAGAAGCCAAGGTCCCCGTCGAGACATAATCAAGCTCTACGGCGCTTTCTCCAGTCATCGGTATTCCCTGTAGTGACCAGAGATTGGCTGGCTGATCACCGATGGAGATGTCCTGACCAAGGAACTTTGTCGGTGAGTATTCGTAACGGAACTGATTTGTAATCGATCCCCGGAAGACGCTATCCGCGCCCAGCAGAAAAACACGTGTCCTGCCCGAAGTTGTGTAGCTCTCGGGACCCACCGGAGTTGTCGACCGACTTTCTGTGTCGCCGTAACGGGCGAAGATGCGCAACCACGGCAACGCTTGCACATCAATACGAGCGTTGATAGAGTCGATGCTCGCGGGTGAGGCAATGCTTTCGATATAGGGAGACAGACCATCTCCGTAGTCTACGCATTGCGGATCCGTCGCCACGGAGCAGTTAGGTAGAGGGAAAGAGTTCAGCACCGGCTGTAACGCAGCCGGTGCATTTGCGCGAAGGTTCTTGTAAGACGGGCTGGCGTACTTGGTGGACGTGTTGAAAGTCCCGTTAGACGGGGCGTAGTACACGGTCGCGGGTTGAGGGCTGGTGAGCCGCAACCCTTCATAAGAAAAAAACAAGAAGGCATGGTTTGCTCCGGAGAACCATCCAGGAATGCTCATCGGACCACCGAGGGTACCGCCAAAATCATTCTGCCGCTCGGCGGGCTTCGGAATTACCGGCGTGGCATAATCATTGAACCAGTCGTTGGCATCAAGCGCCCCGTTGCGCAGATAGTCGAACGCAGTACCATGATATTCATTTGTGCCGGAGCGGGATTGCATACTGATCTGCCCACCCGGCTGTCTTCCGAATTCGGCTGAGTACGTCGACGTTGAGATTCGAAACTCCTGCAGCGCATCGGCCGGGAGCATGGACTGTGTGGTGCCCAACACGGTGGCGCTTGAAAGCATGCCCGCCGACCACGGGCCACTTACCACTGACCCCGCCCGATTGCTGGCGCTGACACCATCCACCGTGAAGTAGTTGGCATCCGCACGCTGACCGTTGATGCTGAACTCACCACCGGTGACGTCGGTCGACTGGGAACTCTGTGTGGTCACACCGGGGGCGAGCAGGATCAGGTCCTGGAAACTTCTTCCGTTGAGCGGCATATTATCGACAAACTGACGGTCGACGACCGTACTCACTGTAGCGTCTGTCGTGTTAATTGAACCCCCACTCGCGTCGACGGTCACGGTCTCTGAACTACCACCGATTTTCAGTTGAAAGTCCAGGGTAGCGTTTTGTTCTACATGCAGGGTAATCGCGCTGCTTTCCGCGGTCTTGAAACCTGGAGCCGACACGAAGATCCGGTAAGAACTCGGACTGAGGTCCGAGAAGACGTATTCGCCCGCTGCATTCGAGCGCGTGGTGCGTTCGGTATTCTTCTGCTGGTCAACGATGCGGATGGCAGCCTTGGGAATCACTGCTCCGGAAGGATCGGCGACCCGTCCCTGGATTTGTGCAGTCTGCCCATAGGCAAGCGACGTCAGCAACGAGAGAAGAACGATGGCAATGGTCTTCCGCAACATCTTCGTGGACTCGGGCGGGTGCGTAGCTAATTTCATAAGGATGACGTCCAAGGAAGCGGTAATCGGTGTAAGCATCGCCAACCTATCAACGTGTTCCCGCGCCAAACAAGCCAATTCACTGCGACGATGCTGATACAGCATGAATGCCTTGTAGAACCAATGCGATACAAGAGACGGCGATGTACCGTTACAGCTTGCACACGCTCACTCTCCCCGCATTGCCCTTGCCCGGAGATACTCGAGTAATTCTCTCGGCCTGTCGGTCTGGATAATATTTACACCGCGTTTGACCAGCCAGCCCCAGGTCTGATCTTTCTGGCCCTGGACGACCGCTCTATCATCATCGTGACCGCCGTTCTGTTCTGGCCACAGGCTGTTGACCCACACGGGAGAGTCTTTCCGATATTCCGGAATGTCCTGCACTGAGGCAAGCCGTCCGTCGCCAAAGATGCACTGAATGATCGTGCGCGGATGCGCCCGATAGCTCTCGATAATCGCTTCTGCATTCGACCGTTCCATGCTGACAACTATCATCAGCGTCACGTCTGCCGGAACGATCCCGTCACGTTTCACGAACTCGTCATATAGCATGTTGGGCTCTGCATTGAGGATGACTTGACCAGTCATTCCCATTTCTTGCACCTTCCGTAGCACTTCAGGAAAGTACTCCCATCCTTGGTCGACATCGAGGATGACACGACCTTTCGCGGCAGCAAGCTCATCGGAGAACGTCGGAATAGAATATGAGGTCGGATGCCCCGTCCCCGAGCGAAGCTTCAATCGCTCAATTTCCGCTAAAGTATGGTCCGACACCGGTCCCGAACCAGTTGTGGTTCGGTCGAGCGTCTTATCGTGCATGACCACAAGGTGCCCGTCACTGGTCTTCTTGAGATCGAACTCAACGATATCGGCGCCCAGTTGCTCCGCGTCTCTCATGGCCAGGATGGAATTCTCGGGAGCGTCTCTCCAGTCTCCGCGATGCGCAGCGACATACACCTCACTATGCGCCGAATCGAACATCTCAGTTAGTCGCTGGTCTGGTCCATTTTGGGCAACGGCTCTGAGGCCAGACCCGAGAACCAGCAGCAGATTCGCGATTGCAAGTTTTTTCACGGCCCGAATCCCCTTTGTTAGCAGCACCGTACCATGTCCACTTTCATGGGTAGGCCAATTCGCTGCGACGTATCGGATACACGTGGAGGTCCTGCCTGAAACGGAGCTTCGGCGTAGCCGTATTGCTAGGCCGGACGTCCCAAGCGCATGGCGCCCGTGTCAAGGGTCCCTCAGACATCAGCCACAAGGCGGAGCAGGATAACGAGATATACCCACGCAAAAAATCGGCCCCGCGATTGAAATTGCGATCGTCGAAGCAGCCCTGATCGGCATCTCTTACTAGAAGATTGGCGGGAAGCGCTCAATTGAGCGTGCGCCAGGCGAGGACATTGCTCCGCACAGCGCTGTGGCTCACATAATCCGTGCCCAACACAACTTCAAAGTGCGGTAAGCTACCGTCAGGACGTTGGATGTGTTTCAGAAACGGCAGGAGCTTAGAGTCGTCAGAGATGAAGTCCAGCGCCGACTCGGTGCCAGTCATTGATGTGCCACCTATCAACAGTCCGTTCCCATTTCCGTTTAAACCCGGAAGATACGCCACTATTGCATAGGCGCTTCCCGTAGTGAAATCCCAGCGGTGCGGCTCCTTGCCTTGGGGAGAACGATTGACGATCGCAAAACTGTTCGAAACCGGATCCTTGTAGAACTGGAAATTCATCATTGGCTCGTAGAGCTCGACCCATGGATTGGCTTCGGGTGCCCCCACCAGGATGATGTTGTATTCCTTCAAGTCATTCGTCTCAAGGTCGCGGGCGAAGCGCATGTCAAGGTCGCTCTTCTGTGACGCAGCGATACGCATCAGCGCCTGCACGGCTTCGAGGTCGACAATCGACGTGTAACGCCGGTTACTGAGATCGTCAGCAATTTCCTGCACCGGATCTTGAGCGGAGTTGGCCGAATGCGCAGTTCGGTAGTTACCCCTTAGGAACTCCGCCAAGCCAACCTTATGCTTCGTGAGTCCCTCCCAAATCACCAACCCACTGTCGCCGGGAACAATCAGCGTGCGCTTCCCATTGCCGAACAACTGGCTCCATAGCGGATGAATTTTCGCATGGCTGTCACGCACTTTGTACCCGGCAGAACCAAAATGCGCGATCAGCAGGATCGCAACTGCTGTGCTGGCCACAGCCGCCATCAAGATCTTCCATACCGGTAGTTTTGCTGGCGTTTTGTTCACACCTTGCGCTCGCCCATGTTCCGCTTTCCCGGACCCAGTCTTCGTAGATGATAGAGATCGATCTGATACCGGTTGCGGCTCAAAGACCGGCACGTATCCCCCCCGCGGGATCACGATTCGGACAGGTTCGTGCACGCCTTCCTCAGCAAAGTAACGATCAAGCCTTTGGCGCAACCGACTGCCCTGCGTGCGCACGATGCCATCTATCGAGGAATCGTAATCGTGCGACCTCCCAAACACCGCTTCGCCGATGCGCTGCTCGTTCAGATCGTGAGCACGCCCCTTAAGTGTCTGGTCGCAGATGTAATAAAGAAAGCTTGATAGTCGTTCGGTCTTCGCAAACGTGTTCGACGCAATCACCCGTTTGACAAGCTCACGGTGAGGGTCGTCGAACCTCGGCTTTGTATCTTCGACCTCTGAAGCAACGGGAGACATCGCGGACAAACAGTATCCATGATCTACCGAACGAATGTAAACAGACCACAAACACTGGTAGTGGGTCAGCTCAAGCTGACCCGCTGCCGTTCATCGCCTTGGCAGAAGCTATTGTCTGACATGGCGTTAGAGACAAAAGTACTCCTCAAACTCGGCTCACGCGACTATGATCTTGTAGGAGCGTTGTCCTTTCAGAGCAAGTACGGTCAGCCCATTCTCCGCCCCGACGGGGACTTCGGGGAGACCGGCGGTAGTAACCCTACGCACTGACTGGATATGCGGGACACGGAATCGATAAATGCCATCGAAGTCAGGACGCACGGCAAAATCTGTCAGTTTACCGTTCCTCCAAGCAAGGCCAATCTCAACTGCTCCGCGCGCTCGCAAACCACGGACGCGCCCGGTATGCCACGCGATTGGCAGCGCCGGAAGAAGATCGATGACACCTTCATGGCTTTGTAACAGCATCTCAGCCATCGCTGCTGCAGCTCCGAAGTTGCCATCGATCTGGAAGATCGCCCCACCCTCGGCTGGATGCGTATCCATAAGGTTCGAGCTTGTACTTGCCTTGATCAACATGGCCAGAGACTCTTCGGCTTTCTCCCCGTCGCGCATTCGCGCCCAAAGCCCGACAGCCCAGGCACGGCTCCAACCCGTATAGGCCCCGCCGTTGGCCAAACGGCGCTCCAAAGAGATTCGAGCTGCCTTCGCTAGAACGGGCTTCCCCAAAGGCGTAATCTCCCCGCCCGGATATACCGGATACAAGTGCGACATGTGCCGCTGCCCGGGCATATCTTCCTTGAAGTCGATTGACCACTCCTGCAGCTGCCCGAACTTTCCTATCTGGTACGGGATCAGCCGTGAACGCGCTGATTCCAAATCTTTCGCAAATTCAGCGTCTATCCCAAGCTCCCCCGCCGATCGCACGCAGTTAAGGAACAGCTCTCGAATGAGAGCTATATCCATGGTGCAGCCCGCACTCGTCATCGCGTCATGGCCATCCGGCGCCCGGAAGTGGTTTTCTGTTGATTCTGATGGGCACGTCGTGAAGCGTTTCTGGTCGTCCTCAATCAGCCAAGCCAGGCAGAATTGAGCGCACTTCTTCATCACCGGATAAGCGCGCGAGCGGAGGAACTCCCGGTCGCGAGTGAACGCATAGTGCTCATAGAGATGTGCGCAAAGCCATGGCCCGCTCATACCCCAGTTCGCCCATGTAGGCTCTCCCACACCTTCACCCACAGGATTAGTCGCACACCACAGATCGATATTGTGATGGGCAACCCAACCCGGCAGCCCATAGTGCTCTTTGGCTGTTCGAGTGCCGTTGATGCTGACGCACTCGATCAGATCGAAGAGCGGACCGGCGCATTCTCGAAGGTTGCAGCTCTCCGCGGGCCAATAGTTCATTTGAAGATTGATATTTGCGGTCCAGTTACAGCTCCATGGCGGTGTAACTTCATGGTTCCAGATGCCCTGCAGGTTCGCCGGTTGCGAGCCCGGACGCGAACTGCTGATCAACAGGTAGCGTCCGTATTGGAAATAGAGTGCCAAAAGCGATGGATCCGGCACGGACGCGAACCGCGCAACCCTTTGGTCTGTTGGCCGCGTAAGATCCTGCCGACCGAGATCGAACGAGACGCGATCGAACAGGAAGCTGTAATCGCTCTGGTGCTTTTCGCGCAGATTGCGCAGAGGTATCGTTGCCGCCCGCTCTAGTCTTCGTGTCGCGCTCTCTTCCACAACTTCGGGACGTGCGTCAGGTTTTGTTCTGAAATCCCGAAATCCTGTTGCGGCCGTCAACCGTACCGTGAGTTCAGTCGCCTTACTCACTACAAGCCGGCAGCCGTCAATCGCACAGATTCCGTCGAGTTGGTCGACCTGCAGCGCCATAGCAAAGTACATGCCTTCACCCAGCTCATTGGAAAAAGTGACAGGCTTTTCATCCCGGCGATGCCCCGCCCCGGCGACATGCGCTGAAGCTTTCCCCCGGAGCCACAGACGGTTGCTGGCAGTCGACGCGACTGCGATCTGAAGCGGGCTATCGAGCGAGAGGGTGCAGTCAATTTTTTTGGGTTGACTCGCGGAGAGGTGAAGCACCAGCGCTTGGTCGGGCGCGGAGACAAACGCCTCACGTTGATAATGAACCTCATCCGCTACATACCGCGTAGACGCAGTTGCCTTGGACAAATCCAGTTGTCGGCGGTAATGCGTAACGACTTTGCTGTGCTGCATCTCGACTCGCAGATTGCCAAGCGGTTGATAGGCCTCTGCGAACCGACCCTGCATCTTCCGGCAGATCCGGTCGGCAAGCACATAGTCCTGCTGAACAAGAACCGCGTTCCTCACCGCGGCAAGATGGTGTTTCGCGTCCAGGTCATTGCCGTCTCCCGGCATCCCTGACCAGAGCGTGTCGTCGTTGAGTTGAATGAACTCTTTCGTCGGAAGCCCATCCTCCCCACCACCAAAAATCATCGCGCCAAGTTTCCCATTTCCTAGGGGCAGTGCGTCTATCCAACGCCTTGCTGGGCTCGTGTACCAGAGAATCAGATCGCTATGCAAATCGCAAAAGGCTCTTTGACCACGGCCCGTTGACGCCTCGGCCAGAGCCACGGAAGCAACAGCGAGGAAATCACGACGGGAGTATTTGCACACGAACTATGTCCTTCCTGCCGGGCGGATATCAAGCGGCCCGGTTCTGAGAATGTCTTTGCCAATTGGGCGTTTGCCGGAACTCATTCTTATGTCCGGCGGCCAAGAGGCTCGTGTGAGAAATACCAGTTCACACGATCTTGATCCAAAGAAATTCACCGTGACGGGGACGATACATAGATCCAACAAATTCTTAAACGAGGTTTCTCGTTGGAGGTGAATCCTGATACAGAGCTGTCTCTCGTCCTGTTCTCGTACATCAGACGTTCATGCTTGGGTTCTGATACGGAAATAGCTGTGCCTCGTCAAAATACCGTCCAGGCCTCTATTCGATGACTTAGCCATGAGGTACCGGACGAGTCGGACCAGAGGGCAATCCGACTTGCACACGAACTTGGCTGCTACAACTACGGTCATGTTCCCACCGTTGAGTGTGTTCTTCGGATTAATGGCCCGTATCGCAACCTCACAACGGAACCTGCTTCTGGAAAACCTCGCCTTGCGCCAGCAGATCGCTGTCCTGCGGACAAGACATCCGCAGCCAAGACTGGGGACCGGTGGATCGGCTTTTCTGAGTGATTCTTCGAGGCTATGGCCGGACTGGAACCAGGCTTTGGTCCTTGTGCAGCCGATGGCCCTCTCGTCACCGCACCGTCGTCGGGAGAAAACGGATCAGCAAGGAACTCAGCGAGCTCATCTTTCGCATGGTGGCCGAGAACCCGACATGGGGAGCACCGAGGATCCATGGCGAACTTAGGATGCTCGGAGCCGATATTTCGGAAAGAACCGTCTTGGGGCGGAGCGCAAAGCGCCCAAAAGCCCTGAACCGGCTCAGCGCTGGGCAATGTTTCTCCAGAATCATAGGCAGGCCATCGCCGCCACAGATTTCTTTACTGTGCCCACCTTCACCTTTAAGATGCTCTACTGCTTCTTCGTCATCTTTCACGACCGGCGCCGCATTCTGCACTGCAATGTGACCCGCCACCCAACAAGTGCATGGATCGCTCAGCAGCTACGGGAGGCATTGCCTGAATATCCGTAACCTGGCAACAAGGAGATCACCACATCGAAGCCGTCTGAGGAACTTCCGCCGTGAGCTGTGGGATTGGTAAGCGGCTCAATGATCTTCAACTGCCGGCAGCAATGGCCACCGAATGAGTCTGGGAAGCTACTCGACGGGATCCATTCGGTGGCCATCGCTGCCGTGCTGAGGCTACGAACCATTTGAGAAATAGCTGATGGTCCTGTCTGATGCGTTCTGCTCTTCCAGAATGGCGAGCCGTGTAAGAAGTGGACGGAACAGGTCCACTTCGGATGGGGTCGCGTTTGGCGCATAGCTCTTGACCAGGCGTTCGACCTTCCTTTCGAGGGTTTCCAACTCGATGAACTTGGAATTTCTCATAGATGTCTTACGGCTAACCGACCTCGCAAAGTAGGACTCGTGGGCTTTTCCAAACGAGTCCGCCCGATGCGCCATGTCTTCCAAATCCGGCCTTTTCGAAGGACCGTTCCCGAGAGGCGCGGTCGCGGTCTAGTGCTAAAACTCGCATTCCCTTCTCCTCAGAGGTTGTTCGTGCAGATAGAGCCGTGTTTGCTTTCGCTTGAGTTCGTCGATGTCGCGCAGCGTCGCCTGAAAGAGAGCAGAGAGGCGGCCTTCGCTCTCGCGCAACTCGCTTTCGATCTGCTTACGAGTGGTGATGTCCGTTACCGCGACCGAAACACCGAGAACCTCGCCTGCCTCATCACGTGCAGGCTGGTAGTTGGCCAGCAGGGTTCGAACTGAATCGCCGGCCAACATTGGTGGCGTCTCAACTTCCAAATTGTGGATGGCCTCGCCGCGAAGAGCCCGTTGCAGATACGGCTCGATCTGATGGAAGAATTCCGGGATCATGTCGGCAACGGGTTGTCCAAGGTGCTCGGCGACGGAATGGCCATTGAATTCAGCGAGGCGCTCGTTGATGCTGACGAATCGCAGTTTGGAGTCTACAAAGCAGAGGCCCACAGGAGCGCCATCGTAGATCGCCTGAAGCTGCGCGAGGCGCTGCGCCGGCTGAGCCTCCAGATTGGGGCATATCCCCGTTACCCCGTGCACGTCTGTACCTGGGGATGAGACTGCAGAGGCTCGGGTAGACACTAGTGCGGGCACCTCTTCCGGGGGCACAGGCCGGCCATGCAGCCAACCCTGGCCACTATCACAACCCATGCGTGCCAGCATGGCGGCTTCGGCCGTATTCTCGATGCCTTCTGCGATGGTGGCCAGACCGAGGCTATGGCCAAGCCCCACGGCTGCTGCGACGATCTTTCGACTCTCGCGTTCGTGAAGCATCGCACGAACGAAGGATCTGTCGATCTTGAGCTCGTCGAACGGGAGCACCTGCAAGTGATGGAGGCTCGAGTATCCTTTTCCGAAGTCATCCAACGCCAGCCTTACTCCCAATGCCTTGAGACGTTTTGCGCAGGCACGGGCACGATCGAGGTTCTCCAGCAGGGCACTCTCGGTGACTTCAACAACGAGTCGGTGTAGCGGGAAATGCTCCTGATCCGCGGTACCAGCGATCAGCTCAACCAACCTGGTCCCGACCATTTGAAGCGGAGAGATATTGACGGAGAGGTGGATGCATTCAGGGACGAACTCGCGGCCTGCTGCCATGACCTTACGCAGCATGGTGGCAGTAAACCTGTCCGAAAGACCCGAATCCTCGATCAGAGGAACGAATTGCTGGGGTGAGATGGTTCCCGCGGTGGGGTGTTCCCAGCGCGCAAGTGCTTCGAATCCGACGATTCTCTCAGTTCGGAGCTCGACTTTGGGTTGAAGAAGGAAGTTGAATTGATCTCGGTCAAGAGCTCTGCGCAGATCAGGTTCGCCCCAGGTGGCCATGAATCAAACGCTAGACGGTTCGGAAGGCGGATGCCATTCAGCGTTGGTAGGTTGTACTACACCTTGGTAAAGATTCGCTTTTGCTTGTTGTCATTTTCTGGAAAAGCCATCACACTTTTGGTGATGAGAGGTCTCCTGGAACAGGACACGCGGACCGAGCAAGTGAGCGGGAATTTCAGGATGCCCCTGAGAGCGCAGAAAGGAAACGCTCGTTAAGCGGCACTTGGCTTCTTGCCGGGATAAGACGCGGACTGAGCGAGGTGGGGAGCGTTCCAGAGTCAGGCGAGGAGCGCTTACGTGCCGGGACTGCGCTGCAGGCGAACGAAAGAATCGTAGAGGTGGGAGAGGAGCTACGTCTAAGACGTTTTCGATGCGCTAGGCAACAGGAATTCAAAAACAGCACCGCAGGCCGAGGGGATGTTCGACAGCCGGCCACCATGAGACTGAATGATCGACCGGCTGATCGACAGACCCAGACCCATACCATCGGGTTTGCTTGTGAAGAATGGTTCGAAGAGTCGTTCGGTGGTCTCGGCATCAAGACCAGAACCAGAGTCCGTAAATAAGACTTGTATGCCGTCGCTCACCTTCTGCGCCTTGATGAGGAGTTCCCGACGTTCCTCCGGCATGGAGCGCAGTGCTTCAATGCTATTTATGACAACATTCATGAATGCCTGCTGTAATTGAACGCGATCACCAAGTACTGGAGGGAGGTCGGCGGCGAGCTCGAGCACTAGCGATATCTTGTTCTGATTGAGGTCGCCGCGCACAAATTCAACTACCTCACGAACGATTCCATCCAGTTGGAGCTTAACCTTTTCGGGGCGACCTTTCATCAGCAGTGTGCGGATGCGAGAAAATGATGGAACACGCCCGATTGCCATCTTCGACGATGTCCTGAATGGCTTGCCGCACCTCTTCCATGTTGGGAGTCGCACGAGCCCACTGACGCAGGCAGTAATCGCCATTCGTGACAATTGCGGCCAAAGGCTGTGCGACTCATGGGCGATCGAAGCTGTAAGTTCGCCCATCAGAGTGAGGCGCCCAATCCGGGCAGATTCTATCTTCGGTGGTACGAAAGCCAAATCACATTCCCGCGTTTTGCGACACCTTCTAAAAACGGGCATCCCGAAATTGTGACGCAATCCGGGGATGCCCAGCATGGACAGGGAGTCTGGGGCGCGCCCTCGCCGGAGCCAAAGAGAACTGGAGTCGGTTCAGGTCATGCCAATCGCTGCAGATGGAAGATCGCAGCCACGTGAGCAACTCTCCGAGCATCTTTATCTATTTAAACTAGGCGCCCCGCAACAAGGAATCTATTGAAAGACCGCAGGTCTTGCTACACCTTGGTAAAGATCTCCTTCACGAAGGCTAGATGGTCTGAATTGCGATCCCGATTTTTGAAGCCATTCGCACGAGATCTGCAAGGGACCGGGCGCGCATTTTACGAGTTAGCTGGCTGCGATGCACCTTTACCGTCGCCTCACTTGTTCCGATCACTGAAGCGATCTGCTTGTTCAGCAGGCCGGATACGACCAGCGGCAGAATTTCGCGCTCGCGTGGCGTTAGCGACTCAAATCTGGTGCGAAGGGTCTTGACCTCGGCATCCTGCTGCCTCCGGGCTTTGTCCCGTTCGAGCGCAAGCTGTACCGAATCGAGGAGATCCTGATCCCGGAACGGCTTGGGGAGGAACTCCATGGCGCCTGCCTTCATTGCCCGTACGCTCATCGGGATGTCCCCGTATGAGGTGATGAAGATGACAGGAATCTGTAAACCTGCTGTGATCAGCTCACGCTGAAGCTCCAGCCCGCTAATGCCAGGCAGCCTCACATCCAGGATGAGGCAGCTGGGACCATCTGGGACCTTTGTACGAAGGAACTCGTTTGCGGATCCGAGAGCTTCGACGCGCAGGCCCACGGACTCGACAAGACGCTTGATTGCGCGGCGTACGGAAGGATCGTCATCGATGACGAAAACTGTCGGCGGGAGCTCAGTCATGAGAGATCTCCGATGCTGCAGGGAGGGTGAGCTCAAAACCTGCCCCATTCGGCTTCGGGACATTCGACAAGCTTCCACCGTGTGACTCGATTATGGAACGGCTGATCGAAAGGCCAAGTCCCATACCTTCCGGCTTGGTTGTGAAGAACGGTTCGAAGAGCCGTTCGGCTGCCTCTGCATCAAGGCCTGGACCGGAATCCGTAAATTCGATCACCAGACCTTCCGCACTGCTTCGTGATCTGATCGTTAGCTCGCGATGTGGCTCCGGGACTAGCCGCAATGCCTCAATGCCGTTGACCACGATGTTCATAAGCGCCTGCTGCAATTGGATGCGGTCCCCAAAGACGGGGGGTAACTCGGGATCGAGATCAAGTTTCAGAATAATTTTGTTTTGGGAGATTTCGCTGCGAAGAATATCCAGCACCTCTCGGAGGAGATCATTCACGTCCAGTTCGGTTCTCTCGGGTGACCCTTTCGTCAGGAGAGCGCGGATGCGCGAAATGATATGGCTAGTCCGGTTACCATCTTCTTCGATCTCGCGAATGGCCTGCCGGATCTCTTCCAGATTTGGGTTAGGAGCGGAAAGCTGGCGCAGCGAGTAGCTGGCGTTCGTGACAATCGCCGCCAGAGGCTGTTTGATCTCGTGGGCGATCGAAGCTGTGAGTCCGCCCATCATGGTGAGCCGGGTCGTATGTTCCAATTCGATTTTTGCTTCTGCGGCTGACATGCGGTTCCCCTGGGCATCAAACTGCCGCCCGGCAAAGCAGGCCGTGATTGTTACCCCAAGGAGACTCAGAATCACCGCCGAGATGCCCAAGCTGCCCAGAGTGGAAACGAAAACTGTGTGAGCCAGATCTGGGGCATTTGAAGATCTGAAGGTGGCCGAGGCCATGCCGGTGTAATGCATTGAAGAAACCGCGGCCCCCATCAAGACACTGCTGCCGAGCTTCTTCCATACGGTGTACTCGGGTTCATCTCGGAAGCCATAGCCGAGCCACATGCCGACAGTCGCAAAGAGGATCCCTAAGGCAACTGCTGCTGCCACAATCCAGGCATTCAATACGTACATCGCTGCCATCCGCATGGCACTCATGCCCAAGTAGTGCAATCCGGCGACCCCTGAACCCAGAATGGAGCCGCTTACAAGCGCGTACGAGAGCCCCATTCCCTTGAGCGGCACAATCGCTAACGCCACGCCAGACGCGGCAATGGCGACAAGGATGGCAACCAGGGTAGTGGGCCAGAAGTAAACGACCTCAACGGGTAAATGAAAGGCCAGCATGCCGACAAAATGCATTGCCCACATTCCGGTGCCCATCGATATGGCTCCGCCACAGAGCCAGGCGGCGCGTAAAGCCCGCCGTGTTGCGGTGACTCTTCCGGCGACGTCCAAAGCAGCGTATGAAGCAGCGATGGCTATGAGAATGGAGAGCGCAACTTGAAAGGGGTCGTAGAAATGCGGCAGAAACGAACTTGGAGGGTCCGTCATAAGGCATTCTCCATGTCGTCAGCTTCGCGCAGCTGTTAGCTTGCGCTGAATAAAGCTCGTAGCGATGCGAGTACGAAAAAGCAACTTCTGGAATCGCGGCATTGCTGGAAGCATAGTACAGCACTACGGGGTCTTTGCTTCGGCTGCCTGCGTAGATAGCCGGCAATTGGGATCACACCTCCGATCCACATTCCGCCTGGAGGCGGCGATCTTATCCCGCATTCTCTCACCAGTTACCTCGCGCTCAAACTGCGCGAATGGGACCAGATCGTTGAGGGTCAATCGCCCATTGACGTGGTTGTATTGACGTGTTGCGTAACGGAGACAAAGCTAACGTTGCGCCGATCCAGCTGCTCGGCAATCTTTAGTGAAGTCCACCAGCGATCTGGTCAAACGGTCGACCTTCCCTGCAGCGATATCGTCTAAAGCTGCTTAAGGGCGGGCCGCTGGATAGTCCAACCCGACCATCCGACATCTCGTACTGGGTTGTGGTCGTTTGCCAGCCCTCGTCCTGCGTGGCTTCGGATATGCATCCTCTCTAAAAGCTGCTAAATCTCGAATGGTGATAGGTAATTTCGGATCGATTGACATAGGGCTCAGTGGGAAACCAATATTTCTAGCCGCCGCCGCAGCAGAGGCAATTTGAAATTAATCATGGAGATCGGCGGGGAACTGAGGCCTTTTCGCGTGCATACACTTGTGAGAGGTTCCGCAAATGGCGAGCGGCCGTCCCATGGTCTCGGTGATTGAGGGTTCTCAGGAGGGACATATTCCGTGAGCTTACGCCGACTGGCCCTCATCTTTGGAACCTTCCCGCTTGCACTCGACGAATTGGAGACATCCGTCTCGCCGGCCCCCCCGGCTCCGCTTTCGGCCACACTCAGCGAACTCCTGCATAGTCTCTGCTCCGACGAAGACCTCGCCGAAGCCTTGCTCAACGGCAATCCTGATGCCCTCACCGTCTTATTCAAACGTCATAGCCGCTTAGTTTTCGGTATGGCCCGCCGCATTTTGCATAATGACACTGAGGCCGAAGACTGCGTCCAGCAAATTTTTATCGATGTGTTCCGTTCGATCGATCAGTTCGACCGAGACAAGGCTCCATTCAAAACCTGGTTGCTTCTGTTCGCCTACCATGGCGCGCTGAACCGGCGCCGTTCGCTGATTGCTGCACGCGCCTTTAGTACCGAATCGATCGATGACCATATGCGAGAGCTTCTGCCATATGGCCATTCCTTTGAAACGCAACTGCACGACAAGCTACTTCTAAAAACAGTTCTTGGCAATCTGCAACCCCGCCAACGACGAACAATAGAGCTCACCTACTACGAAGGCCTCACCGCCGAGGAGATTGCCGCACGCACCGGAGAAACCGTCCGGGTCGTTCGCCACAATCTGTATCGCGGGTTAGAAAAACTCCGCCGCCATCTATGCTCTCCCGTGATTTCGGTTGGCAAAGGAGATTCACGATGACTGACCACGAACCCTACGAAGTCCTCTGCGCGCTCGCCGCTACCGGCCAACTCGTCGGATCTGAAAGAGCCAACTTCGACGACCACTGCATCCAGTGCGCCGCCTGTTGCCGTCAGCTTCAGGATCTAATGTCCATCGGATTGCGGCTGCAAGAGGACTCTGTCCTTCGTGCACTCTCCGCTCCCATGAGCGCAGGATCTCTTGAAAGGTTCCGCACCCGCGCCATACGCGAGGGCATAGCGCTGCGCTCTTCCCAGGGGCAACCATCAACTTCGTATGTGCTAGCCGCGGCGGCTGTCTTCGTCATTGTCGCGGCACTAATCTTTATACCTTGTAGGCGAAAAGTTCCCGAGAGTCTTCCAGTGTCCGCCGCCACACCAATTCCCATTCGGCAAAGTCTTCCCGCATCCACCACCAGACAGAAGTCCGCTTCGCAACTTTCAAAAGCGATCCATGCGCACCCCGTGCGGCACACTTTGGTTCGGCATACCAATATAGGTGCGAACGAGGCACGCTTGACAACTCAGCGATTTCCGCGGGTGATGACGGCTAGCTATCCATTATTTGAGCCGGCGAGCGCAACGAAACCATTACCAATCGGGTATCCCGAGCTCAGCCGATCTCAGATATCCGACCTCGCGCTCTTTTCCAAACTCGATGACTCCAGCACCACGAATCTTGCGAGTAAAGGTACGTCGAACCGCCCCATCGACATTGCATCGACCGGAAGAGTCTTCGACTTCGCAACCAATATCCGCCAGATATACTTCCATCTTCCAACCACTCGGTAACCCACACCTCTCTCAAGGAGCATGCCATGCTGCGATCACGCGCCCTCGCGTCTCTATGTGTGATTTTCGTATCGCCAGCGATCGCTCTCGCGCAGTCGCCTGCGCCGTCGTCGGCGCCGGTTTACGTTACCGTGGCGTTCAATACTGCAGTTCTTCAGACCTCCGAAGCCAAGCACATCTTTAGCGATCTCCAGACAAAGTTCGCCCCGCGCCAGACACATCTTCGGCAGTTAAACGCGGAAGTCGAGATGCTCAAGAAGCAGCTCAATGACAACGCTGCGTCGATGAGCGATGAGGAGAAATCGGAAAAGATGCGCACCCTGGACGCGGAAGAACGCCAACTACAGCGCGAAGCTGACGACTTCAAAAGCGACACCGACAGCGCCTCCCAACAGGCCTTCCAGACCGTCGCACAGAAGCTCTACGCTTTCCTGCAGGACTACGCAAAACAGCGCTCTTACACCCTTGTCATTGACCGCGGATCTGACGCCGTCCCGGTTGTCTGGTATGCCTCAGCGAATGCCGACATCACTGCAGAACTCGTCAAGGCCTACGACCTCAAAGCTGCAGCGATGCCTATGGACGGTCACACCCGGCCGCATCTACCGCCAGCTCCCGCGCCTCACTAGTTCGTGAAAGATGAGTAGCGGATCCAAGCTTGCGTCCGACTGCCAACAGGGCAATGCACTCATGGACCCCCCGGTTTGGAACGATTGGTGACAAGGAACGCGCTTCGCTCTTAGCAGAACGCTAGCGCCGAAGGATCGATTCGCCTTCAAGATTTGTCACTTCACCTTTTTCGTTTATTCCTGAGCAGCCAAGATAATGCCCATCAATTCCTCATCGGTTAGATTTCTAACGTCTTTATACCTTTCGAGGTCTTTAGCTTGTTGTAATTCAAGCTGAGCGACCCTCTCGAATGCCTGTCGGTAAGTATCTCGATACATTCGCAGACCAGCAGTACTTCCCTTCATAGCGTTGTTCATCATCTGCTTGATCACGGCTACGTGCTTCGAAATGCGGCGACGGCGTCCCCCTTCGTTGATGGTGATGAGGGATTTGGCTTCACGGAGCAATTCCTGATCAAAGTCCAGAACCTTCTTGGGTCGCCCCTTGGGATTTCCCGAGACGCCCTTCTTGAATTGCGTGTTCTTCGGGGGCTTTCGGTAACCAACCTCGTAATTTCGGTTGTTGTCTTCCATACTTTATTGCCTCCTTTCCTTGTCCCTGCCGTTGAATGTTTCGCGTGTCTCTACATGGACTGCTTCGAGTTTCGTCCGCCTCTGCCAGCGTCGAATGATAGTGTCCACGTATAGCGGATCAAGCTCCAACCCGTAGCACCTCCGTCCTGAGCGCTCGGCAGCGACGACGGCCGTTCCGGATCCTAAGAATGGATCGAGGATAAGGTCGCCTCGCGCCGTACAGTCCTTCATCGCATCGGCGATCAGTGCAACTGGTTTCGGGGTAGGATGGAGGGCCAAGAGACTCCCTTCATCTGAGCGAGAGAAGCAGTTCGCCCCTGGGTAATTCCAGACGTTGGTACGATACCGTCCGAACTTGCCCAGCTGCACGTTGTTGCGGTGCGAGCCCGTTCCGTTCTTGAAGAGGAACACCAACTCATGCGCGCTCCGGTAAAAGCTTCCCATGCCGCCGTTGCTCTTCGCCCAGACGCAGAGGTTCAGGAACTCTGAGTAAACCTCCTGACCAGCGGACAGGATTTCCTTCATGTGGCGCCAGTCCATGAAGTAATAAGCGAGTGAGCCGGAAGCGCTATGGTTCCGGGCCGCGATCATCGCTAGACGGAGGAAGTTGGTGAACTCGGTCGAGCTCATCTCTCCCGACGCCATTGCGAACTCGCGGTGGTGGATCGAGCCGTTGCCGGTGGCGTGTCCATCGATGACCACGTTGTAGGGTGGGTCGGTGATGACCAAATCGGCCTTTGTACCTTCGAGGAGTCGGACGTAGCTCTCCGTGTCCAACGAGTTGCCGCAGAGTACACGGTGCTTTCCAAGCTGCCACAGATCGCCGCAGACGGTGACCGGAGAGCCCGTGGCCTCGGGCAGACGATCGTCAGGATCGGCCTCGGGAACAGCGTTCAGTCCATCGATGAGCAGATCGATCTGTGGAACCTCGAAGCCAATCGCCTCGAGATCGAAGTCGAGCTCCAACTCGGACAGGATCTTGAGCTGTTCACCGAGCATCCGTTCATCCCAGGTTGAGTTCTCGGTGAGGCGGTTGTCGGCGATCAGGAAGGCAATTCGTTGCGATTCAGTGAGATGACTCAGCTTGATCGTCGGGACGGTATCCCATCCTATCTTGCGTGCAGCCATCAGCCGCCCGTGACCTGCGATGACCTGCTGTTGCTCATCGATCAGAAGTGGCACGTTAAATCCAAACGACTCGATGCTCTGAGCAATTTGGCGGACCTGTTTGTCGGTATGGACTCGTGGGTTGCGTGGGTCGGGTTTCAGGGACGTTGTACGGAGGTACATCACTTCTAATCGGGCCGTTGAAGATTGCATCGTTCACCTTCGCTCTCGTTGAGCAAGATGAGGATGACAGAGATTTGCAAAACAGAAAATCAAACTGCGCGAGCTCAGTCAACCTGAAATCAACAACTTACAAAGGACAAGCGGGATATTTTCGCGTCGATTAACTTCGAGTTGCGATTTCGCTGGATTATTGCCAAACTATTCGGTTGCCTTGGTGGATGATTCAGAGTCTCGAAGCTTCAACCGCAGAATGGAAATACGGCAACAAGACATGTTTAGGCTCTCCATCCGTGTCTCGTGTCGCCTAGCTGCGGTAACTTCTGTCGGGACCAATCGATCTCGAGGTTTGCGGTCAACTGCGCGACCGTGAGCGCTGGGTCATGATCACCGCGAAGGATTGCTTCTGTTATCTCCGGCGAAAGCACGGCGAGGTCCAGAATCCGCGAAACGTAGTTCTCGTTAAAGCCAGTCCGTCTGGCAAGACTCCGCATGCTGAAAACCTCACCTTGGACGACCCACTCATACCAGGTCTTCGCTTGCGCGACTGCCCTCACGAGAGTCGGAATCGGTTTCGAGCCATGTCGGTCGCCCGACTCCAGAACGAGTCGAACTTCATTGCCACGCTTTGCAAAACGGCAGGGCGCCCGCAGCGTGATCAAACCGTCACAGCCATCCTTTTTGACGCCCAGAAGCACGGCGCCCAGGACGCCTTTACTAATCTGGATCTTCAACGCATCACTCAGAACCACCACTCTCGAAACAATACGGCTGATGAGCTGTGCTCTCTCTTGCTCGGCACCGTCCCTCAAGAGGGTAGCCCGATGAGCGGCGGCAGACGTCAACATTCGGGTCTCTGGGAGTGAGAATGCTGAAAAATGGCTAGCTACGCTGATCGCGTCCTCAAGGAACGAGCATAGCGAGTCGATGACTCGCGCCTCAATCTCGGCGGCTGGTAGGCGCCGAACGCTTCTGGTCGAGCTGGTGCGTGCTTCGCCGAGGAGCGTGTAATAGAAATACCTCCGGCCGCCCTTCGCGGAGTGCGTTGGCGTGTAGAAGCGCCCTTCCTCGCTGGCCAACTTCCCATGGAGCATCCGGCCAGACGACAGATTCTTTCCGCGCCGCCGTTTCACAGTGTTCTCGTGGAGCAACTCGCGGCTGCGGTCCCAGGTTTCCTGATCGATGATGGCTTGGTGCATGCCGTCATAGAGCGTACCCTTATGTGCCGTCTTGCCGATGTAGAGCGGACTACTGAGCAGATGGTACAGGGCACCTCTGGAGAGAACGAAGCCACCGACTTCCCTGCCCGATGACGTGATGCGTCGCTTCGTCCGGACCCCGGAATGTTCGAGCTCGACCTGGAGGTCAGTAACGCTCGTCACCTCGAGGTATCGAGCGAAGATGCCTCGGACCGTTTCTGCCTCCGCCGGATTGATCACCAACTGGCGGTTGGACAAGTCATAGCCCAACGGTACCGGGCCGCCCATCCACATGCCTTTCTTCTTGGAGGCGGCGATCTTGTCTCGGATGCGTTCTCCCGTCACCTCACGCTCAAATTGTGCGAAGGACAGCAGCACGTTCAGCGTGAGCCTGCCCATGGAGGAGGTCGTGTTGAACTGCTGCGTCACCGAGACGAAGCTGACTCCCTGGCTATCAAAAGACTCAACGATGCGTGCGAAGTCTGAAAGCGATCGGGTGAGACGGTCAACCTTATAGACGACCACGGTATCGATCTTGCCCGCCGCGACGTCTGTCAGGAGCGTTTTGAGCCCGGGACGCTCCATGTTTCCGCCCGAGAACCCACCGTCATCATATGCATTCGGCAATGCCCGCCAACCCTCGTGCTTCTGGCTCAGAATGTAAGCCTCACAGGCTTCTCGCTGGGCCTGCAGAGAATTGAAGGCCTGATCCAGTCCCTCTTCTGAAGACTTACGCGTGTAGATCGCGCATCGCCCTTTGGGCCGCGGTTCTATCATCGAGCGCTTTCCTTGGGCTTGGTTCCAAAGAAGGCTGGACCCGACCATTTGGTACCGGTGATCCGAAAGGCGATCGGTGAAAGGCTCTTGTACACGTCGCCCTTATATAGATACCCCTCACCCGTGACCGCGATCTCGTGAAGCTGGCCTTTCCACTCACGAACGATCTTTGTGCCTGCCTTGAAGCTCCGACGATTTGCATTAGAAGCCAGATCCTGGAGGTAAGCTTCCCGCCTCGGCCACGATAACTCGAACGCCTTCTCCTGGATGCGATAGACGAGAACGGGCCGCATTAGCTCTACCCGAAGCTTGGGAGGAGGCAGTGCGCCAAACTGAGCCTGCCATTCGGCCACCAATTCTGGACGTCCCATCCGTCCGACCGCTCGCACTTTTTCTGTGATTTGCACCAAATCTGCCATTCTCCCGCGTCCTCTTGCGGTAGACACAGTGACGCTCTGCCCAGGCACACAGTCAAGTCGAAAAAGTTGCAGTGGAAAGGGTCCAGCGCCCTATAGGTGGCGAGATCCGGCCACTACTTGGCAACAGGTATCTTCATCGCCCTCTCTGAGAGTACGCGCGACCATCAATCAACAAACCACGACGTTTTCTCAACGTGGCTCCGTCGCTCCACTCGGATCTCCGCCCTCATGCATGCCCGAGAAGCAACGAAGGCGCAGCTTTTGCCCCAGATTGGGTCAGCTCTGAGCGAAAGTGTCTTCAGAGCAACGCATTTGTTGCCATTAGTGCCCATAACGTATCAGGTTCATACCTGGAGAAATGTAGGACATTGGCCTTGTACGAGTTATCGCACCAATGAACAGTATGACGGCGGAGTCACTATATGAGCCTCACACAATGCGAGTTCTCTTGCACTCCGATTGGACGCCTCCCTCTGACAGAGGATGTCCTATAGCAGAGAAAAGAACAACTACTCGGCTATTCGCAACCGACTTAGGTTGATCTAGTTTTTGCCCCTTACTTTTGGAATATTACTTTTAGAACGGAGTCTTACCATGCAGAGCCCCATTCTCCTGATTGCCGATATACCATCATTTCCATTTGATGCACTCCAAAGCGAACTAGGCATTCCGATTGTGTGTGCATCGAACCGCAGGGTGGCCCTAGCTGAACTACGAAAACGGGAATTTTCACTCATAATTGCAGGTGCTTCTCAGGCGAAACTGGAATCTACGCCTATCGAAAGGCTCGTTCATAATGCCGGTACTGCACCCGTACTTGAAGTCGATTTCACATTGGTATCGCTCACCGGCCTCGTTCATCAGATACAGCGTGCGCGCTTACGTATTAAGGAAGAAAGCGACCGAGTCCGCACCATGACCATTGCGACACTCCAGGGCCAGTTGCGAGAGCCCCTTTCCGGATTACTCCTCGAGTCGCAACTGGCACTGCGGCTAGCCGATGCTCCCCTCTCAAGTCGACTAGCCAATATCGTAGCTTTGGCAAGAAAACTGAGCGACCAGCTGAAGCTTCCTATAGACACGAAAGACGGTGATACGGCTAAATGCAATCATGTCGCGTCATCTGTAATGTCAAGCCGGTAACGCTTGCCTTGCTCTTTCCCTATTGCCTGCAGCACGGAGCGCAGGGACAGTGCCATGCGTCCCTGTCTACCAATTACTTTGCCCACATCAGACCCGATCGAAACAGTAACTTGAATCACTATTGGTTCGTTACTGGCCGGCAAGGATACAACCTTCACTGCGTCTTTGTCCTTCACAATCCCACGAACAATGGCTTCAATTATTGAACAAGCTTCAAAAGTTTGAGGGTCGACAATCATGCCTGTAGTATAGGGGTCCAGCACTTGGGGTACGCCGTCGATTCGTTCGTGGAGGAGCGGCCCGTGCCGTCTGGGACCCACGATCCTGGCATCGATGGTTAGAAGCGCAGATAAAACGCCATACTGGGTTCCGTTGTGGCGACCCAGTTGGTTGACTGCATTTCCGAGACTGGAGCCAAGGCATGATAATAGAGAGTATGGCCTTGCAACGTCACGCCCAAGTGTTGATTCGGAAACGGGATATCTACGCCAAAGTCCAGCAGGCCCGTGGTGCGGAAATCGCCCTTCGCGCCATTAGGGTTCTCGAAATATAGCTCTCCGCCTCCCACGGCCAGGAATGGTTGCAATGACCCAAGTCGAGCGTGAATCAAGTACCCCCCTGAGCACTCTTGCATACTGGTTGGCGCCGGAGTTGAACTAGAGTTCGCGGTTTCATGCGCGTCTGAAAGAGCATCGTACTGATAGTTGACTTCAAATCCCGCGAAAGCACTCGGGTGCTCTTTGACACTAGCCAAAATCGCAGTCGACCTAGTGGTAGCCTGATAAAGCTGAGAGACTTGTGTAGTGATGGGAGTGGTGAATTGCTCTGCCCCACCGATAGATAAATCGGTATTCTGTACAGGATAGTACTGAGCGTGGCCGGCAATAGCAAGGCAACAACTCATTATCGCAAGACAACGTGAGATCCAGGAAATCGGCTTAGAGGTCGTGAGTATGGAAGTACGCGAAGGCAAAGTTGACATACAGCATTCATCGGCACGGATGATCCACTGAGCATCCCACAATCGTGTGGTCCCTATGCCGCTCCAGTTCTCTGGATTCCGTCTGTGGTGTCTGTCGGCACTGCTCTGCAATTGAATCCGTAGAGTGCGGTGCGTTTCTTAGAAGCGAACCATGGTGTATCTGCGAATGGGAAACATAGCTTGATTCTTGGAAAGCTTCTGGATACTGCAGCTTTCGTTTCAAATGCAGCGGCTGCTAGCAAGTGAGTACGGTGTTCTAGGAGCAATTCAGAAGCGCAAAACCACTCCTAGTGATTTTTTCGCCTCTACGTCCGATATAGTGCCACCATGGATCGGCACCGAACATCGCCGAGTTTGAGCCGGATGCGCGGTACCGGAACAAGATCCCTGCTCCGGGCTTCGATTCCGCTTAATAAGAGTCTTCCTTATCGTGGACCTGAGATGAATCCGGAATGGGGTCTTCATCGTCAACATGGCCCCCTTTAGGCTCTCCGTTCGCTGTACTCGGTATTGCTCCGAGATCCAGCGGGAACTCAGGAAGCACCACCGGCGCAATAGTGGTTTTTGAGGCGCTTCCTACCACATCGACAAGAGACGTCGGGATCGATGGTACGGTTAGAGTCTGAGACGTGGCAGCCTCACACTGTTGATCTCCCCAAAAGTGCACGGCAAGCGCCGAGGCGACCGGCGGGGACAGATGAACGTACGTATCCAGCTCCTTGCCAGGCTTGAGCTTAAGGGTTCCGATGGCGGCGTTTCCATCTGTCAGGGTAACCGGCTCGTCCGTATCACCAGAAGTCGAACAATCTAGTGCAATCGCTACTGCCACCCAACCGTAATAGGCAGGCCTCCGCTTGTCGGTGAGCAGTGCCAGTGATGTGGTTGCTTTTCGAGAATCAGCGGTCACAATGACGTGTGGGAGTGGCGGGGCCAAACGAGGTAAGGGTGGCCTTGGAATTCCAAATATCGGGATGATAATCGGGATGGGTATTACGAGGGTATGGCCGTGTTTCGGCGCCTTCACTGGCTTACTTGAGGGCTGTTGGGGCGTCGAAGGTTTCGTGATCACGGGTACCGGTGATTTGATAGGCTTCGTGATCACAGCTACCGGCGACGTCTGCTGTGTGGAGTCCGTTGATTGCTGAATAGGCGGCGTTGGCAAGGTCACCGAAACAACTACTGGAACGCTGCTCGTCGGGGCCGGTTTAGACGTCGAGCTTATCAAAATTGGGGTTGTGGGATTACCGTTTTGCGTTGTTATGGTCTTTGCAGGGGTTTCGGTGGGATTCGCCACGGGCCGAGGCAAATGGTTTGGCTCGCCTGCTGAACCCATTGAAGCTGGGCAGCGTCCGATAGAATTCGTGGCGGCTTCCTCCGAGCGACTCGCAGATTCAATGGGACAGATCGTCAGACTTCCAATGGCCGTTTTAATGTCGTAATCGAGGGACATCGGCGATTCGGCGACTGTTGCGATTATTCCGTAGGGCAGGCTAGCGTAGACCCCGGCGGGCGTGTTCGGAGACGCGGCCGACGAATACGACGCATCAATCGTGTCTCTTGGAACCAAGCCTACTATTTGGCCGCTGAATGATGGGTTCGCGGCCCCATACATCCGCAAAGCAGAGTTCGCTGTCACTGTCAATGGAGCCCTCGCGATGTAGATCGTCCGGATCACCGGCGGGGCGGCGCTGTAGTTGACGTCTCCCGGTTGATCCGCCTGGACCGAGATGATGCCCGCCGCCTGAATGGTCAACAGATCCCCGCTCAACTCAGCCTTTCCAGATTTGATCGAGAATTCGACTGGCAGCTTTGAGCTTGCAGTGGCGCTCAATGTGATCGGCCCGGCCCCGTAAACGGACGCGGGAAGCGGCGAGAACTGTATGGACTGACTCTGCTTGGGCTTCGAGGCTATCCGGATAATGTTTGAATCCAGATTGCCGTATGGTACTACGCTGTAACTCGCCTGCAACTTGTGAGAAACGGAGGCGGCCAGCGGGCTTCCGTTGGGAAAGTTACCGGTGAGCGACCATTTGCTTGATAGTCCATCGACTCTTTCCAGCGATGGATCTATCGCGAGTAACGAATAGGACTCTGGGCTTGCCGCTACGCTCGGGGCTTGAATAGATGTTAGCCCGGCTCCAACTACATAGACTGATCTCTCCAAGAAACGAGCGAAGCCGTCATTCTTTAGGATCGTAATTGATCCATTGGAACCATCCGCAACAGCGAGATCCGGCACATTTGACTGGGCGGACCACATCATTGCGACAGAGGTCGGCTGACAAAATCCGCTCACAATGTATTGGGTTGGATATGCTCCCGGAGTGGATGCGATTGCCGGAAGGATACTTATGGTCCCATCTACCGTATTCGAGGTGACCACATCTATCAGACCGTCTCCATTGAGATCGCCAATCGAAATGGAGGTCGGACCATTTCCGACTCGATTCACAAATTTCGGGGCACCGAACAACCCTTCCGTTCCCGGCTCCGCCCCGAACACGGCTATGGTCCCGTCAAGGTAGTTTGCCACGATCATGTCCGAGTGTCCCTGCCGCATTAGATCTCCGATTGCTATAGCGGAAGGTCCATTCTGAGTGTTTACGACGGGACCCGCAGAAAAAGTTCCAGGACTATTCGGATTGCCCAATAGAATTGAGATGGTATCGTCCGCAAAATTCGCAACTGCCAAGTCCGGTATGCCGTCCTGGTTAAAGTCGCCGGCTGCGATTGCCACAGGCATACTTCCCACCTGTTCACTGATCGCCGACAGAAATTTGCCTGGATGTGACGGGTCCTGGAGAATCACGCTGACAGTGCCATCTCCGGTGTTTACGACGGCAAGATCCTCCAAACCATCTCCGTTTAGATCGGCGGCGACAAGTGCTGTCGGCTGCGTTCCCACAGGGATGCTCTGTGTGAGCACATGTGAACCATCTGACTCCTCCATATAGATGGAAACCGATCCTTCGGACGAATTACAAACCGCTAGATCATTCGTCCCGTTACCAGATAGATCGGCCGTAATAAATGACGTCGCTGGGAACCCGACCCTATCAGTGTGCTGTACTGTTTGCGCCTGAGCTTCGCTGCTTGTGAGATCGGCCGATGAGACCAATAAGCCGGTAGAAAGATCTAAGAGATTCAATGGCTCAGAAAGGCTTCCGGGGTCGGACATGGAAGTCAGAAGATAGCTGTATGGTTCATTCGATGTGTTGCTGCTTTGAATTGACAACCTTGCTTCTGCCAACGAAGGAACCACAAGGGCTGCGGTCGACGACGTTGAGGCTCTCCAAGTAGAAGTTCCAGAATAGTGAGCTACAAGGCTGTATGGGCCCGCTGGAAGTGGAAGTGCTATCGTCGCCGTGCCCTTCACAAAGTTACCTGCGGCATGCTCACCAACTACTTGGGCGTTTTTCAACGGCTTTCCATTGAGAATAAAGGTTACTTGTCCAGAAGTTACGGAACCATTGCTCGTGCTTACGCTGGCCACCATGCGCACGTTTTGCCTGCCGGCGCCCCCTACAATCGCCGTAGACACAGAAGTTGTCGTCGCGTCTTGACACTGTGCCGGTAGACAAGCAAGTACAACCACGGCGAGAGTGCAAAAGACAATCTTATTGGAGAACGAAGCCACTGTAATGTAACTTTTGGTTAGCGCGGTGCTACCGCTGCTTGAATTGCATGGGAGAAGTCACGTTGGGCTTGCGCCGTATTTCCTTGTTGCTGAGCGATCGCGCCACGAAGAGCGTAAGCCAAGTCAGAGCCAGAGAGACTAATGGAGCGGCTTACGTTCGCATAGGCACGCGTTTCATCACCCTCAGCTCGTTCGGTACCGGCCAGCGCAAGATACGATTCTGCAGATGGATCTTTGCGAACCATGGTTTCGCAATCCGAGATTGCCGTGGGGACGCCGGAGATGCCCTCGAGCGCACACTTGTATTCAGCTGCCCTCGCATCGCGAGCATCCAGCCGCAACGCTCGATTCATGGTGGCAATAGCCTCCTCGTCCCGACCAGTCAGGTGATACACCAAACCAAGAAGACGGACCGCCGCTGCACACTCTGGATTGATCTCCAGAATATCCTGAAGAACCTTGACCGCCATATCGAACTTCGCTCCCCTTACCAAGGTCGACGCTTCGGCAAGTGCAGCTGTCTCTGACGGTGAAGGCGAAGGATATGACCGGCTTACAATCGGCCTGAAGGTGCGACTGTCAGGGGATGGTGGAAGACCCACGTTATCGGCAATGGTGGGAAGTAGTCTTTGCTTGTCATCAAATTGGGGAAGAACGTGGTATGACCCAATCAGGCTGGACGCGATCCATGGAACTTGCTTCCCGTCCGAATCGCGAATGACATCTTCACGAACCAGCCGGAACATCTCCTCAATGTCGAGATTGGAGGTCGTTAGGTAGCGAAGGAGATCTTTGGTGAACAGGCCGTGTCCCTGTCCTGGAGCATCACTGGCCGTCGATCCCGGGCTCGTCCCGAAGGCAAGAAATGCTCCCGCCGAGGTTCCAAGACCGGCCCACCCTCCACGCGTTGAGCGTGTTCCGAGGAATGGGTTATCTCGGCATGCATCGAGAATAACGATCTGCGTCGTGGCGCCGTGGCTTGTGAAGCGTTCAAGAATGGATGAAAGGGAGTAACCCTGTTCCTTCGCCTGATTAGGAGATACGAGATGGAAGTCTACCGGCACCAAATAGTTCTCACCGTCTACCTGCATTCCATGGCCGGCGTAGTACAACACCGCAGTATCCCCTGTATGCAGTGTGTCGACGAACTGATCCACCTTTGCCGCCAGAGTAGCTCGGTCTGCATCCAATACGAGTGTCGATACATAACCTACTTTGGAAAGTGCATCGGACACCGCGCGAGCGTCGTTTCGCGCATTTTGTAATGCATTGCCCGGATACGAATCATTGCCAATGACGAGAGCGCGTCGCGTTTCAGCTCCCGCGCAGAAGGCCCACATTATCACCCAGCCGAGCAAAATACGTCGAGTATTCATATGCATACCACAGAATTCCAATCAATTTTCAGTTGGGGGCCCGAAACGCTGCATCAGGAGACGCAGTGATTCTGGCACGTGCGCTTCACGTGTAGATCTGCTCGACCCATGTGACGCATTGCTTTCATCGTCGATTGCATCAAGCGCGGTGCCAATTCCTCCCGTTCGATCAGAGAGAATGTCATAGGGCGAATTGATGGGGGCATCTCCCATGCCTTCCACCCCGTCCGCATCGGTGTCATCGCTCTGCCGTAAATGATGTTTTCCTTTCCTTCTGCTCGGCTCGGTAGCGACCGAACGGCTGAAGGCTGCGGATAACATGCGGAACGATTCCAGGTCGCTCGCCGATGCTTGGCCCCTCGGATGGGGCTTGAAATTGGCCAGCGCCTCCGTAGACTGATTGCTCGGAGTGCTCGTACCTCGAGATGCGATACCACTCGAACTCACTGCGGTCAAAGTCGAGGTGGCCTCTTGCGCGACCGCAGGCGCGTACGCATCCATTTCCGCCTCTAGAGAGCGCTTGAGGTATCGGCTCAATATCTCGTCGGGAGCATGCACCGCTCGTGCAGTGTTTGCGGAGTCTGCCGATGGAGAATCAGAAAGCTGCCGAACATATGCCGCTTCAAAGAGCGTGCCGGCAGCCTGAATGTTTTTCGGAGTTAGAGTAACGACAGAACCCTGCAGTGTGTAGTCCGCTCCAGGGGTTAACTCCAATCCGTTACGAAAGAGATGGAACGGAAATTGGGATGCTGGAACGGCAGCCAGTTGGAGAGTAAGGTTCCGCTCAGTCAGCGTCTCCAACACACTCTTATATGAGTTACTTTGGACTGCACAGCAGGGGACATTGGCATTCTTGCCATCGCTTTGTGCGATTGCACGGATTTCCGATAACGCGATCAGAAGTGCGATAAAGAGAAAGTTCTTCATAGTTTGTCGATCGTTACATCTGGCTCCAACTACGCCACCGCACCTGGTCATCAAACTGGTCGATGAGCTGCTCCCGAGCTTTCTTGGGAAGTTTGGCGAGGGTAGCCTGAAGGTTGTCCGGCACGATCACAGCCCGCTGGAATGCGATCCGTCTCGTATTTGCGGAGGGCCTGAGGGCTCTCGTGGCGTCAGAAAGAAAATCTGCGGTAGCATTCTCAACATCACGAGGCGATGTATGCCGCAGGGAACGATCTTTATCTGCGTGGCTTCCGCTCTCTACTGCATCTAAGTAGCGGTTATAGACATCCCTCGCGTCCTGATAGGACTCCATGGCTTGAATATAGGAGGGATCACTAGGATCTGTTGTTGATTTGACATCGCGTACGAACTGCTCCGTCAAGGAACGGTTTTGAGTTAGCTCTGACAAAGCGTTTTGCAATGCCGTGACTGTTTCTGCTTCTTCCGTCGACGTACAGCCAGTGGTGGCCAACGTGACGGACAGTAGGGCTATCGGAAGCAATAGCTTCCAGTATGAGGTCGTCTTCATTGCTCTCCTGGCTGTCCAGCTGATGAAACTTTCAATCTTGGTTCGAATGCCGGGCGGCTCTGTCCAAGATATCGGCCATGGGCTTCGGGACTTTAGTGGATCGGGGAATAATTGCTGATAGCTTCTCCTCCGTTCAGAACTATTGCAGTTTTAGTCGCAGTTTGTGTGATCTGCATTCTCAAATCTGTGTCCTGTCCGGACGCGATTAACGAAAATGAGTGTGACCGCCGAAACGAGTAGCAGGAGGGTTCATTGCTTTCTCGCCACTTCATTACTCGAATTCTTGCTCGCCGTTCCGATCGCTGTAAATTGATTCAGGGCGTTTCTCGAACTTCAGCATCCGACAAGATCTGTTTCCCCTCGTCCTCGTGCTATTCCTGTCCGTTAGGCGCTAGAGGACCTCGCTGCTTCTTTGCGGAGTCCAATGACCTTGTCCGATCCAGCCAAACGCCGTCTCTGCGCATAATCGCCTGAATAGAAGACCATTCCGCTCACCACGTGCGGACTCGGTTTTGTAAAGAAGAGTGTGCGCCGATTGCAACAGAGGTTTCTGGTACCAAATGGGAATATGAGAGCCCCCTCGGGGGATACTATGATGTCCCTTGTGTCCTCCTGATCTTGAGCTCCTATGCAATTGCTGCGTGGGATCGCTCGTCTGGCGGCACAGAATAATTCGGCCCTTTTCAGACAATTCGGAGTAGTAACCCCATGCAGGCTCATTCGCAGAGTAGCCCGGCCGCACGGAACAGTTTTTCACCACTTGCTGATCAAACTTCCCGCGCATCGCTTGGTAGTGTTTGTCCCTTCAAAGTCGTGGTGTCCCGATGCTAGGGACCGACGAGCCAACCACTGCCTCACATACCAATCAATCTGAGACGTTCTCCTCCGCGGAGACCGGGCCACCCGCAGCGGGCCTGCCGTCGCTTCTAGTTGTCGAGGACGATCGAACAGTACGAAAAGCCTGTCAAGCGATTGCAGTAGGTGTTGGTTTTAGAGTCTGGACTGCCGATTCGGTTCGGGCGGCCAGACTGGCGCTTCAAGCCCATTCGATAGATATCGTGCTACTGGATGTTCGTTTGGGTACCGGGCGACAAATTATTGGCCGCGAAAGAGTACGGATGTGGCTCTGACGGTCGGTAACGGCTTCATGAACATTGTCATGAGACTCCAAGGGCGCCGCCTATATAGAGATGGCAACCTGCGGTCTGTTTGCTCACTCCTTTGGGCGAGCCTTGGTATTGGGGAAAGTAGAAACAACGGAGGGAAAAGGTGCGATTTTTGAAGATTGGAGCGATTCCAAGATGGTGGGCGGTGGGATTGCTGCTTTTTCCCTGCCCATTAGTCTTGGCCCAGGTGGCGACGACGACGGTGCAGGACACGGTGTATCTGGCCGACGGGACGCCGGCGAGTGGAACGATTGTAGTGAGCTGGCCGGCGTTTACGACGGCGGCGGGACAGGCGGTGGCGGCGGGGAATACGTCGGT
>Ga0335074_10001414_pt1 | contig 32476 bp, 27 predicted proteins | sample Lox_Sample_23_FD_206715 | JGI IMG/M metagenome (GOLD analysis project Ga0335074, IMG submission 206715) | Soil microbial communities from Loxahatchee National Wildlife Refuge, Florida, United States - Lox_Sample_2.3 | ecosystem: Environmental > Terrestrial > Soil > Wetlands | place: USA... | reverse complement strand
GAGCTGCACGGTGCGGACTTCCTCCGCGACCGGAAGATCCAGGGCACCTCGATGGGCGGCAACCGGTTCCGCGTCGATATGCCGCGCCTCTTGGAGCTGTGGCAGCAGGGACGGCTGAAGCTCGATCACCTGATCTCGGGACGCATCAAGCTGAACGCCATCAACGACGGTTTCACCGCATTGAAATCCGCCACTCCTCTACGCCAGCTCATCGATTTCGGCGTGGCCTGATCTTAAGCGGGCAGAAAGTGCGGCGGCCCGACGTCCACCTCTCCCGCTCTGCGGGAGAGGTCGCCGCGCGACAGCGCGGCGGGTGAGGGTGCCCACGCGTTGGCCCCTACGTTGAAACTAATCCCCTCCCTCGATCTCGTGCATCGTGTCCTTGACGCCGCAACAACCTACACGCTCTCCCGCATACGCATCCTGGAAAGCATCCCCGGCAATCCGTTCGGCATTGCCTGCCGGATCACCGACAACCTGACCGCGCTATCGGCGCAGCATCTGCCAGTACCCGCCTTCAACAGCGTGACCGGCCGTCGCAAAGGACAGGCGCACCTCATCCGTCCGCTGGTCGAATGGTACCACGAGCGCGGCGTGTCGGGTCGCTTCGAAATCGCATCTGGCGACGATGATCCGGCACTCGGTCAGGAGCTCGCACAGCTTGGGTTCTTTCAGTCTCGATTTAGCACCATGCTCATTCGCGAACCAGATCCAGCTCTTGTGGAGCCAATCGGAGTCGAGATCGATCCGGTCACGACCGCCGCAGGCATGCAGGAGTTCCTAGCTGCTTATGTAGAGGGCTGGGGCATTCCGGAAGCCGTGCGCGACGAGTTCAAGCAGAACGTCGGCCCGTGGCTCGGTCAGCCAGGCTGGTCCCTCTATGTCGCACGAGCTGAAGGCCGCCCAGCCGCCGCCGCGATCCTCTTCGTCCATGATGGCGTCGGCTATTTCGCCGACTGCGCAACCGACCCGGCATTTCGACGCCGCCGCCTCCACGCCGCGCTGCTGCATCGACGGCTCCGGGACGCGAGCCGTGCAGACGTCGATTTCGTCTGCAGCGGCGCGGATTTCCTCTCGACCAGTCATCGTAACATGGAGCGCGCCGGCATGCGGATTCTGTTCCTGCGATCGGTTTGGACGCGGCTCGACCGAGCGTGACCCCTCCCGTGAGACCGGCTTACCTGCCAGCCACGCCAGAACCCGTCTGAGCCATCGCGGTTTAACCGGCGAAGCGCACCGCCAGCGCGGTCACATCGTCGGAAGCAGGGAGCCCCTCAGAAAATCGATCCAGCTCGACCACAAGACCGGCCAGCAGGCGATCGAGGGCGATAGACCCAGCCGAGGCCAGCAACGCCAACAGCCTCTTTTCACCGAATGCTTCCCCGGCCCGATTGAAGCACTCTGCGACGCCATCGGTCACCAGCAACAGCCCATCGCCCCGCTGAAGCGAGACCGTCAGGTCCAGATAGACAGCGTCCTCGATCAGCCCAACAAGAGGGGCGCCTCTTGCCGTGATCACCTCGACAACCCCATCGGCGCGCAGCACATAGGGCATAACGTGCCCACCGCTGCAGAAAGTAAACAGACCCGACCGCGCGTCCAGGATCCCATAGATCACGGCAACAAACAAAGACAGCGGGTTGCGCGCGATCAATTGCCGGTTGGCTTCGGCCAGACACGCCCCCGGCGCCAGATCGCGGAGCGCGAGATCCTGCAGCACCGTCCGCACCAGAACCATGAACAGCGCCGCCGGCACACCCTTCCCGCTGACATCCGCGACGACGATGCCCAGCCGATGGTCATCCAGGCGGAATATGTCATAGAAGTCGCCGCCGATCATGCGTGCAGCCCGCATGAATGCGTGGCCTTGGTAGCCGTCATGGGGCGGGAAGCCAGTGGGCAGGATCGATTGCTGCAGCGTGCGGGCGACCCGAAGCTCTTCGTTGATCTGGTTCTGTGTCAGCAACAGGTCCGCGTTGATCGTCGCCAGTTCCCGCGTTCGCGCCTCGACCTCCGCCTCCAGGCCGGCCTGATGCCGCAGCAGCCGGGTGTGCAGTTTCACGTTGTCCAGCCCGACGCCGACCAGCGCGCACATGATATCGACCAGCACAAGCCGATCGGTATCGAGCGCTGACGCCGCACGAAAATATATGGCTGCAATTCGGTCGTCCGGCGTCCGGATCGGGCGGACGAAGTCGGCCTCCCCGGTAAACGGCAGGCGATTGGTCAGCGCGAGTCTGATCTGCTGGGCGACCGGGTCAGGCAGCCCCTCATGGTAGGGGCGTCCCCGAGCCGGGACGAAGCGGCCGCTGGCGGCGACCACGAGCATGGCTGGATCAATATCCTCCCCTGCTTCGTCATCCGCGATCACCACCACCCCATCGCCTGCCTGGCCGGTCAGGTCCGCCACCTGGCCCAGCAGCGTCGTGACGAAGCTGGCCAGCGTATGACGCGCGAACAGCTCCGGCGTGGCGGCGATGATCTGCTCGAGCCCTCGCCGACTGCGTTCCAATGCCACGATGTCGGAATAGGAACGCAGCGCCGCGATCGTCGCGGTGAACAGTTTCTGCGCCGTCAGCTCGGTCTTCGACTTGTAGTCGTTGATATCGTAATTGACGATGACTTCGCGCTCGGGTGCCTGGCCGGGCTGGCCTGTCCGCAGGATGATCCGAAGCTGCGTGTTGCGAAGCTCCTCCCGTATCTCGCGCACCAGCCTCAGGCCGGCATCATCGTCCTCCATCACGACGTCGAGCAGCACCACGGCGACATCATGGGTTTGTCGCAACATCGCGGCTGCCTGCCGGGCCGAATAGGCGCTCAGGATCTCCACGTCGCGTCCCTGGAACCTGACATCGGCCAGCACGACGCGGCTGATCGAGTGCACGCTTTCGTCGTCATCGACAATTAGCACGCGCCAAGGCGCCTTGGCCGCCTGTCGCGCCTCGGCTTCCGGCGTTCCGTCATCCAGCAGAAAGTCGAGCTCCGGACTAGAGCTCATTGCGGTACGTGCAAAGGAATGGTGACGGTGAAGGCCGTTCCGAGCCCCGGCATGGACCGGCAATCGATGCTGCCCCTCAATGTCTCGGTGACGATATTGAAGACGATGTGCAGCCCAAGCCCGGTTCCACCGGAGCCACGCTTCGTGGTGAAGAATGGATCGTAGATCTTCGACAGATCGTTCGGGTCGATCCCACGGCCATTGTCGGCGACCGTCAGGACCACACTCGTGCCATCCTGCGACGCGGCCAGCGCGATGGTGCCTGCGGCCCCGCGCTCATAAGCATGGGCGATCGCATTGGCGACGAGATTCGACAGCACCTGCGCAAGCGCTCCCGGATAGCTGTTCAGCTCGATGCCTTCGTCGCAGGTCAACGTCAGCGTATGCCCGGCCTTCCGTACCTCAGGTGCGAGGCTGGCAATAAGCTGCTCGAGATACGATCGGAGCTCGAAGCTGCGATGCTGTTCGCTCGTCTGATCGACCGCGACCTGCTTGAAGCTCTGGATCAGCCGGGCGGCGCGCTCGATATTGTATCGGAGCAGTTCGGCGCTTTCCTGCGCAAGGTCCACATAGCCCTGCAAGTCGGACCGTTTCATCTTATTCTCGGCAAAGATCAGCCGAAACTCAGCCGTACGTTCGCCGAGATGCGTTGCCGCGGTCAGCGCCACCCCGATCGGCGTGTTGATCTCATGCGCAACCCCGGCGACGAGCTGGCCGAGTGCTGCCATCTTCTCGGACTGCACCAGGCGATCGCGAGCCCGCTCCAGGTCTTCGAGCGCGGTCCGAAGCTCGTTGGCGGTAAGCTGCACTTCCTCGATGAGAATATCCTTTTCGCTGATGGCCTTCTCCAGCAGGCTCGACTGCACGCGCATCAGCACGTCCACTGTCAGGATGCCCGGAACACAGCCATCCTCCACCAGCACGGGCTCATAGGACCGCTCTCCCGGCCGGGACAGTGCGGCGCTGACGGCGGCTGCCACCGTCGTGGTCGCCGGCAGGATCAGGGGGCAGGTATCCATTGCGGCAGCCAGCAGATTGACGGGGCGTTTGATGTAGATATCGCGCCCCATTGGCTTGCTGAGCTCGGCCATCAGGCTCTTGCGAGACAGCACGCCGAGGACGCACCCGCCATCCATGATAACGCAGGCCGGGAGATCGCGGTCAGCGACGAAGCGCTGCTCGATGACGCCGGTCCTGCACTCCGCGCCGAAGCTCGCGCGCCACAGATGAAGCTGGCCGACCATCGGCGACGCCGACTGTGGTGCGACACTGTCGGGTGTTGTTACGTCCGTCACGCCAGCATGTCGAGCCCGATGCTCGCGTTGCCGCAGAAGAGCTGGATCAGCTTGTGATCGATCGACTCGAGCTGGCGCACGGTCTCCATATACAGAACCGTTGTCCGATTCATCCGCGAATGGAAATAGACGATGCTGCGCCTGGTCATGAACATGCTCTCGCGCGACCTGATGACCTCCTGCAGTGCGCCCACAACCGCCGGTTCAAGCGTGCCGGCGGAGTGGTTGGCCAGCGCGGTGAAGCGGCCTGACGCCGCGACGACGTGGAGCGCATCGATGCTCGCCTCCGCGTCGGAGCTGCCATCCAGCTTCGCGCTCACCATCACCGCATCGATCCCGACCTCCAGCAGCGAGCCCAGTTGCAGCAGAACGCCCGACAGGAACATCTCCATCGATCGCATCTGGAATAACGAGGCCGACGCCGTGATGATCTTCTCCAGCCCCCGGCGGCTCGTCTCGATCGCCATGATGTCCTTGTAGGAACGGAGCGCCGTCACCATCGCGCTGAACAGCTTCTGCGAGGTAAGCTCGGACTTCTCCTTGTAGTCATTGATGTCGTAATCGACGATCACCTTACGTTCCGGCGCCTGCCCTGGCTGGCCGGTCCGCAGGATGATCCGCACGTAGTCGTTGCCGAGGGCACCGCGTATATCGCGCGCCAGCTCCAGCCCGGCGCATTCTGTCTCCATGACCACGTCCAGGAAGACCACCGCGAGATCGGGATTGGCGGCCACCACCTCATATCCTTGCTTGCCTGAATGCGCGGAGAGGAACTGCAGTGGCCGATCGCGGAACCTGAAATCGGAAAGCACCATCTTGGTGACCGCGTGGATCTGTTCGTCGTCATCGACGATCAACACCTTCCAGGCGTGCCCGCCTGCCTCGCCCGACTGATCGGCGAAGTCGTCAACAAAAAGTAGTTCATCCTCGCCGTCATTCATCGGAGCCGTCTGCCTTTTCCATATCGCTTGGTGTACAACGTGGAAACCGAACCGTAAAGCTTGTACCGTTGCCCGGCTCGCTGGCGACCGAGATCTGGCCGCGCAGGGTACCCGTTACGAGGTTATAGACGATGTGCAAGCCAAGCCCGCTGCCGCCGGTGCCCCGTCGGGTGGTGAAGAAAGGGTCATAGATGCGGCCAAGGAGGTTCGACGGGATGCCCTTCCCGTCATCGGAATACGTCAGCTCAACCAGGTCGCCGTCCAACTGACGCACGTGGATCGAGATGTGCCCCGCGTCACCGGGATCGTAAGCGTGCATCAGCGAGTTGAGCAGGAAATTCGTCAGCAACTGCGACACTGCGCCAGGGTAGCCGTCAACCTCCAGATTCTCGGGGCACTCGACCGTGATCCGATGACCCGTCTTGCGCAGCCGTGGCCGCAGGCTCAGCAGGATTTCGTCGATGTATCCCTTCAGATCGAAGTGCCGACGCTCACCGCTGGTCTGGTCCACGGCGACCTGCTTGAAGCTTTGCACAAGCTCGGCGGCGCGCTCGCAATTTGCGACCAGGAGACGCGTCGTCTCCGTCAGCAGGCTGATGAACGCCACCAGGTCAGCCCGTCGCAGCTTGTTTTCTTCCAGCATCGCCGAGAATTCGACCACCTTGTCGAACAGGTGCGACGACGCCGTCAGCGTATTGCCGAGCGGCGTATTGATCTCGTGCGCCACCCCGGCGACCAGCGATCCCAGCGCCGCCATCTTCTCAGCCTGAATAAGATCCTGCTGCGCCTGACGGAGCGCCTGTTCCGCCCGCTTCTGCGCCGTGACGTCGAGCATGATTCCATTGAACCGCCGCCGGCGGCCGGACTCGTCGGAGCTGCGACGCCCTTTCGCGACGACCCAGATGATCTTGCCGTCGAGCCGGCAAAGCCGGTACGTCGCCTCATACACGCCCGCGTCGTCGCCGCTTTCCGCGCTGTGCAGATACTGGCGGATCCCGCGGGTGACACGGGCGGCATCCTCCGGATGAATGTGGCGCTCCCACACGTTGTCGTCCGCTCGCGGCTGCTGGTCGTCCGCGTAGCCGAGCATCCGGTAAAATTCCTTCGACCACCACGTGGTCCGACGGCTGAAATCGACTTCCCAGATCGCCGACCTTGTACCGGCGACCGCGAGATCCAACCGTTCTTCACTGGCGCGCAGCGCATCGGTGGCCAACCGTCGCTTGGTTACATCGTCCAACCAGACCAGCATCGCCGACGAGCCGGCAAACTGGATGGCCTCCGCACTCATCAGCACCCATACGGAACGCCCATCCTGCGCGGTCAAATTCAGTTCGCGACGAGCGATGCGCTGGCCGCCGGCCAGTGCCGCGCCGACCGCACGACGGTCGTCATCATTGGTGAGCAGTCGATCGAGCGACGGCCAGGACCTGGTTACGAGCGCCGTCATTTCGACGAAACGCGGGTTGCCGTAGCGAATGCCGAGGTCGGTGTCGACGATCGCGACCCCTATCGGGCATTGGTCCAGGATTTTGGCCAACGGTTCAGTGCTGTCCATCGCGCGCGGGAGGTCGATCGGACCGGCAACGTCATCGTTCATGTCGCGTCGCTAAGCGCACATCGGGCCGGCACGGCATTATCCCCTGTCGACGGGAAAGAAAGGCCATATTCCTTTCAATAAAATATCATAAATTGGACGCCCGCACTCGTCAAACTCTGTTTTTCGTTGTATGGTTCAAAGCTCCCGCTTACGGTCGAACAAATGCAGGTACCGGACCCGGAACCAATGGAAATGAGGATTGAGACAATCAATAGCAATGTTACAAAAATAATCCTAAAAGGAAGATTGGACGTTCTTTGCGCGCAGCAAATCGAGCCGCACTTCTCTGCCGTCGTCGAGTCTCAGAGAAAAATCATACTGGGCCTACAGGGGGTTCCTTTTCTGGCATCGATGGGTATCCGTGCTCTGATCATTGGCACAAAGACAGTCAAATCCAAGGGTGGTCGTATGGCTCTACTCAACCCGACGCCGGACGTCGAAAAGGTTCTCACCGCAAGTGGCACCGACACCGTCGTCCCGATCGTGCACGATCTTGCATCCGCGATTGCCGCCGTGTCAGCCTGAACAGGCCCTCCTCTGAAGCCGGTCGCATCGTGAAGCTTGGACCCGAGACGCTGGTCATCCGCGCCGAGATCGGGGAACTCGCGCATGTCGTCGAGTGGACCGGCAGGCTGGCAACGACCTGGAACCTGCCGTCCTCGACCTTGTTCGCGATCCAACTCTGCTTCGAGGAGGCCGTGTCGAACATCATCCGGCACGGCTTTGCGGATGGGCCACGCGAGGCGGGGGTCAACAGCGATGTCCACCTCTCGGCCGAACGGCGGGATAATGCCGTCGCCATCACGATCGCCGACTTCGCTCCGGCTTTTGATCCGCTCGGCGTCGTTCCCCGGGCCAGGCCAGCCACCATCCAACAGGCTGTGATTGGTGGGCACGGCATCCAACTGATGCGGCGGTTCGCCCAGCACCTTACATACGAGCGTCGAGACGGGATGAACCGGCTCACGCTCTCCTTCGATCTGCCCACCAGCGGGACATGACCGGCCTGCAGGGTCAGGTCGCGATCCCAGGAAGGTCCAGGTCATGCTCATGCGCGCATTCCATCGCCAACTCGTAGCCGGCATCGGCATGGCGCATCACGCCGCTTGCCGGATCGTTCCATAACACACGAGCGATACGCCGCGCCGCAGCGTCGGTGCCGTCGCAGACGATCACCATGCCGGCATGTTGGGAGAAGCCCATGCCCACGCCGCCGCCGTGATGCACCGAAACCCAGGTCGCGCCGCTCGCGCAGTTGAGTAGCGCGTTCAGCAACGGCCAGTCGGAGACGGCATCGGAACCATCGCGCATGCCCTCGGTCTCGCGGTTCGGCGAAGCGACGGAGCCGGAATCAAGGTGATCGCGTCCGATCACGATGGGCGCTTTCAGCTCGCCCTTCGCCACCATCTCGTTGAAAGCAAGCCCGATCCGGTGCCGGTCGCCCAGCCCGACCCAGCAGATGCGCGCTGGCAGCCCCTGAAACCGAATGCGCGTGCGCGCCATCTCGAGCCAATTGTGCAGACGCGTATCGTCCGGCAGCAATTCGCGGACCTTGGCGTCGGTGCGGTAGATGTCCTCGGGGTCGCCCGACAGCGCGACCCAGCGGAATGGACCGATGCCGCGGCAGAACAACGGACGGATATAGGCCGGCACAAAGCCGGGGAAATCGAACGCGTCGGCAACGCCCTCTTCCCGCGCGACCTGGCGGATGTTGTTGCCGTAATCGACGGTCGGCACGCCCATCCGGTGAAATGCCAGCATGGCCCGTACATGCTCGCCGATCGAGCGCCGCGCCGCTGTCTCGACGTCGTGCGGCGCCCTCTCTTTGCGCGCCTCCCACTCCGCCACAGTCCAGCCCTTCGGCAGGTAGCCGTTGCCGGGATCGTGCGATGACGTTTGGTCTGTTACTACATCCGGCCGCACGCTGCGGCGCAGCAGCTCGGGCAGGACGTCGGCGGCATTGCCCAGCAGTCCCACGGACATCGGCTTGCGCTGCTGGCACGACCGTTCGATGCACGCCAGCGCATCATCCAGGTCGTGCGCCTGGGTATCGAGATAGCCGGTCTTCAGTCGCATCTCGATCCGGCTCGGCTGGCATTCCACGGCGAGCAGCGAGGCGCCGGCCATCGTCGCGGCCAGCGGCTGCGCGCCGCCCATGCCGCCCAGCCCGGCAGTCAGGATCCAGCGCCCCGCCAGGCTGCCGCCGTAGTGGCGGCGGCCGATCTCGGCAAAGGTTTCATACGTGCCCTGAACGATGCCCTGGCTGCCGATGTAGATCCAGGAACCAGCCGTCATCTGGCCGTACATCATCAACCCCTTGCGATCGAGCTCGTTGAAATGGCTCCACGTCGCCCAGTGCGGCACCAGGTTCGAATTGGCGATCAGCACGCGCGGCGCATCCGGATGCGTCTGGAAAACACCGACCGGCTTGCCGGATTGCACCAGCAGCGTCTGGTCCGCCTCCAGCCGCCGCAACGTCGCGGCGATGCGGTCGAAGCTGTCCCAGTCGCGCGCCGCACGGCCGATGCCGCCATACACCACAAGCTCGCCCGGCCGTTCGGCCACATCGGGATCGAGGTTGTTCATCAGCATGCGCAGCGGCGCCTCGGTCAGCCAGCTCTTCGCTGTCAGCTCGGTCCCCCGCGGTGCGCGCACAACGCGGATATTGTCGATGCGACTCATGTCCAACTCCCTGGCTGGTGCGCCATTCCTGCCGCGGCCCATAGTCCATCCAGCTAATGGCCGCTTATGAGGGGCGCCGGCACCGCATGGCAATATCACCTGCTGAGCCACGCGCCGGCCCGCTGCTCAACCGGGACAGCAACTTCGAAGTGACCCGCGAACGGGAGAACTGACGGCGCGTGCAGACGCACCATCGGCTTGCCCGTGGCCGTCCACGGTGTGGCCGCAATTGAGTCGAGGATTGTCGCCGCTCCGCGTTCGACGGACGATGTCGTAACTCGTCCAGTCATGCGCAGGACTGCCGCGGTCTCGGAGGCCGCCGGCTGCACCCTGATCCGGCCGCCGCGAGACGCAGGCGACAGGATACCGCTGTCCGGCCCGCTCACGCCGATGCGCACCAACCATCGGCCCGGCGCCTCTTCCGATTGCACCAGCGGGCGGCGCAGACGGAGCTGGATGCCGCTGCGATAGTTCCTGCTGACAAATTGGCGCAGGCGACACAGCGCGGTGGCCAGGGCCTGATCGCACTCGCCTTTGACGCGGGTCTGCGCCGAAAAGCCGCCTTCGGTCCGTCTGATCTCCGTCGGGCCGTAACGGGCGACGGCGACCTCGCTCGCCGCTTCGCTGAACCGAAGAATGGCCCAACGGTCGGGAACCGGGCTAGGCAAGCGCGCCAGTAGCCGCGTCATGTAATCCGTACCGAGGTGCGGCTTTGATGCGGCGCTCAGGGCGGTCATTTCTACATCACGCTCGCGCGAGGGACGGTCGGGGCGGTACCAATCGCTCATGGGCCGGGGCAACAATCGTTTGCGACGCATATAAAATCGATAGGGCTTATGAAGCCTCGATATATAATATGGGGTCTTCCGTGATTCGTGCGGGCAATTTGGGGGGTCATAGCGGCGAAAGCATGCAGGGGACTTGGTTTTCGGGGTTTGGAGCGGCCTCGGAATCCGGCACGATGAAGCATGGGGACAATGGGCAGGCGCCGGCGACGGCCGTCGGACGGATTTCGTTAGCCGGGTATCGACGAGATCACGATCTGCAAGGGCCACGATTATCGCATCGTGGCCAGCGGGCTGGCTCGCAAACGTCACTGGGACCGCATCGCCGCTCACTAGATCCGGGTCTTAGCGACGCGAAAAGAAAGCTTTACCACAGAGGCACAGAGACACAGAGATTGATTCTAGAGCACCAGGCGGCGGATTCCCTCTTTCAGCAGGGCCGAGCCAAAGTTCAGGATCAGTCCCAGGCGGAGGCCGCTTAACCGCAAATAGGTCAGCAATTGCGCATCGTGGACCGGTCGGAGCTGCTCGATTGCCTTGACCTCAATCACCGCTGTGTCGGCTACCACCAGATCTATTCGGCACTCTCCATCAAGCCGCCTGTTCTTGTAAACAGGAGGTAGAGCAACCTGGCGTGAATAGGTGATCGACGCCTGCTCGAGTTCGGAACACAAGGATTCCTCATAGATAGATTCGAGTAACCCCGGCCCCAGCGTACGATGAACCTCAATGGCACATCTGATGACCCGTTCCGTCAATGCACGCTCGTCTCGCATATGGTTGCCTCTGTGTCTCTGCACTACTAACCCCCAAAAATCCCCGCAGACTGCGAAGATTTTTCAGGCTGCCATCTTCGTCAGGTGCTGAGTGTTGGCATTGCGCGCTGCCATAAGGGCGGTGACCACCGTCCGAGCGGCATCTGTCAGATGATAGCGATGGGTGGGCGGCAGCTTGCGGATCAGGCGATGGGCGCGCAGCAGGTGCAGCTTGCGCGAGATAGCGGCGGACTGGCGCTTCTGCTGCTGCTTGGTGCGCGCCGGCTGGGCGAACAGCAGCCGGCGCAGGTCCTGGTTGCGCAGACCGTTGAGGGTGAACTCGCCGCGGCTGATGGCGGCAAGCAGCGCAGCGTCGCCCGGGGCGTGCGGATTGAGCGCGCGAACCCGCCGCCCCTTGTAGGTGACTGGGCGGCACAGCCGCGCTGCCAGTTCGCCCAGCGAGGTGGTGTTTTCCACCGAGGCCAGTGCGGTCAGGTAGCGCTCGTTGCAGGCTTGCGAGACTTCGGCGCGGCGGTGCAGATCGGCAATGCCCTTGCGCATGAGCTGCCAGCGCGGCGGGGCGTCCGGTTTGCCCTCCGGTGCACGGAAGGTCTGGAACTGGCTCACGTCGTTGATCGTGGTCTCGACGTGCAACACGTTGCCGCACTTGTCATACATCTTTACCGAGTTGTCGCCGACGCGGTGCTTGATCCGCACGCCCTCGGCCCGGCGCTTGAGGTCGCTCACGATCTCAGCCCGCAGGTTCTGATTGGGAAGCCCGCTGGACGGCACCTTGCGGCCGAGAAAGCGCAGCACATCGGCACTGAGGAACGTGGTCAGCCCGTGATGCACCAGCTTCGGATACAACCGGGCCAGCGCCGCCTGGTCACGGAACAGGATGTCGGTGGCCCATTCGCTCTGGTGGGTGGACCAGTAGTAGTCGATGGGGACGTCGGCAAACATCGTTTGGTGCATCGGGTTGAGGCTGTGCGCGATGCCCGCCAGCAAGTCTGGCCAGTCGCTGCGCACTTGCCGGTCCATCAACCGCTGCGCTCGCTCGGGGTGTTGCAACCAGGTGAAGCAGTTGTCGCGCCGCTCATGTCCGAGCCCGGCGGCATCCATGTCGCGCGCCAACCATTCCCGGCCATTGAGACAGACCTGGATGGCAAACGGGAACCAGGTCTGGATGCGGGCATGCATGAAACCAAGCCGCGGATGAATCTGATAGTGATAGAGGAACAGGCACTTGCGGCGCCTCGGTTCGATCTCGATGCGCTGGTTGGCGCGATGGCGCACGATTTCGTAGGACAGACATGGTTCGACCGTGCTCAGGACGCAGATCAGGCCCCGCCTGATCTGATCGGCCTGCATGATGTCGCGGGCGATCTTCTCCTTGTTGACGGCAGCCGACGCCAGGTAGCGCACCGGCCGCGCCAGGCGCCGGGCCAGCGCCGTGGAGGCTTCTTTCAGTTGCTCGGTGAGCCCTTGCGCATAGGCGCCGAAGTCCTTCAGCAGAACATGCACACCCGACAAATAGCTCATCAGGCCGCCACGATGCGCCAGCAGGCGAAGCGTGCCGCGGAACACCAGCCGGTCGAACCCCGACAGCCTGCCGATGACATGCTCCGCGTGCTTGGCTATAAACTGCTCCACGGCGTTCCCCTCCCGCTGTTCTGGTGCTGCTCGTCACAGACCAGATTAGCAGCGGCAGAGCGGAACGCCGTGCCGATGTTTGGTTGCGGCCAACGGCCGCGCTGTGCCTCTGTGGTAAAGCTTTCTTTCTTAATAAATCCACCACAGGCACCAAACGCACAAGGAAGCCCCGCTCCCCAACGGTACAGCCGAAGCACGCGGGAGTGGCGGCCCCCCGCGATCAGCCATAGGATCGCCGTAACTCCAGGAGGAAGCCATGCCGCTGCCCGCCGACACCGACGTGACCACGCCTCGATACCTGCGCGACAAATACGCGATCGTCGGTGTAGGAGAGACCACCTATACGCGTGGTTCGGGCAAAACCACACGCGCCCTGGGCACCTGGGCGGTACGCAACGCCATACAGGATGCGGGGCTGAAGGCAGTCGATATCGACGGCATGCTGTCCTACCAGAGCGGCGATTCGACCTTCGCTCCGTTCATCGCCGGCGATCTCGGCATCCGCCTGAATTTCTATATGGACTGCTTCGGCGGTGGCTCCTCCACCGAAGCGCTGATCGGCATCGCAATCGGCGTGATCAAAGCTGGACTATGCAAATGCGTAGCCATCTTTCGCGCCATGAATGGCTATTCCCAGGTGCGCATCGGCGGCACCGGCGCGCGCGCCGCGGTGCCGCTGTCCGGCGACATGCTGCACAGCCGCGCTTATGGCTGGCAGAGCGCCGGGCAGATGTTCGCGCCGACTTTCATGCGCCACATGCATGATTACGGCACCACGCCCGAGCAGGTAGCGATGGTGAAGGTGGTCCACTCCGAGCACGCCTCCAACAATCCGAAGGCGCTCTACAAACAGCGGGTCACGGTCGATGATGTGCTATCTTCCCGCTTCATCTGTAAACCGCTGCATCTCTTGGATTGCTGCGTGGAGACCGACAACGCCACTGCGATCATCGTCACCAGTACCGACCGAGCACGTGACCTGCGCCACACGCCGGCGCTGATCCGCGGCGTCGCAGGACGGGTGAACAAACCGCGGCTCGATATGCATTACCAGGCAGGGCCGATCTCGACCGTAGCCGGACATTATGCAAAGGACATCCTCTGGCCGAACGCCGGTGTTGGGCCAGGAGATATCGACGCGACCGGTGCCTATGACGCCTTCACCTTCACCACCATGTTGCAGCTCGAGGATTACGGCTTCTGCAAGAAGGGCGAGGGTGGCGCGTATGTTTCATCCGGTATCACACGGCTCGGTGGCAGACGGCCGAACAACACCTCGGGCGGGCATCTCTGCGAAGGCTATACCCACGGCATGAACATGGTGATCGAGAATGTCCGCGAGCTTCGCCACGACGTCGATGATTCCTGCCCGGTCGGGCCGGATGGGCGGCGGCAACACACGTACAATTACCGCGAAGGCGGCTGCCGCCAGGTGCGCGATGTGGAAGTAACGGCCAATCTCGGCTGGGCGATGCCGGCGACCGGCTCCGCCATGGTCATGCGGCGCGGCTGAAGGGGGCGGTGATGGCGATCCAGGCCACATATCTCGGCATGCCGCTCGACCTCAATGATCTGGAGGTGGAGAACCTGGACTATTTCCGCCATTGCGCGGCGCACGACTTTCATCTCCAGCGCTGCGACGCGTGCGGTCTCCTACGCTATCCGCCGACAACCGCCTGCCCGTGGTGCGCCAGCCCGCGCGCGTCGTGGACTCGCGTAGAGGGCAAGGGTGCCGTGCATTCCTATACGGAAGTGCATCACGCGATCCAGCCGGCGTTCAAGCCGTTCACGCCGTATCTGCTCCTGCTTGTCGATCTCGACACGCAGAAGGGCAAGCCGACAGAGCACGAGGCGCTCCGTGTCGTGGGCAACCTCACCATGCCGGATGGCACACTGGCGCCCCCGGACATGGTGAAACGCATCGGGATCGGCTCGCGCATGCGGATGGTGTTCAGCGACGTGGCGCCGGGACTCTCCCTACCGCAATGGACAATCGACGAGGCGGCGTCACAACCGGCGCAACCGTGGCGCTATCCGATCGAATGATCGCGTTCGACGTCCGGCTGTACGACAGCCTGAGTTCGACGCAGGATGAGGCACGTCGGCTGGCGCAAGCCGGCGCCCCGCACGGCACGGTCGTGACCGCGCGGGAGCAAACGGCCGGCCGCGGTCGGCATGGGCGCTACTGGGCCAGTCCGCCGGGGAATGTGCATCTCTCAGTCCTGTTGCGTCTCGACCTGCCGCCGCCTCGCGTGGCCGAGTTGGGATTCGTGGCCGCATTGGTGGTTGTCGACGCCGTGGATGCGTACTTGCCGGGCCGTGCCACGCTGAAATGGCCGAACGATGTGCTGGTGGATGGCGCGAAAATCTCCGGTATCCTGATCGAGCACGCCGAGGATGCGGCGATCATCGGCATCGGCCTGAACGTGCTGCACGTGCCGGAGCAGGCGCCTTATCCCGTCACGTCGCTGGGCGCCCTTATTCGCCGCGCCGACACGGAAGAAGCAGCCGAGGTGGATACAGCCCGAAAGGTGCTGCTGGAGGCGCTAGCGCGGCGGTTGGACGAATGGCAGAGCGATGGCTTCGTGCGGGTACGCGCCGATTGGCTTCAGCGGGCCCATCTATCCGGCACCCGGTTGCACGTCAGCACCCAAGCTGGAGTGATCGAGGGATGCTTCGTCGGACTCTCTGACGATGGCGCCCTGCTGCTGGACACCGCCGGCGGAGTGCGCCGGCTTCTCGTAGGCGATGTCTCGATCCGTGTCGGACATTGGTGATCCGCATGTGGCGGAGCCTCGTAGGGCGGAAAAGCGAAGCGCATTCCGCCATCGGGACCGAGCGTCACAACAAGGGCCACCGGTATTACGGGCAGATCCACCCACCGCCATGCGGCCGCGGAAAACACCCCACCGCACGAGGCAGGAAATGTCGCGGCAGCCACAGCACCATATCCGGCACCAGTATGATGATAGAGATCACGATCACGAACACCACGTAAATCGGCGCCGATTGGCGCAACGCACGCGAGAACGGCACGCCGGCCAGTGTGGACGAAAGCAGCAGAATGATCCCGCAGGGCGGTGTGATCAGTCCGAACGCCAGCGTCACGATCACCACCACGCCCATGTGCACTGCGTTGATGTGACCCAGCTTCTCCAGCGACAGGATCACCGGCATCAGGATGATGATCGCCGGCAGCCCGTCCAGGAAGTCGCCGACGATCAGGAACAGCACCGCGACGAAGAACAGGATGGCGCGCGCATCCGTGGTGCCCAGCGCGGCCACCCACCCCATAATGATATCTGCGCCACCCAGATAAGCCAGCATCCACCCGAACGCCGAGGCAGCAGCCACTGCCGTCAGCGGGATCGCGTACAACAGCGCCGCCATGGCGATATCTTTTGGCAACCGCCGGAAATGGCCGCGTTGCAAAAGCGGCAGCAGCACCACCAGCGCATAGACCACTGCGGCCATGCCGGCCTCGGCCGGCGTGATCACGCCGCCCAGAATGGAACCGATAATGATGACCGGTATCATCAGCGGCAGCACCGCGCCGCGCAACGCCGTGCCGAACTCGAGCAACGTAGCGCGCCGCTTCTGCTCGCCCGGTGCGCCGAAGAAATAGCTGTAGATCATCAGCCCAATGCAAACCATCAGGCCCGGCACCGCGCCGCCGAGGAACAACCCGCCGACCGAGGCATCACCCACCGCCCCATAGACGATCGCCATGATCGACGGCGGCACCATCGAAGCGATCGAGGCACCGGCCGCGATCAGCGCCGCCGAGAACGCCGGAGCGTAGCCTTCATCGCGCATCGCCGGCATCAGCACCGTGCCGATCGCTACCGTATCGGCGGTAGAAGAACCCGAGATCCCGCCGAAGATCATGCACGACACAGCGACGACATGCGCCAGGCCGCTGCGCAGGTGTCCCACCATCGCCTGGGTCAGCGCGATCAAGCGCGGCGTGATCCGCGCCGAGGTCATCAGCTCCCCCACCAGCAGGAAGAAGGGGATCGCCAGCAGAGCCAGCTCGTTGATCCCATTGAAGAGCTGGCCCATCAACGAGCCGATCGTCAGCGTAGTGAACAGCGACGCCACCACCACCACCGCGGCAATCAATGCGAAGGCAACCGGCAGGCCTGCATATCCCAGGAACAGGAACAGCCCGCACATCACCACGATGGCGGTCTCGTTGCCGCTCATCGCTCGGCCGCCTCCAGCAGCAGATCGGCGCCGCCGGCGGCGGCCGCGTCTCCAGCGGGATCGCGGAATCCGCGAACCAGCCCGTTCACCAGCTTCTCGATAGAGAACAGGCAGATCAGCACCCCGGCGACCGGAATCGCCGCGTACAGCACTGCAACCGGAGTAAGCGACGGCATCAGGAAGCTGCCGAAGCCGGTCAGGAAGTTGAGATACCCGAACCACACCATGCAGCCGGCGACAGCGATCATGACGAGCTGTTGGAACACCTCGACCGCCGTGCGCCCGTGGCCGGCGAACAGCTCAGCCGTCGCTGACAGCCGGAAATGGTCGTTGCGGCGTACTCCGACCGCGCCGCCCAGGAACACGCCCCAGACGAAGAAGCCAAGCGAGAATTCCTGCGCATCCAGCCAGGGCCGGCGCAGGATGCGGAACGCCACGTCGCCGGCCTCGCTCAGCAGGAAGCCCACCAGCAGCAGTCCGCACACCACGACCAGCCCGAATTCCAGCCCGTCGAGGCAGCGCCACTTGAGCTGCGGACGCTTCCTCGACAGCACTGCGCCGGCAAGGTCGGCATAGCGCATGAGGGACGCCCGATCAGGTCGCCGCCAGCTTGCGGGTCAGTGCCAGAAGCTGAACAGCATACGGACCAAGCGCCTGCGCCTGCTCGTCCTGAATCGGGCGGGCGACTTCGATGAAGCTGTTGCGATCGACCGCGGTGAAGATCTCGACGCCCATCTTGCTGAGCGAATCGATCGCAGCGTGGTCGTATTCCAGCGCCTTGGGAACCTCGAGGCCGCGGGCGTACTCGAACGACGCTTTCACCCAGCCCTGTTCCTCGGTGTTCAGGCTGTTCCAGGTCTTGTCGCTGACCCAAAGGTGATTGTTGTTTGCCTCGTGGTTCGAGGCCGACAGCACCGGCGCCACTTCGTAGTGCTTCTGCGCCCGGTAGATATCGGCGCCGTTCTCGGCGATATCAACCAGCCCCGTCTCAAGCGAGGTATAAACTTGACCGATCGGCATGTGCACCGGGACGGCGCCATACGCGCTGAAGAATCGATCCTCGGTCTTGGTTGCCTGCACGCGCACCTTCTTGCCTTTGATGTCGGCGATGCTTTTGATCTCCTTCTTCGAGTAGAACTTGCGGAACCCGAGCGTCATCAACCCAAGCGACTTCGCACCGGTTGTGTTCTTGGCGATCATCTCGAGGAACAGCGCATTCATCCCTGGATCGAGCATCGACTTCGCCAAGTGCGTCTCGTCGAGGAAAATGAAATGCAGCGAGAAGACGCCGGCCTGCGGCACCACGGTCGCGGTATTGGCGGTCGCGTTGATGACAAAGTCGATATCGCCGGTACGCACCTTCTGCGCCATCTCCGGCTCCTGGCCGAGCTGTGCGCCGGGAAACTCATGGATCGAGAGCTTGCCGCCGCTCAGCGCCTTGAGCTTGGCGTTGAACTGGTCGGCCATGAACCCGTATCCGGTGTCGTGCGGCTCGTCATGGGCGAAAGTGAACACCCTTGTGCCTTCCGCGATGGCCGGGGCGGCCAGCGCCACCGTCGCGGCACCTTGTATCAGCGCCCGTCGCGACAGGTCGGTGCGTTTGCTTTTGGACATGAGTTCCTCCCTCGTGTTGCCGCCATCAGAGGCGGGTATGGTCCCCTGTGTTATGGCACGCTGCGCACCGCCTCCGCAACGACATGCTTGCTCATCGCGCCATTCCTGTGGTTGATCGCTCGCGCGCTGCCCGAATGGCGTGCCAGACCCGTTCGGGTGTCGCCGGCATTTCGATATGGCGCACTCCCAGCTCGCTCAGCGCATCGACAATAGCGTTGATCACCACGGCGAGCGCCGGTGTCGTGCCGCCCTCACCGCCGGAGCGGACGCCAAGCGGATTGGTCGGCGATGGCACCTCGCTGAGCGCGGTCGCCAGCCTCGGCAGCGTATCGGCGCGCGGTATCGCATAGTCCATGAAGCTTGCCGCCAACAGTTGTCCGCTTGCGGGGTCGTAATGGCTGTCTTCGAGCAATGCCTGGCCGACGCCCTGAGCGATGCCGCCATGCGTCTGGCCGTGGAGGATCATCGGGTTGATCGCCCGACCGACGTCGTCAACCGCGGTGTAGCCGACGATCTCGACCGAGCCGGTGTCGGTATCGACCTCAACCTCGCAGACGTGCGTGCCATAGGGAAAACTGGCCACCGGCAGCGTCTCGTCGCCGATGCCAAGCAGTGGCCCTTGCAGGTCGTCCGGCAGATCCCCACGCGCAAGCGCCGCGGCCGCGACTTCAAAAAGGCCGATCACGCGATCGGTCCCGGTTACGCGATATCGCCCGGTCGTGAATTCGATATCCACGGCCCCCGTCTCCAGCAGAAAGCCGGCGATCCGGCGGCCCTTTTCGATGATCTCGCGCGTCGCCTTGCCGACGATCGTGGCAGCGAGCTTCATCGAGCGGCCGGAATGCGAGCCGCCACCGGCCTTCACCCGGGCAGTATCGTGTGCAACATAGTCGATGCTGTCGAACGGCACGCCCAGCCACTCCGTCACAAGCTGCGCAAAGCTGGTCTCGTGGCCCTGTCCCGATGACATGGTGCCCATCACCAGCTCGACCCTGCCTTCGGGAAGCACCGTGATCTCGGTGCGCTCGCGCGGGGCACCGCTGGTAATCTCGACATAGTTGGCGACGCCGACGCCGCGCCATTTTCCGCGTCGCCGCGCTTCGGCGCGGCGCGCCGGAAATCCCCTCCAATCGGCGTGTGCCAGGGCCTTGTCCATTGCTTCTTCATACCGGCCGCTGTCATACGTGATGCCAAAAGGATTGCGGTATGGCTGCGCGTCCGCAGGGATCATGTTCTGCCGGCGAAGCGCCACCGGGTCGAACCCCAACTGATCGGCCGCCAGATCGATCAGCCGCTCGATCACGAAGATAATTTCAGGCCGCCCGGCGCTGCGATACGGTGTGGTCGGGACGGTGTTGGTAACGGCTCCCCGCCCGCGCACATAGCCGGCGGGGATGTGATACACGCCCGACAACAGGGCAATCCCCTTTTGCAACGACACGAAAGCCGCCGAGTACGCGCCGAGATTGCTCAAATTGGAGCCGCGCACCGCCAGAAACTTCCCGCCCGTGTCGAGAGCGAGTTCTGCCTCGACCGTAAGATCGCGGCCCTGGTAGTCGCTGAGGAACGATTCGCCCCGGTCGCCCGACCACTTCACCGGCCGGCCAACCCTGCGCGCCGCCCAGGGAAGCAGCGCGTATTCCGGAAAGAAGAAGTTGCGCGTCCCGAAATTGCCGCCCATGTCGCCACAGGCGCACCGCACCTGTTCCGACGGCACGCCCAGCACCAACGCCAGGTCCAGCCTCGCTTTGGCAACACCTCGGCCGCTTCCGGTGTAAAGCGTATAGTGCCCTGTCCTGGTGTCGTATTCTGCCGTCGTCGTGCGCGGTTCCATCGGCACGCCGGTGACCCGTCGCACATGGGTCTCGAGCCGCACGACATGGGCCGCGCGCGCGAACGCGGCATTGGTCGCCGCCTCGTCGCCGACCTCGATGTCGATGCAGACATTGCCAAGCGCCTCGTTCCAGAGAAGCGGTGCGCCGGGCTTCACCGCATCCGTCGCGTGCACCACGACCGGCAGCGGCTCGTAAGTGATTTCAAGCAGATCGGCCGCGTCGCGGGCCGCGCCGATCGTTTCGGCCACCACCATCGCAACCGGCTCACCGACAAACCGCACCGTCTCGCTCGGCATCGGCCAGTGCGCGGTGGCAATCGGCGCGCCACTGCGAAGCCTCACCGTCACGTCGGGCGGGGCGAGAATCCCCGCATTGTGCGGGATCGGCCCGAGCCCGTCGGCGATGTAGTCGGCGCCGGTCAGCACCGCGAGCACGCCCAGGAAACCACCGGTCGCCGTCTTGTTCACCGAGACGATGCGCGCATGTGCGTAGGGTGAGCGCACGATCACCGCATGCGCCAGGTCGGGCAACACGAGATCGTCGGCGAACCGGCCCTTGCCGGAGAGAAGACGCACATCCTCCTTGCGTGGGACCGAGTGACCTATACCTTGCGCTACCTCAGACGATCCGTTCATGCGCGCTCAGTTCTTCTCCATGTTCCAATAGTTGATCACATAACCGTCCAGCACGCCTGAAATGTTCGGCCGATAAGCGTTGTTAATGTCGAACTGGCCTGCCGGGATGTACGGGATAAATTGCCACGCGTGCTTTTGGAACGTCTCGAATGCCACCTTTCGCGCCGCATCATCCGGCGCCGCCAGCACCGCCTGACGCAGCGCCTCGCCCTCGGGGTCGCAGGGCATACCCATCGATGCAGTCGCCGTGGGACCGCAGCTCGTATCCAGCAGGACGTTGGTCAGCGGATGGAACCAGGTGCCGCCCAGCGCATAGATGCCCACCAGGTTCCAGGGGCGCCCGCCCTTCTGAACCGGCGTATTGACCTGTTTGAATACAGTCGCCCAGTCGCCCATTTGCAGATCGACCTTCACGCCGATATCGCGCAGCCGCTGCGCCATCACCTGCGACAGAGCGTTGACGATCGGAAGCTGCGGCGTGCCGACGATGATAACAGTCTGACCTTTGTATCCCGCTTCCGCGAGAAGCTGCTTGGCACGCACGGGATCAGGCTTGCGGTAAGGCTCAGAACCAACTTCGGTCCCCAGGGCCGAGCCGCAGACGCTGAAGCTGTAGCAGGTGGACCAGTGCGCGGCACCGGCCACTGCTTCCATGAACTCCTTCTGGTCGAACAGCAGCGCCAGCGCCTGGCGCGCCTTCTCGTTGTTGAACGGCGGCAACTGGAAATTCGGCCGCACCCAGGCGGCGGCGGGCAACGAGGCGGTCCGGCGCACAATGATGCCGTGCTCCTTGAGAAACGGGATCAGATCAGGCGTTACCGTGTCCCAGAAATCCGCCTCGCCGGTAACCAGCGCATTCGCGGCGGTAGTTGGGTCGGGAATGATGTCCCACTCGACCCGATCGACTTTCACAATGCGTGCCCCCGCCGCCCCATCCGGCGGTTCGGCGCGCGGCGGATAGTCGGGGTTGCGATCGAATACCACGCGATGCCCCACCTCCCGTTCGCTGGCGACGTAACGGAACGGCCCCGACCCGATGGGATCGGTCAGCGGCACGCTGTCGGGACGCTTCGCATCCGCCTCGCGCATTATTCCGGCAATCGGCGCGCCCGGTCCGGCAAGGATGTATTCAACCAGTCCGAACGGCTTGTTCAGCGTCAGCACAAAGCTGCGGTCGTCGACGGTGCTCATGGAGGCCAGCCGCGACTTGACCTGCCCACCTATTGAAGTGCCATTCATCCACCGCTGCAACGAGGCGACTACATCCTTTGTCGTGACCGGGCTCCCGTCCTGGAACTTCAAACCAGCGCGCAAAGTGAAGCGATAAGTCAGGTGGTCCGGGCTGACAGTCTCGCTTTCGACCATCATCGGCTTGGGCGACAATGTGTGATCGAGCGCGAACAGCGTATCGAACACCATCTGCGAGTAGATGCGTCCGATCTGATTCGCTGCCCGCGTCGGATCGAGCTCCTGCAGGTCCGCACTGGGAACCACGTGCAGCACTTTCATCGGTGCCTGCGCCAAGGCCGCCGGCATCCCCACGCGGAGCACGCTCGCGATCAGGAGATATAGCCGCCAGTACACCGACATTTTCCCCCGCTCGCACACCAACCCTTGCGCTCTATACCCATGGCGGAATGCGCTTCGCTTTTCCGCCCTACGCAGCCGCGTAGGGCGGAAAAGCGAAGCGCATTCCGCCACGCACGAAGCGCGCAAAGAAACCCCTATCCCCCCGACTCATGCCAGGTGCGCCCATCGCGCTCGATCAGCGCGATCGCCGCCGTCGGTCCCCAGCTCCCAGCCGCATAGGGCCGAGGATGATCCGGCCGTGCCGCCCATGCCTCCAAGATCGGCTCCACCCAGCTCCAGGCCGCCTCCACTTCATCGCGGCGCATGAACAGCGTCGCGTTGCCGCGCACGGTATCCATCAGCAGCCGCTCATAAGCATCCGGATAGCGTATCCCGAATGCCTTCTCGAAGCTGATGTCGAGCGCCGTCGCGCTCAGCCGCAACCCTCCGGGTCCCGGCTCCTTGGTCATCATCTCGAGCCGCATCCCCTCTTCGGGCTGTAGCCGGATCACCAGCCGGTTGGGCTCGAGTGGACCGATGTCGGTGGGAAAGATCGAGAACGGCAGCGCCCGATACTGCACCACGATCTCCGACACCTTCTGCGGCAGCCGCTTGCCGGTGCGCAGGTAGAACGGCACGGTGGCCCAGCGCCAGCTCCGCACCTCGGCTTTCAGCGCCACGAACGTCTCGGTCGCGCTGTTGGCGGCATTGCCCAGATCGGCCAGATAACCCGGCACCGGCCGGCCGTCGATCGCACCGGACGTGTACTGGCCGCGCACCGTCAGCGCTGCCACCTCGTGCGGTTGCAGCGGCCGCAGCGCGCGGAGCACCTTCAGTTTCTCGTCGCGCACCCGGTCGGCTTCGAGCGAAACTGGCGGCTCCATCGCCATCAGGCAGAACAACTGCAGCAGGTGGTTCTGCACCATGTCGCGCAGCGCACCGGCGTGGTCGTAATAGTTGGCACGTCCCTCCAGCCCGACCATCTCGGCCACCGTGGTCTGCACGTGATCGATGACATCGGTGTTCCACAACCGCTCGAAAATCGAGTTGGCGAAGCGCAGCGCCAGCAGGTTCTGCACCGTCTCCTTGCCCAGGTAGTGGTCGATGCGGAAGGTCTGGCTTTCGGCGAACACCTTGCCGACCTGGTCGTTGATCTCGCGCGCCGAGGCGAGGTCGTGGCCGATCGGCTTTTCAAGCACGACGCGCGATTGCGGGCTGGCCAGACCCGCGGCGCCGATGTTGTGGCAGATCGGACCATACAGGTCGGGCGCGGTCGCCAGATAGAACACGCGCACCCGCTCGGGCGAAAGCATCGGACCCAGGCGCTCCCAGCCGCCGTCGGGCTTCGCCGCATCCATCCGGCAGTACGACAGGTGGCCCAGGAAACGCTGCACCGTCGCCGGATCGAGAGTGTCCGGATCGACGTGCTCTTCCAGCGCGCGTGCAGCCCGCTCGCGGAATGCCTCATCGTCCAGGTCGGAGCGAGCGGCGCCGATCACGTGCGAGCCCTCCGGCATCTGGCCGTCGCGGAACCGCCCATAAAGCGCGGGCAATAGCTTGCGCAGCGTGAGATCGCCGGTGGCGCCGAACACGACGCAATCGAACAGCGCTACCGGAATAATCTTGGAGGCCATATGCCTGTACCTCTCATGCTTTCTTACTGTGCGCTTCGCCGACTCAGTCCGGTGACGTCGCTCAGTGTGGCGCCATCGAATTTCGCCCCATCCAGTTCGGCTCCGGTGAAGTCAGCCCCCGTCAGGTAGGCTCCGGTAAAATCGGCATCCCGCAGGTCGGCGCCCGCAAAGTTCGCCCGGTTCAGTGTTGCGAACCGGAACGTCACATGCCCCAATCCGGCGCCGGCGAAATTCGCGCCGATCAGGTCGGCGCTGTCGAATTCCGTACGAAGCAGCCCCATGGACTGGTTGCTCATGTCGGCGCTCATCATCGCGTCGGAAAAGTCGGCGCCGCGCATGTTATCGAAGCTGAAGTGCACCGTCATCGATGCCCCCGACAGGTCGGCGGAAACGAAAGTCGCAGCCTCGGCTTGCGTGTTCGCGAGCGCCGTTGAGGTCACCATCGTCTGAAGCACGGCGCGGTGCAGGTTGGCGCGCGTAAAATCGGCGCGAATGATCCAGGCGAAGGTGAGGTCGGCCCCCGACAGATCAGCCCCGGTAAGGTTGGCGCCGACCAGCTTGACCCCGTATAGTTTAGCCTGCGCCAGATTGGCCCGCGACAGATCGGCACCGCTTAGATCAAGCCCACTCAGGTCATCGCCGCTCATGTTTCTGCCGGCCAGGTCGAGCTTTCCTCCGGCCGGCACTGATATCACGACAGCACGCACCTCCGCGGCCGTCATATGGTCGTCGGCATAAAGCCGAGACGTCCCAGCCAGCATCAACCCGACTGCAACAGCGCGAAGCGGGTTAAGCCGCATGATCGTGGCGCCTCCCAACGGTTCACACCGCTAGGGTAGTCCACCTCTCCCGCTTTGCGGGAGAGGTCGCCGCGCAGCAGCGCGGCGGGTGAGGGTGCCTGTGCGTTGCCGACTCCAATCACCGTGACCGTACTCTAGCCGTCTCGCCCAGGCCCCTTTATCAGACGACCGGCGAAGCACCCCCATCCATGTTGATGGCCGTCCCGGTGGTGAAGCCGGCATGATTCGACGCCAGGAAGCACGCCATGGCGGCGAATTCCTCCGCCGTGCCGAGGCGCCCCAATGGAATGCCCGCGCCAAGCTTGCCGATGAACTCCTCGAACGGCACATTGGCGCCCTGCGCCTGATGCCGGCGCACCCATTGGTCCGACACGATCTGCCCGACCAGCATGGCATTGACCAGCACGTTGTGCGGCGCGCCCTCGCCGGCGAGGATCTTGGTGAGCGCCATCCCCGCGGCGCGCGAGACGGCAGTCGGCGCCCCACCGGCCCGCGGCGCCTTCGCACCGATGTTCAGCACGTTGATGATCCGTCCCCAACGCCGCTCTTTCATCTGCGGAAACACCAGCCGGGCCAATCGAATCGCCGCGAACAGCTTCAGGTCCAGGTCTTCCTGCCAGATCTCGTCGGTGATCTGCTCGAACGGCATGGCCCTCGACGTCCCGGCGTTGTTCACCAGGATATCGATCTTGCCGAACGCGCCCATGGCGGCGTCGAACGCCTTGTGACACTGCTCGGCTTTCGACACGTCGCAGGGTACGGCAACCACGCGACCACGCGCTGTCTTGCCGATGTCAGCCTTGGCCTCCTCCAACACCTCCGGCCGGCGCGCCAGGATGGCAACGTCGGCGCCCGAGGCCGCAAACTGCGTGGCCACGGCGAGACCGAGACCCTTGCTGGCGCCGGTGATCATTGCGCTGCGGCCGGCTAGACTGACTTCCATCGTCTGCTCCTGTGCTGCCCGGAGATCGGGGCCACGCCAGCACAGGCACGGATTGGCGGCAACCGGATGAGGCGCCCTGCATGCTGTCCGATCGCGAACGGCAGTTCCTCGAAAGGCGCCGGGTGGGGCATCTGGCGACGGCCGACCGGCACGGCGTGCCGCATGTCGTGCCGGTCTGCTATGCGCTGTCAGGCACCAGCCTGTACATCACGGTCGATGAGAAGCCGAAGCGTCGCGACATTCCGCTGAAGCGCCTGCGCAACATCGCGCAGAACCCGGCTGTCGCGTTCGTGGTGGATCGCTACGACGAGGACTGGGCCCGGCTTGGCTGGGTGATGTTGCGCGGCCAGGCGGAGATCCTGCATGGCGGCACGGAGCACGCCGAGGCGCAGGCGCTGCTCCGCGCAAGATACTCCCAACTTGCGGCAATGGCGCTGGCGCCATTGCCGGTGATCGCGCTTCGGATCGGGCGGGTGACGAGTTGGGGCGAGCTGTCGGCGGGCTGACTATTCCGCTGCGACGAGGTGCGGCGTGGCGTGCGCCGTGCCGCCGTATCTCTCGACCCATTCGCGGCCGATCGCCGCGGCCTCCTCCGGCGTCAGCCAGGACCACTCGGCCCCGCGAGCACGGATGGCAACCCAGCGGGTTTCGCCGTGGACCAATCTTTCTTCCACGGAGTAAGGACCGACGGCGTGTGACATTGGCGGCTTCCTTCGAGACGCAGGCAAGGCTTGCTTTCGGGCGGCGAGTCGGTGCAACAAGAAAGCGCCATCCCGTCGCCGCAAAGATGACATAGTTCACAACTCACGAAAATGTCAACGTCTCTTTTGCCTTGCCGGTCTCAGGTGGTGAGGATTCTAGGGGCCGTCACCGCAAAGCCACAACGTGTCGCGGTCGCCCCCAGGATGCGGCAGCCGTCACGGTGCGCTCCACATCTTCTTCCAGCATCAGGCCAGCCATCATCAGCTCGCGGGCAGCCTCGCCGATCGCCCGCTGATATGCCGCCTCGTCGGGATAGCGCTCCAGGATGGCGGCGCGAGGATCGCCGGTGATTGCGCGTTCCGAGGCGGTCTCCGGGAAGGGCAGGTAGCTCCCTTCGAACCGGTAGAGGGCGCCATGCCCGAAGCCACGCGCCCGCACGTTCCAGCCGGTGTAGGTGCCGAGCGGAGCAGCCACCATCGGCGCGCGGACGCCCGCCACGTCGTTGCCGTCACGATCGACGGCGGGCACCAGCACGACATAGTTCTTGCCGGGCGGCAGGTCCGGCGGCTCCTTGGTAAGGATGCCGGGGGCTTCTTCGCCGAAATCCATCAGCGGCAGCTCATTCGGCCCCATCGGTGTTGCTACCCCAGGTATCTGCGGGAACTGCCGCCGCCATTCCTCGACTGTGACCAGAGTGCCGTTGGCGCGCCTGGGGATGCGACTCGGCGGTGGCGGCGTGCCGTCAGTGGCCCAGCGATCCATAGCATCCAGCGCGGCACGAAACAGCGCCGAGGTCGCCACGGTGTTAGAATACGCCTGGCACGCGGGAAGCCGTGCCGCCACGGCGTGCGGATCGCCGAAATGCTGCGAGCTAGCCCAAGTGTAAATGCGCACGCCGTCCGGCTGCGGCAGGTCGTTGCCCTCGGTGTCGGTGTGCACGAGTGAGCCGCGACGGTTCCAATACTCGGTCGCGGTCTGGGTGTGGATCACCAGCGGGTCGGTCTCCGGCCGCTTGAGGATGGCGTCCCGCCGCCCGGTCAGGTGATCAGTGCTGAAGGCATAGGAGAACGGGAAACTGTCGGCCGGGTTGAAATGGTCCTCGTATTGCTGGCCGCCGGAGACGATCGGTCCGGCAAACCGATGGTTCAGCCATTTCCTCCCGGCGCCGGCGACGTGGGGCATGATGCCGTCGAAGACGCGCCTGCCTTCCCCGTCGGCGTTGAAGCCGCGATAGACGAAATCGCGCAGGCAGCGACCGGTCTGCGAGCGGCCCCAGCCGTACGCCTTCTGCACGCCATGCACCGGGTTGCCTGTCTCGGCGTGCTTGAGGAAGCTTACGAAGTCTCGCACCGCGACATGGCCGAGCCCGTGCACCAGCGGGTCCTGCGCGGTGTACACCAGCTCGTAGATCCAGCCCGGCTCGAAACCAGCCGGCAAGTGGATATGGGTAGATGACGGGATGATCGCCCGCTCGGATTCGCCGGTCTCGCCGCCGCTGCCACCTTCGGTGCGGGCGAAGCACCATTCAGCGGGCGAGATGGGGATGCGTTCGTCGTAGCGGTAGCGGCGTCGCGTCAGGCTCGCGCGGCTGGTATCGAGCGAGACGGTCGGGTAACTGCGCGCGGCCACTTTGCCCGAGAGCGGGAGCGTGGTCGTTCCGCGCTGGTCCTGGATATATTCGACGCGCACGAGGCCGGTGATCGGTCGGCCGTTCTCGGTCGCGACCGGCAGGTCGATGACCATCCGCCCGTTGCCCGGTAGCAGATCGCCTTCCCAGGCGAGCCAGGCGACCACGTAGCCGCGCCGCATCAGAAAGCCGTTGCCGGCGTCTTCCATCGATCGCGGGTCGTTGCTGGCGCGGGCGTCGTTGAAGAACTGCAGCGCGCGCTTGTGGCCGCGATTGCCGTAGTCGAACAGCATCCGCCGGTTCGAGCGCGACATGTCGATCGGCTTCAGAATCATGAAGTCGGCGACGAACTCCACTCGGCCGTGCGGGTCGGTCGGGGCTTTGTCGAGATCGACGACGCTGACGTTCTCGCGGGTACGCGGGTCCACGGCGAAATGCGCCCGTCCGACCAGTCGTTCATACGGGCCTGCCGATCCGAACGCGTGCCCGCCGGCGAATTCCTGCCGCTCGGCCATCCGAAGCTCGACCGCGCTGCTCATCGCAACTTCCCCTTCCGCCGGCCGGAAAGGTGGCCGTGATCACACACCCGGCGTCAAGACGTCAGGACGATCCAGGCCGATCGCGCTAGCGCTTCGACCGCCCCTCTCGTCATGGCCGGCTCCTCTCGTCATGGCCGGCGAAGGCCGGCCATCCACGTCTTGCGTCGGTGTCCGCTGGAAGACGTGTATGACAGCGCGAAACACTGCAACAAGACCGCTCTAGACGATGCACTGCCGCCAATAATCACAAGCGATGACATCCGCACCCGACCAATTGGCCGAATGCGGCGCCCGGCCCGCCGTCAAGCTCCCCCGACCAGACCAGCATGTCCTGCGCCCCCTCGGCAATGGACTGCCGATCTCCTTCGCTATTCGCGCCAACTTCCCCTTCGGTCATCCACCTCAAGCGCCATCGCGACCCTGGCCATACGCGCACATTATTTATTGCCTCGGCAACCGATCGGAAGGTGGCCATGCGACCGAGATCATGCCGGCGGACACGAGTTCAGGGCCGTGGCGCGGCGCATCGCCGCGCAAACCGCTCGGTATCATCGACTCCGCCGCCACCGAGGCCGCCAGGCTGAATCAGCGACTTCCATATCGATCCGCGTTGCCTGGCACGCGTGCTACCCACACCTGACTCGTTTCCTGACAGGAACACCCGTGGCCAGGGCATCATAGCCATCGCTGATGAACCGGTTAAGGAGTACGTTCTGCGTGAAGCGGAAAGGCTCGCCAAATCCAGCCCGGAAATTGTGGAGATCCGCAGCGTCGGAATCCGCCCGGCGAGACGATCGACACTCGTGGTCACCAGGCCAAATCGTCGCTGCTGGCCCTCAGAAGAGCTGGCACTCGGCCTGGACTAAGCCGAACTTTGCCCACCTTAGGCGCAAGTCATTGCCGTTGCCGCCATCCCACTAGCCACCAGGGCGTGTCGTCAATTCCGGGCCGGTGAATGCCTGCTCCGAGCCAGCTCACTGAGTCCGAATAGCAACACTCCAGCGACAATCAGCATGAGGCGTCAACATTGCCGATTGCGCTGCGGCGCGTTCTTCGATTCGTAGACGGTCAGCTTTGAGGAACCCGCTGATGCACCGCTAGCAGCTTCGCGACGAGCACTGGGACTGGATCAAGGACCTGTTGCCGGAGAGAGAGGTTTGGGTCGGAGTGACGGCAGCGGATAACTGTCTGTTCATTCGCAGTCGCAAGAATTGGGAATTTAACACAGAGTGCGCAGAGAACCCAGAGATCACAAAGTCGAGTCCGTCCCGGGAAAGCCGTTATGATTAACACCAATAATGCTTCTCTGTGAGCTCAGCGCTCTCAGCGTCCTCTGTGTTGAATTCGGGCGTGGTGCCACTTCCAGGCCACCGACGTCCCGCTTCGCGCCAGCTACCGAGTCCGAATTGCAACACTCCACCGACAATCAGACACGGTGACAACATAACCGATTCCGGCGCGGTTCGTTCTTCGATTCATAGGCGGTCAGCTTTGAGGAGCCGACCATGCGCCGCTATGGACCAATGGGACCGCATCAAGCACGAGGTCACCGACATGCCGCCACGAAGCGCCGCCCGATCACGGCGTCATCCAATTTTCCAGGGTAGCGTGTGAGTGTCTGTTCACGATCGCAGAGTGGGGTTATCAACGAATATTAGCCACGAGGGAAGGGCTCCGCTATGTCAACTTCATCTGAAGCGGCGACAGTGAAGGGCCTTCGTCGCGACGCGGGCATCATCGGTCTGCTGTTTGCAAGCACAACCAGCATGATTGGCTCCGGCTGGTTGTTTGGTGCGCTTCATGCTTCAAAGATCGCCGGGCCGCTCAGCTTGTTGAGTTGGGTCCTCGGCGCCGTCATTATCATGCTCATCGCCCTCTGCTTTGCAGAGCTCGCCTCCCTGTTTCCCCGCTCGGGTGCGCTCGTTCACATGAGCCACGCAAGCCACGGCGAAGGCCTGGGGCGGGTCTGGGGCTGGATGCTGTTTCTCTCCTATGTCGCGGTGCCCTCCGTCGAAGCGGAAAGCATTGTGACCTATGCCAACAACCTTTACCCCCATCTCGTCGGCAGCGAGGGCGTATTGACGGCGACCGGCTTCGTTGCCTGCGCCCTCCTGGTCGGCGTCCTGGCACTGCTGAATCTTCTGGCCATTCGTTGGCTCCTGGCTGTCAACAATACGGTGACCTGGTGGAAGATCGCGGTGCCGTTGTTGACGGCAATCGTCCTCATCTTCGCCGGTGCTCATCAGGTTGGACCGCTCTGGACCGGAGGCACAAGCGTCTGGACCGCCGCATCGAGCAGCTACGATCCAAACGGCATCTTCATCGCCCTTCCTGCCGCGGGGATTGTGTTCAGCTTTCTCGGCTTTCGAACCGCGATCGACCTCGGTGGGGAAAGCGCCAATCCCGGCCGCAACATTCCGCTGGCGGTGATCGGCGCCGTGTTGCTTTCGGCGGTCGTTTACATCCTCCTGCAACTTGGCTTCCTGAACTCCGTGAAGCCGGAGGATATCGCCAAAGGTTGGGGCCAGCTCAACTTCCCCGGCGTGAAAGGGCCCTTCGCCGGCCTCGCCATGGTGCTCGGCTTCGGCTGGCTGGCGACCCTGCTCTACATCGATGCAGCCATCTCGCCGGCCGGCACCGGCCTCATCTATGTGACGGGTGGCTCACGGATTCTTTTCGCCAACGGCGAAATGAAAGCCGGCCCGCGCGTGCTGACCAGGCTCAACCGCGGACAGATACCCTGGGTTTCGGTGGTGATCATGTGGGTGATGGGGGTGATCTTCCTTTTGCCCTTCCCGGCGTGGCAGAAGATGGTCGACTACATCAGCGACATCACCGCGCTCACGTATGGTCTCGGACCGATCGTGCTGCTGATCCTGCGCCGTGATCATCCAGGTCTGCAGCGCCCGTTTCGCATGATCGCTGCGGGCATCCTCGCCCCGATCGCGTTCATCTGCTGCGACCTGATCATTCTGTGGAGCGGCTTTGCCACTGTGAATTGGATGTTTGCGATCGTTCTGATCATCTTCCTGCTCTATTTGGCCTACTTCTACTTGGCCGCGCGTGAGCCATCCGCCAACTTCGGCTGGAACAACCTGTGGTGGCTGGGTGCCTGGTTCGGCGGCATGTGGATCGTGTCGGCGCTGAGCGGTCACGATCTCGGCGGCTACGGCGTTCTTGGCTTCTGGCCAAGCGTCGTCGTGACCGCCGTCTGGAGCCTCGTCGTGATCGAACTCGCCAAGCGCTCGTCACTTCCCGCCGAGGAGACTGGTAGAATCCTGATCCAAATCGAACAAACGATGTGATCCGCTGAAGGCGCTGCCCAACCTCAAGGCCGTGCGGCCGGCTCAATAAGAGCCTGCCCATCCCTGATCGGCTGCGCGAAAGTAGCTGATGAGGCCACCGTCGGCAAAGTACGCGGCAAGTGGGCCTACCCCATCGAGCTGTCGACAAGTCCACCGGCGCGCGACTTGCGGACCGCCGCACCCTCCCCAAAGCGGCTGCTCGGCGAATTTAACCGGTCAAAGTCTCTGTGCAAAGGTGCTAGTGCCTCATGTCATTGATTCTGCGGTGAATCTCTGACTCGATGCCTCCGCAACGACGGAGATGCATCGTGATCACGAAACAAAAGCCCGTAAAGAAGTACGTGGTGAAGCTCAGCAC
>Ga0335074_10001413_pt1 | contig 32481 bp, 31 predicted proteins | sample Lox_Sample_23_FD_206715 | JGI IMG/M metagenome (GOLD analysis project Ga0335074, IMG submission 206715) | Soil microbial communities from Loxahatchee National Wildlife Refuge, Florida, United States - Lox_Sample_2.3 | ecosystem: Environmental > Terrestrial > Soil > Wetlands | place: USA... | reverse complement strand
CCAGCAGGTGCTCGGTGGCGGCCAGCCCGCCCGCCCAGTTCGTGGCGCCGACGCTCGGCAGGTCGGGCGGGGGCGGGTTCACCGGGTCGATGACCACCAGCGGGATGTTGGCCGCGCGCAGCTGCTCGAGCTGGCCGCTGGTGAACCCCGACATGACCAGGATCACCCCGTCGGTGTCGTGGCTGGCCAGCCCGCTGGTCCAGCTGGCCGGCCGGGCGTTCCCGTGCCGCGCCGCGGACACCGCCACGCCGGTCTCGTGCGCCGTGCCCCACTCCTCGACGCCGCGCAGGATCTCCACCGCCCACGGGCTGTCCAGGCCGTTGAACACCAGGTCGACCAGGCCGGAACGGCGGTTCCGGCGGGCTCCCGCCCGCGTGTAGTGATGCTGGTCGAGCAGCCGCTCGACCAGCGCGCGGGTCGCGGGGGCGACGTCCCGGCGCCCGTTCACCACCTTCGAGACCGTCGGCAGCGACACGCCTGCCTCGGCGGCGATGGCCGCCAGGGTCGTCCGCCGCTGTCTCCCGGTGGTGCTGCCGGCCGCCGCTTTGCTGCTTGGAAGCACTGCACCAACCCTTCTGACCGTCACGATATCCCCCGGGCGGCACGTGTTCGAAAGATTTTCGATCACGGTATCGTAACCAGTATCCGTGCCGAACCCTATCCGCACACTGCTCACTTGTCCACGGTGACCAGGAGGGATGATGCCTCGGCCGACGGAGACGGCGAACGGGGTTCAGAACGTAACACCTTGGATACGAGGGATTGACCCGCTGACTCTACGGTTCCTATGATAACGGCACTTCCGAAAAATTACCTAAAGTTTCGGAGCGGTTATGCGGACGTCATTCGTGATACGCGTCCGCCGCTGTCGGCAGCGCCAGGAGGCTCGGCCTGTAGCAGACCCGGCACCATGAGTTCCTCGGCATCGTCAGGAGATGAGAGCGCATGCGAGGTTCCAGGAAGCCCGCCATCGCCGCTACCGCGGTGGCAGCGGCACTCACGATCGCCGCGTGCAGTAGCAGTAGCAGCAGTACTTCAAGCACCAGCGCGAGCTCGTCGTCAGGCAGCAGCGCCAAGGTCACCCTCACCTGGTGGAACAACGGCAACACCCAGCCCCTGCTCGGCGTGTGGCAGAGCGTCGTGGCCGCGTTCCACGCCGCGCATCCGAACGTGACCATCAGCATGAACCCGATCCAGAGCGACCTGTTCACCACCAAGATGCCGATCGCCCTGAAGTCGGACAACCCGCCGGACATCTTCCAGCAGTGGGGCGGCGGCCAGGAGGCCACCCAGTACACGTCGGGCAAGCTGGCCAACCTCAGCTCGCTCGCGTCGGGCTGGATCAGCGAGCTGGGCGAGGCCGCCGCGGGCTGGCAGGTCAATGGCGAGCAGTACGGCATCCCCTACGATCAGCACGTGGTGGGCTTCTGGTACCGCAAGGACCTGTTCGCCAAGGCCGGTATCACCTCCCCGCCAACCACGATCGCCCAGCTCGAATCCGACGACGCCAAGCTCAAGGCGGCCGGCATCACCCCGATCTCGCTCGGCGGCGGCAGCCGCTGGCCGGACGCGTTCTACTGGGAGTACTTCGCGGTCCGGGAATGCTCTCAGTCCGTGCTGCAGTCCGCCATCAAGGCCGTCAACATGAGCGCGCCGTGCTTCACCCAGGCGACCAAGGACCTGACCGCGTTCATGGCCACCAACCCGTTCCAGGGCGGGTTCAACGCCACCCAGGCCCAGACCGGCGCGGGCAGCTCGGCCGGCCTGCTGGCCAACGGCAAGGCTGCCATGGAGCTGCAGGGTGACTGGGAGACCAGCGTGGTCCCCGCTCTCACCTCGGACAAGAACATCATCTCCCAGCTCGGCTGGTTCCCGTTCCCGCAGGTTCCCGGCGGCGCGGGTGCCCCGACCGCCGTGCTGGCCGGCGGTGACGGCTTCTCCTGCACCACTGGCGCGTCCGAACCCGCCTGCGCCGAGTTCCTCCAGTACATCGACAGCACCCCGGTCCAGGAAGAACTGGTGCAGAAGGCCGGCGTCGGACTCCCCGCCAACAGCGCGGCCGAGTCGGTGCTGACCAACCCGGCCCTGCAGGCCGCTGCGAAGGCCCACGACACCGCCGCCTACCAGGCGGAGTACTTCGACATCGCCTTCCCGACCGACCAGGGCCAGGCGCTGGACACCGCGCTCGCGAACTTCTTCGCGGGCAAGGGCAGCAACGAAACCATCATCAACTCCGTGAGCAGTAGCTCCGGGCACTGATGGCGCGCACCCAGAGCGCGCCGGTGGCCGGGCGGGAGACTGAGTCCCCTCGCCCGGCCACCGCCGGCGCCCGGCCGCCGAAGACGCGGCGCGGTCTGCGCAAGCGGGTCGAGCTGACCGCGCTGCTGGCCCCGGCGATCGTCCTGTTCATCGGGTTCGTGATCGTCCCGATGGTCTTCGCCGCCTGGTACAGCCTGTACAACTGGAGCGGCTTCGGGCCGCTGAACGACTTCATCGGCGTGCAGAACTACACCGGCGTGCTGACCGGCCCGGTCTTCCATCAGGCCCTGCTGCACAACGTGATCATCGCCGTGCTGTCGCTGGTCATCCAGCTGCCGGTCAGCATCGGGCTGGCCCTGCTGCTGAACCGCCGGGTGCGCGGCCGGACGTTCCTGCGGCTGGCCGTGTTCGCGCCGTTCGTGCTGTCCGAGGCGACGGCGGCGGTGATGTGGTACGAGCTGCTGCAGCCGGGCGGCCCGCTGGACGCGCTGCTCAAGGCGGTCGGCCTGGGCGGCCTGGTCCACTACTGGCTGGCCAGCACCTCGCTCGTGCTCTACTCGGTGTTCGTGGTGGCCACCTGGAAGTACATCGGTTTCGGCATCGTCCTGCTGCTGGCCGGCCTGCAGGGCATCCCGCCCGAGCTGCGCGAGGCGGCGGCCATCGACGGCGCCACCCCGTGGCAGGTGACCCGGGCCATCACGCTGCCGCTGCTCGGCCCCACGATCAGGATCTGGATCTTCCTGTCGGTGATCGGCTCGCTGCAGCTCTTCGACCTGGTCTGGATCATGACCCTGGGCGGGCCCGCGAACGCGTCGAGCACCATGCTGACCTACCAGTACACCAACGGCGTCCAGCGCACGCAGTTCGGCTACGGCGCCACGGTGTCGGTGGTCCTGTTCGTCATCTCGCTGGTCTTCGCGCTGGCCTACCAGCGCTTCGCGTTGCGCCGGGACACCGCCGGCGCCCTGACCCGGGCCGTCCTGTGAGCGCCGCCACCGCCCGGCTGGGCCGCCGCTCCCCGCGCCGTGACGTGATCCGCGAGCGCCGCACCTGGCTCTCGCTGCCCGCCAGCTACCTGATCATCCTGATCGTGCTGGCCATCGCGATCGCTCCCATGCTGTACATGATCGTGGGCGGCTTCAGCACCACCGCCCAGCTCAACGCCGACCCGAATGCGCTGCCGCATCCGTGGGTGTGGAGCAACTACGCCGCGATCGCCACCTCGTCGATCTTCTGGCAGGCCCTGGCCAACAGCGTGGTGGTCGCCGTGGTGGCCACCGGGCTGGCCCTGACGCTCGGCGCGATGGCGGCCTTCGCGCTGTCCCGCTACACGTTCCGCGGCCGTGAGGCGCTGTACGTGCTGTTCGTGGTCGGGCTGCTGTTCCCGCTCAACACCGCGGCCCTGCCGCTGTTCCTGCTGTTGCAGCAGATCGGCCTGAACGACAACCTGTTCGGCGTGGCCCTGCCGGAGGCGGCGTTTGCGCTGCCGGTCACGATCGTCATCCTGCGCCCGTTCATGCGCGCCATCCCCGGCGAGCTGGAGGACGCCGCGATCGTGGACGGTGCCTCCCGGATCCGGTTCTTCCTGCGGATCCTGCTGCCGCTATCCCGCCCCGCCCTGATCACCGTCGGCATCCTGGCCTTTGTCACCAGCTGGAACGCCTACCTGCTGCCGCTGGTCGTCTTCTCCAGCCAGGACCACTACACGCTGCCGCTGGCCGTGGCCAACTTCCAGTCCACCTACACCCAGGACACCGCGCGGGTCTACGCGTTCACCGCCGTATCCATGATCCCCGCGCTGGCCATCTTCGTCTTCGCCCAGCGCAAGCTGGTCGGCGGCCTGGTGGGCGCGATCAGGGGCTGATGACCTGGTACGGGGTGAGCCGCCCGCACATGCCGTAGCCGCGCGCCCCCGGCCCGCTCCGGCGCAGCATCCCGTCCGCCAGGTGCGCGGCATCCCCGGCGGCGATCTGGTCCAGCTGGCGCCCGGTCGCCGTCGCGGCCCCGAGCGCGCCGGCCTGCCACCGGTCCCGCCACTGCGGCACCCGTCCGCCGACCAGCCGCACCGCAGCCGCGTAGAACCCCTCCAGCGCCGCGGGTCCCCCGTCCCGCAGGGCCAGATAGCCCTCGATAGCCAGGTCCCGCCGCCGCCGCGCGGCGTCCGGCATCGCCTCGCCCGCCGCGGGCAGCGCCGCGGCCCGGCGGTACGCCGCGGGATCGGCCAGGACTTCCGGCGGGAACGTCAGCACCGCGTCGCCCGCCTCGGGCAGGCCCGCGTTCTGCATGACCACCAGCAGCCGCAGCCCGCCCTCGTTGACCAGTCGGTGGATGATCCCGGGCGTGAACCACAGGCAGTCGCCCGGCTGCAGCCCGGCTTCCGCGTAGCCCTGCGCGCCGAGCGTCTGCAGCCGCCCGCGGCCATCCAGCACCACGTAGCCCTCGGTCGAGGCCAGGTGTACGTGCGCCGAGCCGCCCCGCAGCCCGTCCGGCGCGACCCAGTCGTAGACGTCCAGCACGGTTAGCGCCACCGCGCCGGGAAAGGTCATCATTCCACCACCACCTGGTAGCGAAGGGTCAGCTCGCCCGCGACGGGCACCGGGATCTCCGCGTCGAAGAACGGTGCCGGGCCCGCGCACGCGTACGGCGTGCTGCGCACGAACCACCGGCCCGGGTAGCCGGGGTTGCCCGGCGTATCGCGGAAGGTCAGCGTCGCCGCGGGGGTGGCGAACGCCAGCCACGGCCCGCGCCACCCCATGACCCCGTCCCCGTCCGGGGTCAGCACCCGGCCGCCGGCGAATCCGGCGGGCCCGCGCCAGAACAGCCCGCCGTACCCGGCGTTCTCCCGCCCCTCGGTGGTCGGGCTGCCGATCGCCACCGGACGCCCGCTGACGTTGCGCATGGTCACGGCGAAGCCGAGGGCCCAGGCCGCCCGGTCCGGCCGCACCGCGGCCGTGATCTCGCGCCGCTCGGCGAACAGCGCCGTACCCGCCGCCGTCACCCAGGTCAGCTCCTCGGCCAGGCGCGCCCGGGCGCCGTCCGCCTCGATCACCGGGAACCCGTCGTGCCGCATGGTCCCGTTGTTGTCGAGCTGGACGTATCCGTCCCCCCGCCGGTAGGTCGGCCCGCCCCAGAAGTTCTCCGGCCCGACGTTCGGCAGCGCCCAGGAGATCCCCTTGTGCCACGGGTGGTCCGCCGGGCGGCAGCCGGTGACCACCTCCCCGCCGAGGGTCCGCACCGGATGCAGGTACGGCCGCGGCGACTCCACCTCCGGGTCGTCCGGCCGGTACACGTACCGGAACAGCTCCGCCCCGTCCCACCGCACTGAAACGCTCGCGCCTTCGTCCCGGACCAAGATCACCACAGTGCCATCACCACAGTGCCATCACCACAGTGCCATCACCACGGGGCCATCACCACGGGGCCATCACCACGGGGCCATCACCACGGGGCCTTCCCCCCGTCCATCCGCTCGTAGAACGGTGACCCCGGCCCGAGATCGGCCGGCGTCACCAGGTGCCCGGTAAACGCGGCGGCGTAGATCCCCGCCACCAGCGACAGCGTCCGCCGGCTCTCGTCCGGCCCCACCGGCGGCCGCCGCCCCGCGGCCAGGCAGGCCAGCACCTCGGCGAACTGCGCCGTGTGCCCGCTCGCCCCGCCCGAAGGACCACCCGGGCCCGGCGCCTCCCACCCTGGCGCCGGGGTGATCCGCCAGTCCTCGTCGGCGTACCCGTACAGGTGCGTCACCTCCACGGTCGCGCCCTCGAAGTCGAAGCGCAGGTAGCTCTCCTCCCGCGGCGACAGCACGCTGTTGACCACGCTGGCCACCGCCCCGCTGGCGAAGGTGACGTGCGCTAGCGAGAGGTCCTCGGTCCGCGTCCGCCGCGCCTGGCGGCGGGCGATCGCCCGGACTTCGGCCCAGTCGCCGAGCACGTCCAGCAGCATGTCCATCTGGTGGATCCCGTGCCCCATGGCCGGCCCGCCGCCCTCGGTCTCCCACCGCCCGCGCCACGGCACGTCGAAGTACGCCTGATCGCGGAACCACGTGGTGTGGCACACGGCCAGCAGCGGGCGGCCGAGCGTGCCATCGTCGGCCAGCGCCTTCAGCCGCCGCTGCGCGGCCCCGAACCGGTGCTGGTAGACGCTCGCGAACCAGGGGCCGGTGCCGCTGGCCGGTTCCGCGGCGGCCAGCGCGTCGAACTCCCGCAGGCTGATCACCGGCGGCTTCTCCACCAGGACGCTCACCCCGGCCCGCAGGCAGGCCAGGGCCTGCTCGTAGTGCGCGTGCGGCGGCGTGCAGATGTGCACCAGATCCGGCCGCGCCTCGCGCAGCAGGTCATCGAGCTCCCGGTAGACGGCCATCACCTGGTGCTCGCCGGCGAACGCCGCCAGCCGTCCCGCGTCGACATCCGCCGCCGCGGCCAGCACCGCGGCCGCCGGTCCCGCCGCTTCAGATGCCGCATCGGACCCCAGCGCCGCGGCGTGCACCCGCGCGATGCCCCCCGTCCCCACGATCGCGACCCGGATCGGACCGGCTGGCACGGCGACCTCCTGGCCTGGCCGACGTCTTCGAAAACTTTCGAAATCTTTCTCTACCGGTCCGATGCTACCCTCTCGGCAGTTTCCAGGGCAGCCCGCCAGGGACCGCCGCGGCTACGGTAAATGCGCTACGTGAGCGGTAGCATTCCGCTCATTACCTGATTGCGGGCCGACGGGCTTCCGCCGATTAGCTGATCTGCTGACCGAGGACATGCCCCCATCCGCACGAGAACTCGTGCTGCGTTGGGGGTCGGTCGGTGACGGTCTTCCGCCGGACTGCTGGGACGCTTACCTCGCCGATGGAGCGGCGGTTCAGCGAAATGCTGGCCGAACACTTGCGTATGACCGCTGGCATCACGGTATCGCCGGCCGAACGCCGGTCATGGGATCGCAGTCTGCCTGTCCTGGCCGATGACCTCGTGCAGGCGGGACTGAGCCAGGTGGAGATGCTCATCGAATATCAGCTTCCCTTGACCAGTCAGCGCGCCGATGTGGTGCTGGCGGGCCAGGACCGCCGTACCGGCGGCGACGCGTACGTCGTGGTCGAACTGAAGCAGTGGAGCCACGCCGAGCTTTTCGAGGATGATCCAGAACTGGTGCTTGTCGAGCACATGAGCGGCGGCCCCAAGCTCCACCCGGTTCTCCAGGCCAGGGGATACTGCGAATATCTGTCCAGCTACGTCAGCGTTCTCCGGGATAGTCACCATGCCCTGCACGGCGTCGCGTATCTGCACAATGCCGCGCGGGCCGACGTGGCCGACCTCTACGACCTGGTGCAGGACGACCGGACCAGGCTTTTCACGCAAACGACCAGGGGCGCGTTCGCCGATTACCTCCGGGACCGTTTTGCGCAGGCACCAGGTGCGGGCGCCGCCGACCGATTTCTCTCCAGCGACATAAGGCCGTCACGTCAGCTGCTCAAGGCAGCGGCGGCCGAAATCAAGAACCAGAGTCAGTTCGTGCTCCTGGCGGAACAGCAACTCGCCTACGAACTCGTCCTGCACGCCGTCGACCGTGCCCACCAGGGGGACACCAAGACCGCCGTCATCGTGACCGGCGGTCCGGGCAGCGGCAAGAGCGTGATCGCTCTCGCCCTGCTCGGAGAGCTGTCCCGGCAGGGCCGGGCGGTACTGCATGCGACCGGCTCGCAGTCCTTCACGCAGACCATGCGCCGCTACGTCGGCAAAGGGTCGACCACCGTCAAGAGCATGTTCAAGTACTTCAACAACTTCGTGGACGCGCGACCGAACGGGCTGGACGTCCTGATCTGCGACGAAGCACACCGGATCCGGGAGGTCTCGGCCAACCGGTATACCCCCGCCCGGTACCGGACCGGCCGTCCCCAGGTCGATGAACTGCTCGATGCGGCGCGAGTGCCAGTGTTCCTGCTCGACGAGCACCAGGTGGTGCGGCCGGGTGAGATAGGGACGGTCGAAGAGATCAGCCGCCGTGCGGCCGCCAAGGGGCTGAAGGTGCATCAGGTCGAGCTCGATGCCCAGTTCCGCTGCGGCGGCAGCCGCCTGTATGAGGACTGGGTGCTCAGCCTGCTTAGCCTCGATGGGAAGCACCCAGTCACCTGGGCCGGAGATGATCATTTCGAGGTGTCAGCCGCCGAATCACCTTATGAGCTCGAGTCGGTGCTGCGTGACCGGCTGGACGCGGGATACTCCGCTCGCATGACGGCCGGCTTCTGCTGGAGATGGAGCGATCCAGACGGTGACCGGCTCATCCCTGACGTGGTCATCGGCGACTGGGTCCGGCCGTGGAACGCCAAGGGCGATCGGTCGGTGGGCGGCGCGCCACCCAGCGCGCTGTGGGCGACCCTGGACGGCGGCTTCGATCAGGTCGGCTGCGTCTATACCGCGCAGGGCTTCGAGTACGACTGGAACGGCGTGATCGTCGGTCCTGACCTGCTGTACCGGGACGGGCGGGTGATGACCGTGCGGGGCGCCAGCAAGGACCCGGCACTGGTCAGGGGAGGCGTGAGCGACGCCCAGGCGGACCGGCTGATCCGGAACACCTATAAGGTGCTCCTCACCCGCGGGATGATGGGAACCGTCCTCTACTCGACGGACGCCGAGACTCAGCGTTTCCTGGCGAGCTTGGCGGGCTAACGTCGCGCGGGTGGTTTATGCCCCCGCAGCTGCGCCAGGCCCGCGTGCGCCGCGGACTGACCGGAGGCCGCCAGATGGAATCTGCCGGGACGATGGCACCGGTGCCGACGATCGAGCGTGAGTCGCTGGCCATGCGGCAGCGCCGCCTGGCCGCCGCCCGCCGCCGGGCCACTGCCCTGCTGGGCGCGGTCACGGTGCTGTTCATCGCGGTGACCGCGGCCGGCGCCCACGGGACCGCGCTCGGCTACGTGCAGGCTGCCGCCGAGGCGGCCATGGTCGGCGGCGTCGCCGACTGGTTCGCGGTCACGGCCCTGTTCCGCCATCCGCTGGGACTGCCGATCCCGCACACCGCGCTGATCGTCGCGCGCAAGGACCAGTTCGCCGCCACCTTGGGCCAGTTCGTCCAGGAGAACTTCCTCAACGCCGACGTGCTCACCGAGCGGATCCGCGCTGCCCGCCTGGTGCCCCGGCTGGCCGCCTGGCTGGCCGACGAGGCCAACGCCGCCCGCTTCGCCGGCCACGCCGCGGATCTGGTGGTCACGGTGGCCGAGGCGCTGCGCGACGAGGACGTCCAGCGCGTGCTCACGGCCGAGCTCACCCGGGCCGTCGGCGCGGTCGAGGTGGCCCCGCTGGCCGGGCGGGCCCTGCGCGTCATCATCGCCGAAGGCCAGCACGCCGAGCTGCTCGACGCCGCCGTGTCGGCCGCCGACCGCTACCTCGCCGACCACCACGAAGAGCTCCGCGACCGGTTCGAGGTCGAGGCGCCACGCTGGGTACCCGACGCGGTCTACCGGCGGATCTTCGACCGCCTGTTCGCCCGGCTCCGCGAACGGCTGGCGGCCATGGCCGCCGATCCCGACGACGAAACCCGGCGCCAGTTCGAGGCGTGGATCGCCGCGCTGCCTGACCGGCTGGAGACCGACCCGGGTCTGCGCGAGCGCGGCGAGCGCCTCAAGCGCGAGGTGCTGGGCAGCGCCGGGCTGCGGGACTGGTCTTCCTCGCTGTGGCAGAAGACCAAGGAAACCCTGCGCACCCAGGCCGCCGACCCGGACTCCGAGCTGCGCCGCCGGCTGGCCGAGGCGCTGGCGGCGGCCGGCCGCCGCCTCGGCTCCGACACCCACCTGCACGACGGCCTGGAGCGCATGGTCGAGTCCGGCGCCCGGGCCCTGGCTGACCAGTTCCACGACGAGCTGGCCGGCCTGGTCACCGGCACCATCGAGCACTGGGACGCCGCCGAGACCTCCACCCAGCTGGAACTCCTCCTCGGCCGCGACCTGCAGTTCATCCGCATCAACGGCACAGTGGTCGGCGCCGGCGTCGGTGTCGTCTTGCACGCCATCGTCCTGGCCCTGGCCTGACCGACCACCCGGGGCGGCACCGGTTCGCGGGCCTGGACGCCGTGCCGCTGACCGAGCTGGCCGCCGAGCCGCCGGTTCGCCCGGATGGCTGACGCGGCCGCGCCGTGACGGCTGAGGCCGGTGGTGCTGGCGGGCTTCAGCCGCGGGCGGACGCTGCCACGCCGCGGCGGATAGCGGGACGAGGTGAGGGCACGAGGCGGCTCGTCGAGGACGGATCCCTATCACCTGGCCGTTGCTCTAGGAACGCTGCTCCCGGACGGTACGACACCGGTGCTGGCGGCGTTCTGCCGCGGGGCCTCACCCGTGCGCCGCGGCCAGCTCCCTGAGCCGTCCCCGGGACACCTTGCCGGTGGGCCCGACCGGCAGCTCCTCCACCAGGCGGAACTCGGCCGGCCGCTTGGGCCGCGGCAGGGCCGCCTCGCACGCCACGCGCAGCGCGTCCCCGATCTGATCGCGGAGCCCGGGTACCGCCGGGACCACGTACGCGACCGGGCGTTCGCCGAGCACCTCGTCGCGGGCCGCGACCACCGCGGCGGACCGGACGCCGGGCTGGGCGAGCAGGAAGTCTTCGATCTCCCGCGGGTAGATCTTCTCGCCGCCCCGGTTGATCACGTCGTCGGACCGCCCGGCCAGGAACAGGTAGCCGTCGGCGTCGAAGTGCCCGAGGTCGCCGGTGTCCAGCCAGCCGCCCCGGTCGATGGCCCCGGGCCGCCCGCCCACGGCATAGGCCTTGATGACCCCGCGCCCGCGGATCTGCACCCGGCCCACGGTGAACGCGGGACACGGCCCGGACGGCCCGGCCACCCGGACCTCGGCGCCGGCGGGCAGGCCCGCCGAGCCGGCCTTGCGCGGCCCGTCCAGCGGGTTGGCGGTGATCATGCTGGCCGCCTCGGTCATCCCGTAGGTCTCGATGACCGGGATGCCGAATGCCTGCTCGAATCGCCGCATCACCGACGGCGGCAGCGGGGCGGAGGCGGACCGGACGAAACGGATCCGGGCGGACGGCCGGACCGCGGGAGGTTCCATGGCCAGCAGGGTGATGATCGCGGGCACCGCGTTGATCCAGGTGACCTGCTGCTGCTCGATCGTGGCCCAGAACCTCCGGCGGCTGAACTTGGCCTCCAGCACCAGGCAGGCCCCCGCGGCGAGGGTCGCGAGCAGGCCCACCACCTCGGCGTTGACGTGGAACAGCGGCAGGCAGCAGTAGCCGCGGTCGGCGGGGCCGAGCCGGTGGTGCTGGGCCACGCAGGCGGCCACGTGGCCCAGCTGGTCCGCGCCGAGCAGGACGCCCTTGGGCGTGCCGGTGGTCCCGCTGGTGCACAGGAAGATCCCGCCGCCGGACCGCGTCCCGGACGGCGCCAGACCGTCCGGCCCGGGCGGAGTCAGCACGGTCAGGCCAGGCGGCAAACCGGAGCCGAGCACCGCCTGCGGCCGGGCCACGCCGAGCACCCGGTCCAGTTCCGCGGCGGGCGCGCCGGGATCGAGCGGGACCGCGATCCGGCCCGCGCCGAGGATGCCGGCCAGCGCGGAGGCGTAGCCGAGCGGGTCCGGCAGCCGGATGGCCACCCGCCCCCCCGGCGCCACCCCGGCCCGGTCCAGGTACCGGTCCCAGGCCCCGACCGAGCGCCGCAGGCCGCCGAAGGTCAGCTGCCCCGCTCCGCCGGCCTCTTCCAGGTAGACGGCGCCGTCGCCCCGGGCGGCCGCCGCGTCAATCCATGCTCCGATCAAGGTCACGATCCGTTCGTCTCGTTAGCGGCACCCGCCAGTACGGCCTGCCGGATGGGGGCCTGCGCGGCGTTCTCACGCCGCGGCCCTGGCCACGGCACCTGCTTGCGCCCGGTCAGCGGCACGGCCAGCGGCGTCCGGGCCAGCAGGCTGGTCAGCGTCACGCAGCACACCAGCACGACACCCACGGTGGCCAGGCACAACACCGGCCACGGCACCACCGTGCTGAGCTTGCCCCAGCCCAGCCACGTCAGCGCAGTGATGAACAGCATCTGGGACAGGTAGATGCCGTAGGCGTCGTCGGAGCCCATGCGCACCACCGTCGTGGTCCGCCGCGACCGCCCGGGCCGGACCAGGGCCACGCCGGCCAGGTACCCGCAGGTGATCGCGCCGATGTTGAACGGGATGACGCTGGGCTGGAACGGGTCGTTGCCCGAACCCAGCACGGTCGTGACCCCTCGCTGGGCCAGGAAGTAGATGCCTTCGGCAGCCAGCGCGGCCATCACGGTCAGCGCCAGGATCAGCCGCGCGTGCCCGACCACCCAGGCGTGCACCTCGTCCAGGTGGAACGCGACCACGCTGCCGCCGATCAGGTACAGCAGGTAGCTGAGCGCGTCCTGCTGGCCGTACTTGAGCATGAGGGCCGGCAGCAGCTGCCAGTGCATCCCGATCGTGATCGCCACCTGCGCTGCCGCGGCGGCCGCCAGGACCAGGCCGTGATGCCCCCGGGTCCGCCGCAGCAGCATGAGCACCAGCGGGAACACCAGGTAGAACTGCATGATCACGAGCAGGAAGTACAGCTGGTAGTACCCGATGGCCGCCAGCCAGGCCAGGTGCCCGAACGCCGCCGCCACGCTCCGGTAGTGCGCGGTCGGCAGCAGGTACAGGAAGTAGATCAGGTTCCAGCACAGGTACGGGATCGCCACCGAGACGGCCCGGCGCCGGTAGAAGCGGCCGAGCCCGGCCCGGTCGGCGAGCCGCAGGTCGGCGTAGGCGTACGTCAGCATGCACGCGGAGATGAAGAAGAAACCCTCCCGGGACACGTGCAGCAGCAGCAGCGCCGCGCCCGAGCCGACGGCCGCCGCCGCGGGCGCGAAGAACAGGATCGAGTGCGTGCTGAGCACGCCCACCTGCTTGACCGGCCGCATGGCGTCGACCTGGCCGAGCCAGCGGCGCGCCATCAGTACATCATCCGCGGATCGCGGTAGTGCTTGAACTCCAGCAGGTTGCCGGACGGGTCGACCAGCACGAACGTCCGGTGCTCCTCCACCATGGCCTCGAACCGGGTCGACACGTCGGCGAAGAACGGGACCTTGCGGATGACCGCCAGCTCGTACAGGGCCCCGAAGTCCGCGGCGTCGCGGAACGTGACGCCGAAGTGCCGGGGATACAGGCTCGAAGGCTCGGCCGCAGGCCCCTCGGTCAGGTGGCAGACCAGCTGATCGCCGAAGAAGTCCAGCGTGACCCGGTCGGGATAACGGCGGGCCAGCTTGCACCCGAGCAGGCCGACGTAGAAGCGCTCGGCCGCGTCCAGGTCGTGCACGGGAATGGCGAGGTGGAAGACATCGTGAGTGGTGCGCATCGCGGGTCCCCTACTCGAAGGCGGCCAGCGTGTCGGCCCGCAGCCCGAGCCGCAGGGTCTCCAGGCCGATGACGCCCGCGGCCGGGACGTTGCCCAGGTTGACGTTGGGCCCGATCCTGGTCACGAAGTGCGCCTGCAGCGCGGTGGTCGGCGCCTCGAACAGCAGGCTCGCCGCGCTGACCCCCGAGTCCAGGACGTCTTCGATCAGCCCGAAGCGCAGCTCGCCGTCCGGCCGGCAGATGCCGGACCGCCCGGACTCCCTGGCCTCCAGGGTGACCAGCGCGGCCCCGGCGGCCAGGTCCTCGCCGATGTAGTCGATCCACTTGCTCGGCGGCAGCTGCTCGGAGCGGCGCGGATCCTTGAACCCCACCTCGGACACCACGGTGAAGTCGTCGGCGAGCTTGCGGATGTAGCTCGCCTTCTCCGAGTTGGACAGCGAGATGGTCCCGTTCGACACCTCGACGTGCCGGCCCGCGTGCTCCAGGCAGAACTCCCGGAAGTCATCGAACCGGCCCTGCAGGACGTACTTCTCGAACAGCGTCCCGCCGAAGTAGAACTCGATCTCGCTGGCCCGCAGGACCTCGATCTTGGCGTCCAGGTCACTGGTCACCACCGCGGTGCCCCAGCCGAACTTGACCAGGTCGATGTACTGCGCAGCGGAGGAGATCAGGTCGGCGAAATAGGCCCGCGGGAGCCCGCCGTCGATCACCATCGTGAGTCCGGTGGCGCGCGGCTTTGCGGTCCGGTCCGGCAGCTGCAAGGTTGTGGGGTTCATCGGTTCCTTCCTCATGAATACGCGGGCTGGCGCGGCAGCCGCGTGACGGATGCGTTGCCCACTGGCTCCCAGCCCATCCGCTCGACCGGTATCCCCCGCAGGTAGGCGGACAGCACCCGGAGGCTGCCGCCGTGGGCCACGACCGCGACCTCCCCGGACAGCGGCAGCAACTCGTCGGCGAACGCGGCCACGCGCCAGTACAGGTCGCGCAGCGACTCGCCGTCCGGCGGCCGGGCGCCGGGGTCGAGCACCCGGTTCCCGTCCACCCCGCTCAGCGCGGCCGGGACCGCGGCCGAAGCGGTGCCCTCCAGCGCGCCTAGGCATCGCTCGCGCAGCCGGGGGTCGCGCGTGACGGCCAGCCCCAGCGCCTCGGCCAGCGGGGCCGCGGTCGCCGTGGCCCGCCGCAGGTCGCTGGCGTACACCGCGCCGATCGGCCGGTCCCGTAGCTGGCGGGCGACCTCGTGGGCCTGGCGCGTGCCCCGGTGGGTCAGCCGTGCCTGGTCGTGGTGCCCCTGGGCCAGCCCGAGGGTGTTCCAGGTGCTCTCACCGTGCCGGATAAGCCAGAGGGTCATGACAGGCAGGGTGCGTCCGGTTTGTGAAAGACGGCTTAAAAACAACCCGCTCACAGTGACCTTCCAGCAAACTTTCAGCTCGGCAGGGTTCCATGACCGGGTGAGATCCGAACCGACGGTGTCAGCGCCCGCCGGAAGGCTGCTGGTCGTGGACGATGACCCCGACGTCCGGGACTCGCTCGAGCGTGCGCTGCGTCACGCCGGGTACGCGGTCAGCACCGCCGTGCACGGCGCGGACGCGCTGGACGCGCTGGCCCGGTCGCCGGTCGACCTGGTCGTGCTGGACGTCCTGATGCCCATGGTGGACGGGTTCGACGCCTGCCGCAGGCTGCGCGAGCGAGGCGACGCCACCCCGGTCCTGGTCCTGACCGCCCGGGACGCGATCGACGACCGGGTGACCGGCCTGGAGGCCGGGGCCGACGACTACCTGGTCAAGCCGTTCGCGCTGCGCGAGCTGCTGGCCCGGATCCGGGCCCTGCTGCGGCGCAGCCAGGCCCCGCGCCACGTCCTGGGCTACGCCAACCTGACCCTGGACCTGACCACCCGGACGGCGACCAGGGACGGCCGGGTGATCCCGCTGACCAGGACCGAGTTCGGGCTGCTCGAGCTGCTGCTCCGCAACGCCGAGCACGTGCTCAGCTACGACGCGATCCTGGACGAAGTCTGGGACTACGGTGAGACCCCCGCGTCCAACACCCTCCAGGTCTTCGTCGGCTTCCTGCGCCGCAAGCTCGAGGAGGGCGGGCTCCCGCGGCTGGTGCACAACGTGCGCGGCGTCGGCTATGTGCTGCGAGCGGCCACATGACGCTGCGCACCCGCTTCACCCTGGCCGTGGCCGCCGCCGTGGCCGCGGTCGCCCTGGCCATCACCGCCGTGGCCTTCCTGGTGCTCCGCGCCGACCTGCAGGACCAGGTCAAGGGTGAGCTGCAGCAGCAGGCGGCCGTGGTGCAGCGGCTGGCCCGGCACTACCACGGGCAGATCCCGGCCGGGTGGGTGCCCCGCGATTCCGGCCGGTTCGGCGCGTCCACCGCGTATGCCCAGCTGGTGACCGCTCAGGGCACGGTCTGGGCGCCCGCCGGCGACAGCGGGCTGCTGCCCGCGACCACCGCCGCGGCCCAGGTCGCCGCCGGCCAGCGCGACTCGTACTACACCCAGACCACGGTGAACGGGGTCCACGCCATGGTCCTGACCACGCCGCTCGCGCCCGGCCTGGCCGTGCAGGTGGCCGTGCCGCTCAACGCGGTGGACCAGGAGCTCGGCATCATCGGCGCGACCCTGGCCCTGCTCAGCGCGGCGGGCGTCGGCCTGGCCGCGCTGGCCGGCTGGGGGGTGGCCCGGGCCGGCCTCGCGCCGGTGGGCCGCCTGGCCGCGGTCGCCGAGCAGGTCACCGCGACCGGGGACCCCAGCCGCCGGGTCGAGGTGGGCCGGGCCGACGAGCTCGGACGGCTGGCGGCCTCGTTCAACACCATGCTGGCCGCGCTGCAGCGGTCCCTGGCCGCGCAGCGGCAACTGGTCAGCGACGCCAGCCACGAGCTGCGTACCCCCATGACCAGCCTGCGCCTCAACGTGGAGCTGCTGGCCGATGATCCCGGCCTGCCCGCGCAGGAACGGCAGGAGGTGCTCGACCGGGTCGTCGCCCAGGTCGCCGAGCTCGGCCAGCTGATGGCCGACGTCACCGAACTGGCCCGCGGCGAACCTCCGCCCGGGCGGTTCGCGGAGGTGGAATTCGACGAGGTCGTGACGGCCGCCCTGGAGGGAGCCCGGCGGGACTGGCCGCAGACCCCGGTCACGGCCGATCTTGAGCCGGGCCTGGTCTGCGGTCATCCCGACCGGCTGAAGAGCGCGGTCCGGAACCTGCTGGACAATGCGGCCAAGTTCAGCCCGCCCGGCGCCCCGGTGGAGGTACGCCTGCGCGCGGGCGAGCTCACCGTGCGCGACCACGGACCGGGGATCCCGCCCGAGGACCTGCCGCACGTGTTCGACCGTTTCTACCGGGCCGCCTCGGCCCGCGGCGTGCCCGGCTCCGGCCTGGGCCTGTCCATCGTCCGCCAGGTCGCCGAGAGCCACGGCGGGACGGTCGGGATCGCGCCCGCCCCGGGCGGGGGGACCGTCGTGCGGTTCCGTCTGCCGGTCCTGACCGCCGGACCAGGTCAGAACGATGATGCGGAACGGACGGGCGTTCGTGCTCCCACTCCGGTTACCGCGCCCTGACGGCGGAGGGCGGTCCCATGCCACGTGTCGCGATCATCGGGGGCGGCATCGGCGGGCTGACCGCGGCGAACGCACTGTGGCGGGCGGGCGTCGAGGTGGCGGTCTACGAGGCGGCCGCCGAGCTCAAGGAGATCGGCGCCGGCGTGGCCCTGCATCCCAACGCGATGAGGGTGCTGCGTGCCCTCGGCGTGGAGGACGACGTCCGCCGGGTCGGCGGCCGGTCGCAGTGGCAGGTCATGCGGAACTGGAAGACGGGCCGGGTGATCGGCCGGACGAGCCGGCCGCAGCAGGAGGCCTCGTTCGGCATCCAGGGCGCGACCGCGCACCGGGCCGACCTGCTCGACGTGCTGGCCGCCGCGCTGCCTCCCGGCCTGGTCAGCCTGGGCCGTCGGTGCACGCAGGTGCAGCCCGGCGGCGACGTCGCGGTCGCGCGCTTCGCCGACGGCAGCGAGATCGAGGCCGACGTCATCGTGGGCGCGGACGGCATCCACTCACCGGTCCGCGCCTCGCTGTTCGGCCCGGACGCCCCCCGGTTCACCGGGAAGATCTGCTACCGCAGCGTAGTGCGGACCGCGGCCGTCCGCGGCGGCCGGCCCGCCGCCGAAGGTGCCCAGTGGTTCGGCCCGCACGGCACGATCGTCCTGTACCCGCTGCGCGGCGAGGAACTGATCAACGTGGTCTGCCACTACGACGACGACGGCTACCGGCATGAGTCCTGGATCGCCGAGTGCCGCGGCGAGGAGGTGCTCGAGCGCTACGCCGGGTGGCACGAATCCCTGCTCCGCCTGTTCGCCGCCGCGGACGCCTGGTACAAGTGGGCGCTGTATGACCGCGACCCGATCCCGCAGTGGACCCGCGGCCGGGTCACCGTCCTGGGCGACGCCGCGCATCCGATGCTGCCCTACCTCGGGCAGGGCGCCTGCCAGGCCATCGAGGACGGCGCGGTGCTGGCCACGGCGCTGTCGGCCGAGGCCGCCGACCCGGTCGCGGGCCTGGCCCGGTACGAGCGCACCCGCCGGCCGAGGGCCAGCCAGGTCGTGCTCGCCGCCCGCGAGCGGGGGCTGAGCAACCACCTGACGTCCCGGTGGGCGGCCTGGCGGCGCGACCTGCTGATCGCCTGGCGGCGGCGGGTGAACCGCCGCGACCCGGAGGGCCGCGGCGCCGCCTGGCTGGCCGACTACGACGCCAGCTCGCCCGACGTCCTGGTCGGCTGACCGGCACCCGTGGTCTGCGGCGACTTCAACGCCGGACCGGACTCAGACGAGCTGCGCATGCTCACCGGGCGGTCCGCCCCGGTCCAGCCGGGCCTGGTGTTCTACGACGCCTGGGAGGTGGCCGGCGACGGGACTCCCGGTCACACGTGGTCCGGCCGGAATCCGCTCACCGCCCCGGCCCTGTATCCCGACCGCCGCTTCGACTACGTGCTGTCCGCCTGGCCCCGCCGCGGCGGCGTCGGCCACCCGGTCCGCTGCCAGCGACTCGGCGTCCTGCCCGCCGGCCAGCCCCAGCTCTCCGACCACTACGGAGTGCTGGCCGACCTGCGCTACTGACTCCTATCCGAAGCTCGTCGCGCCGCCGTCCAGGACCAGCGGATGCGCGTTGACGTAGCTGGCTTCTCCGGACAGCAGCCACACCGTGGCGTAGGCCACTTCCCAGGCCGTGGCCTGCCGGCCGAACGGCAGGCTCCGCGCGGTGCGGCCCGGGTTGAGCCGGGAGGCCTCCCGCCCGAGCGGCGTGTCCACCAGGCTCGGCACCACTAGGTTGGCCCGGATGCCCCGGGCCATCCCCTCCCGTGCCACCTGCCGGCAGACGCCGAGCAGCGCCGCCTTGGACGCGTCATAGGCCGGGATCCCGGTCGCCGCCCGCAGGCTGGCCGCCGAGCTGATGAACACGATCGCCGCCCCGGGCTCCAGCACCGGCAGCGCGGCCGCGGCGACCAGGAAGTGCGCCCTGGTGTTGACCGCGAACACCCGGTCCCACTGGGCGGCGGTCGTCCCGGCCAGCCCGCGCCCGAGCCCGATGCCGACGTTCAGCACCAGGCCGTCCAGACCGCCCAGTGCCGCCGCCGACTCCGCCACCACCGACGCGCACGCGTCCGGTGCGGCCACGTCGGCCAGCACGACTGCGGCGGCCTGTCCCTCGTCCCGGACCAGCGCCGCGGTCGCTTCGGCGGCGTCCGCGTCGCGGTCCGCGCAGGCCACCGTCGCGCCTTCCCGGGCCGCCAGCACCGAGATGGCCCGGCCGTTGCCGATCGGCGGGTCCGGTTCCGGTGACGGCCGCGTCCCCGCGCCGACCACCAGCACCCGCCGCCCGGCCAGCCGGCCGCGCCCGGGCGCGGACCCGGTGGCTTCGGCCGGCCGGGTCACGATCCGGCCCACATCGGCGCGGCCCCCGGCGGCAGCGGCACGGCGAACGCGTTCAGCAGGAACGAGATCAGCGTGTAGTACCCGCACAGCGACACCAGCTCCACCATCCCGGCGTCGCCGAGCACGCGGTGCGCGGCCTGGTAGGTTTCCTGGTCCAGGCGGCCGGTGCGGGCGAGCTCGCGGGCCACCACGTAGACGGCCCGCTCGTCGTCCGCCTCGAACGGCGGGTCCTCGCCGCGCCCGATCGCGTCGACCACCGCGTCGCTCACACCGTGCTCGCGCGCCATCGCCGCGTGTGCCCACCACTCGAACTCCGCCTGCCACCGCGCACCGGTCGTGATGATGGCGATCTCGGACAGCCGCCGCTCGATCGACGTGTGGAACCTGAGCGTCGCGCCGAGCGAGGACATCCGCCGCCCGGCGCCGGGCGCCGTGACGAACGCGTTGAACGGCCCGGCCAGGCCGCCGTCCGCGGTCACCAGCAGGTCGCCCCGGCCGTTGACGATGGCGTCCCACAGCTGCTGGCCCTCGGGCCCCAGCTGCTCCCGCCGCACATAGGGAATCCGGGTCATAGCCCGAACCCTAACGCGGCCAGGCGCTCGCCCGCGCTGACCCGGGCGCCGGGACCGGGCCGGCTAGCCGATCTGACGATGTGCGGCCGGGCCGCTTCGGCCAGGCTGGCCCGGCAGGAGGTCATGGCCGAGGAGGTCCGAACCATGGTGGCGTGGGAGCAGGTGACCCCTGATCACGTAGAGCGCGCGATCCGGGAATACGACCGGCTGGGGCCCAAGGCGTTCTTCGCGGCGCACGGGTTCGCCCCGACCACGACCTATGAGCTGATCCGGGACGACCGGCGGTACCCGCCGAAGGCCATCCTGGGCACTGCCTACGAGTTCGCCACGGGGCAGCGCCTGGCCTCCGGTGATTTCGAGGGCGGCAAGAGCGGTGCGGTCAGGGTGCTGGGAAAGCTGGGCTTCACCGTCCGGGAGATCAGGTCAGCTACGGTCGGCTGACATCCCGCGGGCCGCGGCCAGGCGGGCCAGTTCGACCCGGGACCGGATGCCGAGCTTGGCGAACACGTGCCGCAGGTGCGAGTTGACCGTGTACGGGGACAGGTAGAGACGCTCGGCGACCTCCCGGTTGGTGGCGCCCTGGGCCACCAGGCTGACCACCGCGAACTCCGATTCGGTGAGTTCGGGCCAGTCGGGGGCGGAGCGGGGGCCGGACGCCGGCGGGCGGACGCCGCGGGCGCGCAGCAAGCTGCGGACGCGGGCCGCGTCCCGCTCGGCACCGGCGCCGGCGTAGGACGTGAGCGCCGTCTCCAGCAGCGGCATCGCCTCCGTCGCCCGCGCCTCCGGGAGCAGCCGGCCGGCGTCCTCGAGTACCGCCGCCCGCACCAGCGGCCGGGATCGCCGCTGCTCAGCGCCACCGCCCGCAGCGCGGTGTCCGGGTCGCCGTCGAGCACCGCGCGGGCGTGCAAGGCCGCGCAGCCGAGAAACGGGAAGTCCGGATGCGCGGCGGCAAAGTCCTCCAGGCGGGTGACCACCGACTCCGCGTCCGCGCGCCTGCCCGCGTCCAGCAGGATGCGGGTGAGCGCGGCGGAGTCGGCGTACATCCGCGGACTGGTCGCCGACAGCACGCCGCCGGCCAGCGGGTCGAGTGCGTGCGGTCCGGCCTGAGCGGCCAGGGTCGCGTCGCCGTCCGCGTCGGCCACCAGGGCCATGAGCCAGGCGCCCAGGAGCTGGCTGGACGGGGATTCCTGCGCGTGGCCGAGGCGGGCCGCCGACCGGCGGGCCTGGGCGAGCCCGGCCTGGTCCCCGGTGTGCAGGGCCACCCGGCCCAGGATGTAGCGGGCGACATGGTTGATGTAGCCGTAGCTCCCGTCGCCTATCTCGTCCGCCATCTCGATCGTCGCCTCGGCCTCGGCGCGAGCGTCCGCGAGTTGCCCGGAACAGAACAGCGCGCGGAACCGCATCATGGACCAGACGCGGATATTCGCCGATATCCCGTCCCGCTGGGCGGCCTTCATCCCGGCCCGCCGGCACAGCCGGCTCCCGGGGCCTGGGCCCGCGGGGGACATGACTCATTCGAGTGATGCCTCCGGCGGTGCGGGTCGCGCAGGCTGGAGGCATGAAGGTGGTCAGCTACGTGATCTAGGAGAAAGGAAATGCCGACGGCCATCGAGCCCGCCGCTCACGCAGGGGACACGGTTGCGGTGCATGCGACGTTCCGGCGGGCAGTGGTGTCCCGTCCGGCTCTGTGGGAGCGGCTGAAGGGTGCCGCGCGGGTGACGCTGTTGGCGGCCCCGCCGGGCAGCGGCAAGACGGTGCTGCTGCGGTCCCGGGCTCGGCGCTGGTGCGCGCGTTGACGGCGTCGCCGGACCTGGACGGCTGGATGATTACCGAGCGGCTGCTGAAGGACCTGGCGCCGCTGGACGAGCCGCTGTGGCTGGTGATCGACGACCTGCACGAGCTGGGCTCGGACCAGGCCCGACGGCAGCTGGAGCTGCTGGTCATGCGGGCCCCGGCCGAGCTGCGGTTCGTGCTGGCCGCCCGGCACGACGTGCGGCTGGGCCTGCACCGGCTACGGCTGGAAGGCGAGCTGACCGAGCTCCGCGCCGACGATCTGCGGTTCAGCCTCGATGAGGCGCGGGCCTTGTTCGTCGCGGCCCGGGTGGAACTGGCCGAGCCGACCCTGGAGATCCTGTACGACCGGACCGAAGGGTGGGCGGCGGGGCTGCGGCTGGCGGCGCTGTCGCTGGCCGGGCACCCCGATCCGGAGCGGTTCGCGGCGGAGTTCTCCGGCACCGAACGGACCGTGGCGGAGTACCTTCTGGCCGAGGTGCTGGACCGGCAGCCCGCGGAGGTGCGTCGGCTGCTGCTGCGCACCTCCATCCTGGAGCGGGTCAACGGCGAGCTGGCCGACCTGCTGACCGGGGGCCGCGACGGGGAACGGGTGCTGCAGGACCTGGAGGCGGCCAACGCGTTCGTGACCTCGCTGAATGTGGCGCGGTCCTGGTTCCCGGTGGAGGCGGTCCGGCACGCCCAGGCCGCCCCGGATTGGGGGCTGGCCGCCCGGCTGCTGGCCGACCACTGGCCGGGCTTGTACCTGGGCGGGCAGATCGCGACCGTGCACGCGCTGGTCCGGCTGCAGCTGGCCGGGCGGATCGGCAACCTGTCGGCGACCGCTGAGCAGGCGCGGCGGCTGCTGGCCACGGACGAAGCTCCGGAGGCCCTGGACGGGGAACTGCGCGCGCTCGCGCTGATCAGCCTGGGCAACGCCGAGACCTGGACCGGCCGGCCTGACCAGGCCGAGTGGCACCTGGAGCAGGCGGTCGCGCTGGCCCGCCGGATCGGGCGGCCGTATCTGGAGTTCATGGGCCTGGTGTTCCGGGCGCAGGTCGAGCTTCCCCGGTGTGCTCCGCGGGCCGAGGAGCTGAGCCGGCTGGCGATCGAGGTGGCCGAGCGGCATGGCTGGATCGACGATACGTTCGGCGGCCTGGCCTGCAATGCGCTTGGCTCCGCGCTGGCCTGGCAGGGACGGCCAGACGAGGCCGCGACCTGGGTGCAGCGGGCCGAGCGCGCGATCCGGGCGGACACCGAGCCCGTTTCGGCGATGGGGGTCCAGTTCGCCCGCGGCCTGATCGAGATCGGCCGCGGCCGGGCCGCCGAGGCGCTGGCCGCGTTCCGGGCCGCCGAGCGGCTGGCCGGGCTGCACCCGCTGGCCCGGCCCGTGCAGGCCTGGCTGGCGCGCGTCCTGGTGCGGCTCGGCGAGACCGAGCGGGCCGAGCAGGTCCTGGCCGGCCTCGGCGAACGCGACTTCGGCCTCGGCCAGACATATGTCGCCGCTGCGGTGCTGCAGCTCGCCCGGGACGACCCGTACGCCGCGACCGCCGCGCTTGCGCCGGTCCTGGACGGCTCTGCCCCCATGGGCTGGCGGTACACGATGGCTGAGGCGTTCCTGCTGGAGGCGATCGCCCGGGACGCGCTCGGCGACCCGGCCGCCGCCGGGCGCGCCCTGGACCTGGCCGGACCCGACGGCACACGCTTGTGGTTCCTGCTGCACCCGGCGCCGGGCCTGCTGGAGCGCCAGGCCCGCCAGCGCACGGCACACGCCGCCCTGATCACCCAGATCCTCGACCTGATGGCGGGCCGGATGCCCGCGCTTCCCGCCGGTCCGCGACCACCGCTCGAGCCGCTCAGCAACAGCGAGATCCGCGTACTGCGTTACCTGCCCACCCACCTGACGGCGCCGGAGATCGCCGCCGAGCTGTCCGTCTCGACCACCACCATCAAAACGCACCTGCGCCATCTGTACGCCAAGCTCGGCGTGCACCGCCGGGCCGAAGCGGTCGAGTCCGCCCGCACCTTGGGCCTGCTCGCCCCGTCGCGGCGCTGACTTGACAATCGTCCGAATCGGACGTTGGCCGCTCATCCTGACCGCGACCAGGCTCGTACCGAGAGCTCGCCGGACTAGGAGGACCTGTGACCAGCGCACCCAGCGGACGGCCGCCGCGGCAGTACGAGATCTGCGTGCGCGGCCACCTGGGCGAGACGCTGCGTTCCGCGTTCCCTGCCCTGCGGGCTCAGCGGCGCGGCACGGACACCGTGCTGACGGGAACGCTGCCGGACCAGGCCGCGCTGTACGGCGTACTCGCCGAGATCGAGGCCCTCGGGCTCGAGCTGCTCGAAGTCCGCCGGCTCACCCCCGATCCTCCGGATCGTACGAAGCGAGCTCACGCACACGGGACAGGATCGCCGAGATGATTTCCATGAGGGCGCTGGAGTGCCTGGTCACCATCGTCGAGCGGGCCTCGCTGACCAAGGCGGCGGCGGTACTGCACATGTCGCAGCCGGCCTTGTCGCACCAGATCGCGGCCATCGAGCGAGAGCTGGGCACCCCGGTCATCGAGCGGCTGCCGCGGGGGGTCCGGCCGACCGCGGCCGGGCTGGCCGCCGCGGCCGAGGCGCGGCTCGCGCTGGCCGCCGCCGACCGGGCCGTCATAGCGGGCCGGAGGGTGGCGGCCGGGGTCGGCGGCCGGATCCGGATTTCCTGCGCGGAGACGATGACGGCGTGGGTGCTGGTCCCGGTGCTGCGGGCCTGGCGGCGCCGGTTCCCGGAGGTCGAGCTGGACCTCAAGGAGTACACCAGTGCGGACCGGATGCTGGAGGTGCTCCTGACCGGGGGGACGGACATCACCGTCGGCCCGCGGCCGACGCGGACCGACGAGCACGTCGAGGTGCTGGGCCGGGAGGAGATCGTGGTCGTCGCCTGCCCGGAGCACCGGTTCGCAGGCCTGGACGCCGTGCCGCTGGCCGAACTGTCCGCCGAGCCGCTCGTGCACTACAACCCGGATAACGGGTTCGCCCGGTGGGTCGACCAGCTCGCGGCCGAACGCGGTGTCGTCCTGCCCCAGCCGGCCTTGCGCACCGGCTTCCCGCGCACGGCCGCGCAGCTCGCCGCGGCGGGCATGGGGGTGACGATCGTGCCGTTCTCCGCGCTGACCCCGCTGCCCGGCGCGACGATCAGGTCCCTGGACCCGCCCGAACTGCGCGACGTCGTCGTCATCGTGGCCGCGCCGCACGATGACCTGCTGCGGCGATTCGTCGCCGACCTGAAGCGGCGCGGGCTGCCGGAGTCGCGCGTGCCGCACCTGAGCCAGCCCGGGCCCTGGTCAAGCCCCGCCTGCGCGACGGTAATGCCGGGCGACGCGAGCCCGGTTGCCGCATACGCCGGGCACGCACCATGACCGCCGGGGGTTGACCGCTATGAAGATCATCGAACAGGCCGGGTTGGCGCATCGGCGCAGTCGGCCGGCCTGCGCCGGGTCGGAGAGGAATTCCGCCGCCTGGACCGCGATAAAAGCCAGCCGCGGATTCCCGCCGTACTCCGGGTGCCATAGGGTCTGTGTGCGCAGTTCCGTCCCGGTCAGCACCAGCCGCGTGCTGGCCGGCGCCGACTGCATGAAGAAGTTGAGGTCCCCGATGGCCGCCCGCGGGACCTGGTGGCCGTCTACCAGCGCCTCGATCATCTCGCGCAGCGCCGAGCGCAGCCGGCGCACGGCCCGGAGGTCAGGCAGGTCGCCGTCTGGTACGCGGGCTCGCTGGATCCGCCACCAGGCCTCCGCGTCGCAATCCGCGCGCAGCAGATCGTCCGCCGCCGGCGATCCGGGCGGCGCGACGGTATTGATGAGGTCCACGGCGACAATCGCCTCGCCGATAACGGCGAAACGGCCGCGGCCGGCGTTCATGGCCATATCGCAAGTATAGGCATTAGGGATTTGAATAAATGCCATGAATTCTTCGAAGAGGTAAACCCTTGCCGCAGCCGACAGTAATGTGTCAGGCTTATTTTTGTCCATTAGGAATGGCCGCCGCGGTGAGCGGAAAATAGGAATGCGCCATTCGGGAAAGCCGCAGGACGCTCCGCCGGAACCCCGCCCGGGTTTCAATCGGTGTCGCCCAAGGGAAAGGACACCATGACCGCACTGATCAGTGACTCCTCGCCGGAAGCGCGCGGGACGATAACGCCGCGGCAGCGATCAGCCGGCCGGGCGGCGCCGCACGGCCGTGCCGCGGAACTGAGGCTGATCCATGACCTGCTGCGGCGCGCTCAGCGGGGGACGGGCGGCGTGCTGCTGGTGGACGGGGAACCGGGCATCGGCAAGTCCATGCTGCTCCGGGCCGCCACCGACGAGGCGGGGGAGCAGGGCTTTTCCCTGGCCGCGGGCACGGCGGACCAGCTGGGCCAGGCCATCCCGTTCTTCGCGCTGCGTGCGGCCCTGCGTGAGCCGTGGCTCACCGCCGATGATCCCGGCCGGGACCTGCCGGACGCGACCGCGTGGTGGATCACCCGGATACGAGCGCACCTGCAGCAGCGCGCCGCTGCGGCTCCGGTCCTGGTCTGCCTGGATGACCTGCACTGGGCCAGCCCGGCCACGCTGGCCGCGCTGCGGGCACTGCCGCGGGACCTCAAACGGCACCCGGTCGCGTGGCTCCTGGCCCGGTCCACCACCCCCCAGCGGGCCCCGGATTACATGTTCGGCCTGCTGGAGCAAGACGGGGCCGCCCGCGTCATCCTGGCCCCGCTGGATACCGATTCGGTGGCGGCCATGCTCACTGACGCCTTCGGCGCCCCGCCGGACCCGGCCCTGGCCGACCTGGCCCGCGGCGCCGCCGGGAACCCCTCGCTCGTGGCCGAACTGATCGGCGGCCTCCGCGACGACCACGCCGTGCAGGTCACGGGCGGACGCGCCGTGCTGGCCTCGGGCAAGCTGCCCCGGCGGATTCACCGTCTCGCCCAGCAGCGGCTCGACGGCCTCAGCCAGCGGGCCCGGCACCTGCTGGTGACGGCCGCGATGCTGGGCCCGGCGTTCCGGCTGGACGACACGGCCGAGATGCTCGGCGAGACCCCGGCCATGCTGCTGCCCGCGGTCCAGGAGGCGATGGACGCCGGGCTCATGACCGCCGCCGACCACGCGTTCGCCTTCCGCCACCCGCTGCTGCGCCGTGCGGTCGGCGACATGATCCCGCGGCCGGCCCGCCAGGCGCTGCACCGCCAGTACGGCGAGATCCTGCTGGCCCGGGGCGAATCAGCGGACCGGGCCGCCGGTCACCTGCTCCAGGCCGCGCATCCGGCTGACCCCGCGTCGCTGGCCGGGCTGGATCAGGCCGCGGCGCAGACGCTGGGCTCGGCCCCGCAGACCGCGGCCCGGCTGGCGCTGCGCGCGCTGGAGCTGACCGCACCCGACGATCCGGCCGCGCTGTCCCGCGGGCTGGCCGCCGCCGAAGCGCTGGCCGCGGCCGGCCGGCTGGACCAGGCCGCCCGGATCGCCCGGGACCTGCTGGCCAAGCCGCTGCCGCCGGAAGCCGAAGATCGGCTGCGGTGCGTCCTGTCCTCGGTCCTGTGCGCCGGCGGCCGGGCCCGGGACGCCGTCGGCCAGGCCCAGCTGGTCTTGGCCCGGCCGCAGCTGCCGGACGACCTGCGGGACCAGGCGCTGACCGCGCACCTGCAGGCCCTGGCCGGGCTGCGCGACGAACTCGCCGGGCCGGTCGCCGACACCATTCTGGCCGCTCCCGGCCAGCACGACGGCCACACGGCAGCCGCGGCCCGCCTGGGCCGCGCGGCCATCAGCTGGGATGGCGGCCAGTTCGGCCAGGGGCTTGAGCTGTTGCGCGATGCGGGGCGCCACGGCACCGGGAGCCCGGCCGACGCCCGCCAGGTCCAGCCGCTGCTCGCCCTGGCCGCTGCCCTGGTCGACCTGCGCGACCTCACCGAAGCCGACCGCATCCTGCACGCCGCCGACCACGCGGCGCTGGATGGCATCCCGGCCCAGGCCGGGCTGTCCATCCTGCGCGCCCGCCTCCACCTGGCCGGCGGCCGCCTGCCCGACGCCGTCGGCGCCGGTCAGGCAGCCCTGGCCATCGCCCGGGACCTCGGCGCCCACGCGTACGCCGCGACCGCGCACAGCGTGCTGAGCGTGATCGAACTGCGCCGCGGCGACCTCGCGGCCGCGGCTCAGCACCTGGCCTGCCGTCCCGCGGCCCGCCCGCAGTTCGCCGACCTGTACGCCCGCCCAGAAACCGCCGTGGCCGAGGCGCAGGTCACCGAGGCCCGCGACGGCCCGGCGGCCGCCCTCGGCCAGCTCCGCCAGCTGGGCGCCGGTCTGGACGCCCGGCCCGGGCTGCTGTCCGGTGACCCCGCCCTGGCCGCCTGGCTGGCTCGCACCGCACTGGCCGCGGGCGACCGTGACCTGGCGGACCGGGCCGCCCGCGCCGCCCGGGCCCTGGCCGACGCCCACCCGCAGTTCCCGGCCCTGGCCGTGGCGGCGGCCCACAGCGAGGGCCTGGCCCGCCGCGACCCGGCCCTCCTGGCCCGGGCCGCCGGCCAGCATCCCGATCCGTGGGCCCGGGCCTCCGCCGCCGAAGACCTCGGCGTCCTGCACGACAGCCAGGGCGACCGGGATCGGGCCATCGGCCGCCTCAAGGAGGCGCTCGGCGGCTACCGTCAGGTCGGCGCCGACCGCGACCAGGCCCGCATCCGGCGGCGGCTGCGCCAGCTCGGCATCCGCCGCCGCCACTGGAGCACGCCGCCCGCCCGGCCCGTCACCGGATGGGACAGCCTGACCGACACCGAGCAGGCGGTCGCCCGCCTGGTCGCCGAGGGACTGAACAACAACCAGGTCGGCGCCCGCATGTACATCAGCACCCACACCGTCGCCCATCACCTGCGCCAGGCCTTTCGCAAGCTCAGCATCGCCTCCCGCGTCGAACTGGCCCGCATCGTCATCGAACAGGCGCAATAAGCGACGTTGACGTCCGAGCCCCGCTACGGGCCCGCGGGGTGGCGCTCCTGCTCGCTCAGCCCGCCCCATACCCCGTGCGCCTGGTGGGTCCGCAACGCGAACGCCAGGCATTCCTGCCGGACCTGGCACCCGGCGCAGATCGCCTTGGCCTGCGCCACCTGGGCCAGCGCCGGGCCGGACGAGGAGATCGGGAAGAACAGGTCGGGATCGGCCGACCGGCACGCGGCCAGACCACGCCAGTTATCCAGGCGGACCGCCGTGACGCGTGACATGAGCTCAGCCTCGCCGCCCTGCCGGGCCCGCCACATCATCAGGACCGGCCGGTTTCCCGGCACAACGCCGTGCCCCCGGATGGCTGTCCGCCTTGACGATGTGCCCCGGCCGCCCCCGGCCGATGCTCGTCCTCATGAGCGGACCCCCGCAGGACACCTACGACGTGATCGTGATCGGCGCCGGCCCGGTCGGGTACACCCTCACCGACCGGGCCCGCGCAGCCGGGCTGACCGTCGCGGTGGTCGAACGGGAACTGGTCGGCGGTGAGTGCGCCTACTGGGCCTGCATTCCCAGCAAGGCGATGCTCCGGCCGGTCGTCGCCGTGGCCGACGCCCGCCGGGTGGCCGGCGCGGTCCAGGCCGTCACCGGCACCATCGACCCCCCGTCGGTCTTCAGGCGCCGCGATGAGTGGGTCGCCAACTGGAACGACGACGGGCAGGCCGCGGGCCTGAAGAACCTGGGTGCCGAGCTCATCCGCGGTCACGGGCGCCTGGACGGCCACCGCCGTGTCGCCGTCCAGACCCCGGACGGCGGGACGATCGCGCTGACTGGCCGGCATGCGGTCGTCATCTGCACCGGCAGCCGGACGGCCCTGCCCGAACTGGCCGGCCTGGCCGAGGCGCGTCCCTGGACCAACCGGCACGGCACCGACGCCCACACGGTACCGGGACGGCTGGCCATCGTGGGCGGCGGCGGAGTCGGGGTGGAGATGGCCAGCGCCTGGCAGGGCCTGGGCACCGCGGTCACCCTGCTGGCCCAGGCCGACGGCCTGCTGCCCCGGATGGAGCCGTTCGCCGGCGAGATCGTCGGCCGCGCGCTGGCCGAGGCCGGGGTGGACGTGCGGATCGGTGTCACCGTCACCGGGATCGGCCGCCCGGGCGGCACCGGGCCGGTCACCCTGACCCTGGAGGACGGCGGCCAGGTCGAGGCCGACGAGGCGCTGTTCGCCACCGGCCGCCAGCCGCTCACCGACGACATCGGCCTGGACACCGTCGGTCTGGTCCCCGGGGCCTGGCTGGAGGTCGACGACACCTGCATGGTCCGCGCCCTGGAGGACTGCTGGCTGTACGCCCTGGGCGACGTCAACCGGCACGCGCTGCTGACCCACCAGGGCAAGTATCAGGCCCGCATCGCCGGGGCGGCCATCGCCGCCCGCGCCGCCGGGCAGCCCGTCGACCCGGCCCCGTGGGGCCCGCACGCCGTCACCGCCGACTACCGCGCGGTGCCGCAGGTGTTCTTCTGCGACCCTCCGGCCGGAGCCGTCGGGCTCACCGCCGACCAGGCCGAGCGCGCCGGGTACCGCATCCGCGTGATCGACGTCGACCCCGGCCAGGCCGTGCCCGGGGCCGGGCTGTACGCCGACGGCTACACCGGCCGCGCCCGCATGGTCGTCGACGAAGACGACGGCTGCCTGCTCGGCGTCACCTTGGTCGGCCCCGGCGTGGAAGAACTGATCCACGCCGCCACCATCGCCGTGGCCGGCCAGGTCCCCGTCAGCCGGCTCTGGCACGCCGTCCCCTGCTTCCCCTCCATCAGCGAGGTCTGGCTCCGCCTCCTCGAGGCCTACCGGGCCTGAACCCTGCCAACCGGAAGGAACATCGCAGTGACCGTGAACTGGCTTGACGGCACGCCCGTCTTCGAGGGACACAAACTGGTGGTGGTCGGCGGCAGCAGCGGAATGGGCCGCCAGACCGCCGCCGACGTCGTGGCGGCCGGCGGCAGCGCCGTCACCTTCCTGCTCTCTCCGGCCACCAGCTGGGTCACCGGCGCCATCTGGAACGTCGACGGCGGCGTCATGGCCGGCCGCAACTGAAGGAGCACCTGAGATGACTGGTGCCGCAGCAGGCGAGGCACGGACCGCGCTGGTGACCGGAGGCACCGGAGGCATGGGACGGGTCATCGCCTCCCGGCTGGCCGCCGACGGGTACGACGTCGCCATCGCCTACACCGGCAGCATCGACCTGGCCGACGCGACCGTCGGCGAGATCAAGGAGCACGGGCGCCTCGGCGCGGCGTTCGCGGCCGACGTCGCCGACGAGGAGGCGGTATCGGCCCTGTTCGGCGCCGTCGATGACCGCTTCGGGCATCTCGATGTCGTCGTCCACACCGCCGGGATCAATCACCCCGCCGCCCTGGCCGACCTCGACCTGGCCGACTTCGACGCCATCCACCGGGTCAACGTGCGCGGTACGTTCGTGGTCAACCAGCAGGCCGCCCGCCGGATCCGGCCCGGGGGCTCGATCGTCAATGTGTCCACGAGCATGGTGCGGTTCGCGCCGCCCGGCCTGAGCGCCTACGCGGCGTCCAAGGCGGCCGTCGACGCGCTGACCCGCATCCTGGCCAAGGAACTGCGCGGCCGCGACATCACCGTCAACGCCGTGGCGCCCGGCCCCACCGCCACCGCGGCGTTCCTGGCCAGCACCTCGGCGCAGGAGCGGGAAGAGCTGGCCGCCTTGCCCCCGCTGGGCCGTCTGGGCCGTCCCGACGACGTGGCCGGCCTGGTGTCGTTCCTGGCCGGGCCGGCCGGACGCTGGGTCAACGGCCAGGTGATCTACGCCAACGGCGGATTCGTATGAGCGATGACCGCTACGACGTCCTGGTCATCGGCAGCGGGCCGGGCGGCGCGACCACCGCCGCGCGCGTGGCCGAGACCGGCCGGCGCGTGCTGCTGCTCGAACGCGGCGACTTCCTGCCGCGGGAACGCGACAACTGGGACTCCCGGGCGGTCTTCGGCGACGCGAAATACACCGCGGACGAGACCTTCTATGACCTGCACGACCGGCCCTTCCGGCCCGAGTTGCACTACTGCGTGGGCGGCAACTCCAAGGTGTACGGCGCGGCGCTTCTCCGGCTGCTGCCCCGCGACTTCGGCGAGGTCCAGCATCCGGACGGCGTCTCGCCCGCCTGGCCGCTGAGCTACCAGGACCTGGAGCCGTACTACGTCCGCGCCGAGCACCTGTTCTGGGTGCACGGCCAGCACGGCGAGGACCCGTTCAGCGGCCCGTCCAGTCAGGACTACAAGTACCCGCCCGTCCGGCATGAGCCCCGTATCCAGCAACTGTCCGACGGCCTGGCCGAGCTTGGCCTGCACCCGTTTCACCTGCCGCTGGGGGTGGCGCTGACCCAGGACGCCCGGGGCCGGGCCACCCCGGACTCGCCCTGCATCCGGTGCGACCGCGTGGACGGCTTCCCTTGCCTGGTCGGTGCCAAGGCCGACGCCGAACGGGCCGTGATCCGCCCGGCCCTGGCCGCGCATCCCAACCTGACCCTGATGACCGGAACCACGGCCGAGCGCCTGCTCACCGACGCCAGCGGCCGCTGCGTCACCGGCGTCGCCGCCACCCTCCCGGACGGCACCCGGCACGTGTTCGCCGCCGGCATCGTGGTGCTCTCCGCCGGGGCCATC
>Ga0335074_10001412_pt1 | contig 32491 bp, 25 predicted proteins | sample Lox_Sample_23_FD_206715 | JGI IMG/M metagenome (GOLD analysis project Ga0335074, IMG submission 206715) | Soil microbial communities from Loxahatchee National Wildlife Refuge, Florida, United States - Lox_Sample_2.3 | ecosystem: Environmental > Terrestrial > Soil > Wetlands | place: USA... | reverse complement strand
CTTTCTGCCGGCGCGATTTCCGGCGCTGGCTCTTCAGGTAAAACCGGCGCTGCCTTGCGAAAAGTTTTCCGCCCGGTCTGCCGTGCCGCCGCCATGCCTTCCAGAAATGTTTTGTCGGAAGGCAAAAGAAAATCGTAGATGGCCCGGTGGATATGATCCACAGACGCACCGCTCAAATCATCCGTGCCGAGCATGACGCGGACTTCAGCGGCCACGTCGCCAACCGCCGAGAGATCGCGCTTGCTCAAAAGCGCGTAGCCAACGATTTTAGAAATTGTTTTCGCGTCGGCTTTTTTGAAAACATTTTGGGCGACGGCTTTGATGTCCTCTTCGGTGTTCGCTGCCGGCAGCTTGATCCAGCGCTTGACGCGCCGGCGAAACTGGCGATAGTTCCAATCCACCTGGTCCGCCGCGCGCGTCATGCAAACAATAAATTGAGGCGTCGTGCAGAGAGCGCAACCCACTCCGCGATTTACAACTGCCGTGTCCAGCCAATCTAAAAGTTCCGGCCTCGAATACATCCGCCGGCTTTGGTTGAAAAGGAAATGAGCCTCATCCAATACGAGCAATAACTTTGACCGATTCAACACGTCCTCGATGCGTGCCTGCATTTCCGGCGCAGTGCGCGTGTAGCTGGATGCAATGCCGAGCGCGCGGGCAATTTCCCGGAAGGCCGTTGTCTTGGTGGTGATGCCTTTCAAGCTGACAAATCGCGCCCGGCCAAGGTGTAATTCACACCAGGCTTTCACCGCTTCGGTTTTGCCGCGCCCTTCAAGTCCGTCCAAAACCACCATGCCACGACTGGCGAGCGCGTAGTCCAGCGTTTCCCAAATTTTTTTGCCGATGGCTGTCAATTGAAAATTCTTCCTGGTGTTGGCTTCACGGCGCGCTTTGAATTCAAACAGCGCGCCAACGATTTCGCGGAAATAAATCAGATTCGCGGTTTTGAAATCACACTTGGAGAGGTCCGGGTTTTCTTCAATAGCCTTGTCGGTCTCAATGTCGGAAACATCCACACCGTCGCCCGGCGCGGCGAAATGAATTCGCGGGTTGATGCACAGATCAATAATAAATTCCTCAATGGATTGGACTTTCTGCCAGTGCGACAGATATTGGTTTTGCTGCGGAGTTTCGCGGCGCTTAAATGCGGCGGCACGGCAACGCTCAATCAATAGCGATCCTTTTTCCGGTTTGGTTGGTTCGTCGGAAAGCAACACATCGCGGGAATTCAAATTCACTTCAACGCCTGAAACCAATTCGCCGGGATAGGTTTTTTCCGGCTTGACGCCGGCTTTGTGCATTTGCGGCGTGCCCAGCCGGTCGGGAAACATTTCAACCAATTCTTTCGCCAGCCGCCGCAATCCGCCCTCGGCCAACGACTGCCCCTGAAGCCACCAAATAAAATCTTTCTTTTCAGCAGTGAGTAACACGGCCGCCCGCGCCGAAACTGCCACGCCGCTGACGCCATGCAATTCGGAAAACTCCGGGCTGCTCATGTATCGGCTTTGCGACAGGGGGCCGGATTCTGTTTTGCGGCGCGTGTTCATGGTTTATTGCCTTCAGTTGATTCAACTTCAGCCGCCGCGCTACGCGGTGATTCGCCAAGCAGTTCCAGCGCCCTCCGGCTTTGTTCGTCGTCATTCACCAGCACCGTCGGAATGTCCAAATGTCGCGCCGTGTTTCTATTGGCCGCCGTGCGGCGGTTTTTTTGATTTTTTGCCGCACGAATTTCATCGCGTTGCCGCTGCATTTGCTCGGCACTTTCAGCCAGTCTGCCATTCATCACCGGCACCCTACGAACGCCGTCCGTTATTGTGGCTGAAATTTCCGGCGCGGATTGGTTGCGAATTTCTTCCAGCAGTTGCCGGCGCGGATTTCCAAACTGTTCAAGCAGCCGGTTGTATTCGTCATCCACTGCGCGCTCATGCTCGCGGATTTTACCAATCTCTATCCCAAGATCATCGCTACCGGGAGCCATCGAACTTTGGCGCGCTGAAGGCGTCCGGCAAATTTCCATCGTGAACGGATCGGAGAAATTGAGATTCATAAACGTCACCATCGAAGCGTCCTTTCTGTCCACAAACGCCCAAAGCTCCTGTCCAATCAAATTGACAAGCCGGCCGCCACGCACACGAATTGGCCGCCCGCTGCTGCGATGAGGAAATTTGACGCCGCCGGTTTCCACGGTGACAATGGTTTTTTCGTTTGCAAACATCCATTCGAGTTTAGGATCGTATTCAATCGGCGGATCGTTCGGACTTGCCAGAGCTTTGAAGGCTTCGTTTGGCGACAACCCATTGAGATGGCCAAACTGCGGAGTCGAATTGTAATCGCCGATCAGTTTGGGCATCACCTTGTCTCTAAATTCTTCAAAGGTATAACGGAATTTTGTGGCCTCAACCTTGCCGGAGTTTATCAACCGCTGCTCGCGCTTGAATTCATCCGGGGCATCCAACATTTGGTGCCTACCTGTAAAACCAGGATGCCGCTCCATCAGCCGTTGAATAGCCTCAAACGATCTTTCGAGTTCGGCCTTGGCCTGCGGATTCATTTTTCCAAAATGGTGAACTGTGCAGCCATATTGCGCCAGGCCGGTAACTATCGTGCGGCCCGCGTCATCTTCCTTGCCATTGATGAGCAAAGATTTTCCAAAAACGCAGCCATTTTCCACCCAAAGCTGTTTGGGAATGTTGTTTTTACGAAAGCCGTCCAAGGCGGCTTCGCAAACCAAGCCAGCAGTTGGCGCTTTGTCAGTCGAAATAGACCAGCCAACCCATTTGCGGCTGGCGCTGTCCATCACGGCGATGATTTGCGGCAGAATCAGCGAAGTTGAACCGTCTGGATTTGTGAAGGCAACCTCGATATTCGATGTCACGTCATCAAGCGCCCATGAGTGCATGGCAGGAATGCCTGCCCAGCGGTCGCCATGAAGTCCGCCGATTATTTTTCGCACGGCCCTTTTCCCGCCGTGGTGTCGCGCGTGCAACGCATCAACAATTTCCCGGTTCACCAGCTCATAAATTTTCGCCTGGCATTTGAACGGATCGGGATAGCGGGCACGGGTGTATTCAGACAGGCGTGGATACTCGCTTCGCCAGGCGCTTTGGATTCGGCCGCCGTGCTTGGCCATTGCTGCGTGGCGCAAAATGTCAATGTCGGCCGCTGGGATTTCAACACGCTCGCCATTATCTTCGCGCCCGTCGCGCAGCGCCTTCACGTCGCCATTGGCATTTTTCAGCGCGGCAAGTTTTCGGTCCCATGCCTTCAGCAACGCATCGCGCGAGGCGGCTAGAAACGAAGCGCGGGCAAATAGAAATTGCCGCACGCGGCGGGCGGCGGATTTTTCCGGCTCGCCGGCGTTCACCAGCGCCGTGAATTTTTCCAGCGCGAGCGTCCAAATACCGGCGCACTCGGTTTTGTTCGGCGCGTGCGGGTTGGTGCATCCGGCGATGAAACTTTCAATCTCGGCAAAATCAGCGGCCAGCGCTTCCGACACGACGGAGGCCGGCGTGTCTTTTCGCTTCAGCCGATCCGGCAAATAGATTTCCAGCCGGTTCCATTCTTCGCGGCCATTGTCACGGCGGATGGTCCGCGTGAGCAGTTCATCCCAATATCTCAACGTGATTCGGTTTCCGAAGACCCGCTGATAATTGTCAACGCCACGTTGTTTCCATTCTTCCGCCGACAATTTAGGGTCGCGTTGCTCAACCAGAAAAGGCTTGAGCGCGTCGCGGAGTTTGGTCGCCGCTTGAATGGCATCGTCGCAAACATTTGAGATCGGGATAACGGCTCCAATGATGACTTCGCCGGTTTTCTTGTCGCGCAGATGTTCTCGCGGTTGCCATTTCTCGCGCGGCATGGAAAGAAGCGTTTCAATTCTTCGGATGTAGTCGTCACCTTTGCAATTTTTCCGCACGGCTTCAATTGCCAGCCATTCGCGCATCTGCCCCGGCAACTGCTCCACTGTCCACGCGGCGGCTTCATTGCCGGCGACGATCCGCACGGCAGCCGGGCGAACCTCGCGCAGCGCGCGGCGCATGGCCTGCGGCGTCTTGCCCAGCGCGGCGGCAAGCTGCGCGGCACTAAACGCCGTGGTGCCGTCGCTGCGGTTGACGCCGTTGTAAAGAATGCTCCAGCCGTTCATTGGTTGATGGTGCTGTTGTTGACGGCGGCGAGCTGCTGCTGGAATTTTTCCAGTTGGCGCCCGCAAGGTTTCGCCGGCGGCGTCCGCTGTCGCGCCACCAAGGTCCTTGACGGCGTCCTTGGCGGTGGCGGCCGCCGGGGAAACGGTCTCGCTGCCGGAGATTACTACTTTAACTTCGCTGTCCGCCATAAATGAAAATCTCTAGGAGTTAGGGGTTAAATGCTCGCGTTTTGAAAAAGCCGCTTCCAAGACGAGTCTGCCCCCAAAAAACAGGCTTAAAATTACCGTTAAGACACGTTTAATCGCCCGCGTGGAGCGCCCGTTTGAAATTCCGCTATGGTGACACTCCCAAAAGCCGGAAAGCCCCTCCTGACCAAAATCGCTGGAAAGTTTTTTCTTCATTGTAACCTGCCTTTCAGGAACGCCTCGAAGCTCTGGCGTGTCACCATTGCTGAACCGTCATGGCCGCGCCGGCCTTTTTTTGAGACCGAAAAAAAACCGGCCCTGATGAGATTTTGAACGTGCTCGCGGTCGCAGTTCAAAGAACGCTGGATTATAGTCGAGCGAACGAACAGTTTTTCTCCTGGCAATATCAGGCTGAAAATTTCCGGCCATTCCAGCAACAGGGATTCTTTGCCGCCAGTCTCCCGATAATGCTCAATGCTCCGGGTTAGCACGCGCAGATTTTTCCGCGTCGTCTCTTTGACGGCGATGTTGAAACCAATCAGCTTGCCTTCGTCGAGGAGTGAACGGATTTTATCAGCGGACAAATCCAGATCACGCATCGCTGCATTAAGGTCGCCCAAGGGGCGCATTGGTGAATTCATATTTCAAAATTGGTCTCGCGCCGCACACGCCGGCGCGGCGGCCGCGCCGGAAACCGGGCGGTGATTTCGGCAATCGCGTTGAAACGGGCTTCGTCCAGCCTGGCGTCCGCCGTTTCAATCGCCTTGTGCTGGGCGCGGATTTCATTGAACGTCTCGGCGGAAAAAGCATAGCGCAATTGGCCGTAGGAAATTTTCAAAGGCTTCCCGGAGCGCCGGCCGCTGCCAAAATTCCCGCCGCGCCGGGAAAATTCTTTCCACGCGGCTTTCATTGAAGGCTGCGGATGGATCGCGATAAAATTTATGAACCTAATCAGTATCGGCGCGGTGAACACAGACCGGCGCGGCTTGTATTGCGGCAGCAGTGCGGCGGCGACCTGCCCGCCGCGCTTCCAAATGCGCAACGCGCGGAGAATCGTGCTGGCGGAAAATTTCAACGGTCGGCGCGGGTCGCATTTGTAGAATCGTCCATTCCAATATCTGACGAACCATTGAACGAGCTTCCGTCTTTTTTCGCCACGCATCGCTCGCGTGGAAATGGAAGAGCAAATCCGGTGCAACCGCGCCGCGCGTTCGCGCTGCCAGGCGGGAATCTGATTTGATGGTCGGAGGATTTTCATGGCATCGGTAAGTTGTGAAAAATTCCCGCCACGCCGGGCATGGGTTGAGCCGAGCGCAGCCAGCGGCCGGCGCTCGGTTGCGGTGCCGGCGCACACCCGCTGCGCAGAGGGCAAAATTTCTGCGGAGCGGCGGCCGCAAGCCCGGCGTGGGGTTAAAAACTGGCCGCCGCCCCGAACATTAGAAGGGCGCATTTTCCCACAGGGGCAAACAGTTAAACCCTGTGGGCCTTCCTTCAATTTGTCCAAGGCGGCGATAAACATGGCACCACCCTTATTTATTGCGCCGCGCCGCACAGGCCGCCGCGATTGTCGCCCACGCCAACTCCGAGCATTGTCTCTGGCCGCCACTCGGCATAGTTGCCGATCAAGTCAACACGCTGGACCAGTGCCACGCTCAACTTCGTGTCGGGATCGGTGACGGTCGTGATGCTGCCGGGAATTTGGTTCGCATTCAATTTTAACGCCGAAATGAAATCTTTCGGCAAACGGCTCTTGAGCACGATCCCCGCCTTGTGGAACGGGAAGAAGGGCAGCGTCAGCGGCAGATACGGCGCTTCATACGGAAAGAATCCACTCAAGCCCTGTGGCAAAGTTTGCTCCGTCAGCATCGGATCACCTTTGCTCGCTGCAAAGAAGAATTCCAGGCGCGGGTCACTGCGCAACTTTGCGTAATAGGTCGGATTCAATAAAATGCCCCGTTCGGTTCTCGGCACCTTGCAAGTGGTGAAGATGGCCGACAACTTGTCGAGATCGGTCATGCTCCAGTCCGTGATTCCCTTGGCATAGGTGGCATACGCGACCGGCACAGTTTGTGGATTGTCATTCGTTACGGCCGAGTAGGCATTGTAATTGGCCGGCGTGAGCAGCGCAGTGACCATGCCGGTAAAATACGAGGCGATAGCCTTGATGCCCGCCGGGGCCTGCTCCGCAAAAAGGTCGCGCAGGGTCGCGCCGAGTGTGCCTTGACCGATGACGATTGGCACTGCGATGTAATCAGTCAATGTCAACGGCACGTCGAGTGTTTTCGGCGGCGACGCCGTGACAAAACCAATGGGCCGGCCATTGGCGTCCAAGTCGTTGTTGTATTTCTGGACAGCGGGGATTGAGATGACGCGTGTCGGAGTCTCCTGTTCAAATTCGCCCGGCTCCGCTGAAAAATCTGTGAACATGGCTGTCAGTTCGGGATATTCATACGCATACAACGGGAGCGCCTTCAACATGACCAGCGTGCCGTTGAGGATGCCGAATTGATTGTTTGGATCGGAATAATCGCCGGCTTCCAAAGCTGTGAGGTTCGGGCGTTCAACGTCGCCCGCCTCAAAGCCAAGGCACCTTGCCATTTCGGAACGCGACATCGTTTCCCAATCATCACGGTTTGGCTTGAGCGCCGTTTTGTAAAATCGTCCCGCCTCAAGTGCAAGCTCCGCCTTCTCCGCAAATGCGGCGGTGAGCTGCGACTGCGTCATGTAAGGGCTGATGCGGACTTGGGCGTTCCGCGCCAGTAGCTTCGACAAGTGTTTCAATGCGCCGGGAACGTCCGTTACCGGGGCCACGCGCACGCGGCCGGAATCATCGGTTTGTAATTGGAATTTGCTCATATTTTTTGCTGGTTTGATTGTTGGTGGTGGTTGCTGGTTATTTTTTATCGGATTGTTTTTCGGGATTGCTGGTTTCGGTTGACTCGGCCGGCACTTCAGGCACGGTTGGCACGGACGGGATTTCAGCGCCGCGCTGTTGCACTTCGGCTTCCAAATTGGACAGGACGGCGAGTGCGTATAGTGCCAGATTTTCCTGCGATTTTTCGGGAACGACGCCCTTCAAAATCTTCAATGCCTGTTTGCATTGGGCCGCCAATTCTTGAATGGTCGCGCGTTTCTCCGCTGTCTCCCTCACCCGATAACCGAGCAGGCGAATGCAGGCGCGGAGCTGTGTGTCCACTGCGTGCGTGCGGTCACTGCTGACGCGATTTTCAATGCTGGCAAGATGGCCTTCGATCATCTCGAAAACTTCCTCGAATGTTTTTTGCGGCGGTTCCTCTTTCGTTCCTTCAGGTTTTTTAATTTTCATGGTTTGTTTGGAGTGGTTGAGTTTTTGGTTGGCGGCAGGGTTTTCAACGGATGGCCGGCGGCGTCGAGTTGTTCCTGATATTTTTGGAACTTTGCGAACAAGGCCGGAGATTTCCTAATCCCCGTGACGACGCCATGCAGATGCGAATACGAAACGCGAAGCGCCTTCGCGGCTTTAACCAAGCCGGGAAATTTTCGGTTTTTCTTTGCCGCGATTCTCACCGTGAGATTTAGAGTGTCACACACCCACACATCTGTCAACTGTTTTGTGTGGATAATAAAATGTATGATTTTGGCTGAAAAGATTGGCATACTTAAATTCGGTGCCCGACGATTTACCAAAGAGCAAATTCAGAAACCTTCCACGCGAGGAAAGGGAGGTAGCTGAAAGGATAGTTCAATGCCGTCGATACCAAGGAAAAACACAAAGCGATTTGGCGGGTTTGATCGGGATTACGCGAAACCAAATAGCCAGCATTGAAATAGCCAGAGCCACATTGCCCTTTGGCGTAGCATTGAAGGTTGCGGACGCATTGGGCATCAACTTAAGATGGCTTGCCGAGGGAATACCGCCTGCCTCTTTGTTTTTGACCTTTGGTCACTCAAGTTGGCATGGAGAAATAGCGGCGGATTTATTGCAGAAAACAAGACCAGAACATAACTTTTTGGTTGAATATAAATCGTGGCTGCGGGATTTTTTCCACAGGAAATTCTCGGAAATCGAAACCCACTTTGAAAAGGATTTTCCGAAGTCAAAATTCAAAGATATTGCGAATTTGATGGTTCCCAGTGGAGCAACGGCAGGTTCTAGAAAAAGCATTCTTTCCAACCTTGAACCCGTTCTTAATGAGGAAATGAGTAAACTCCCCCCACTGCTACAATATGAGTTGGCCATGAAGATCGGCAGACTGTGCGTTGAATTTCGCACAGAATATAAGGATGCCATCGAGAGTTTTGCGTCTTCCATATCTCCGTTGGCGCGTGAATCAGCCGCCCGTAGGCAAAATTCTTTTGGTCAATCTATGCTTGACAAATCAAAACGGTCCCCACATACTGCCGGCGTGCAAGATGAAATCTGTGATCTGAAGGGGCTGATTGAGCGCCTGAAAAAAGTCACCGCGCCGCGTGGCGCAAAGGCCGCGCTCGCGCGCGAGTTCAAGGTGACTCGGCAGGCGGTCAACCAGTGGCTTTCTGGCGAAAGCAATCCTTCGGCGGATATTGCCATCCGGCTTCAGTATTGGAAACCCAAGCCGCCGGCAAAATAAAAATGCCCGGCGTGGTTCAGACGCCAGGCGCAGACCCGATTGAAAGACGACTATGAAGAAGAAATCCAATCAAGGCCACGGCAAAGATGCCTCCAAATTCATTGCCTCGCAACCGGAAAATAGCGCGATGTCACAAGTCCGCTCCCAAATGCTGCACGACTCAACGGTGATGCCCAGGAGCGGCGCTTTGGAAGCCGTCTCAAAATATGTGCGGGAAAGCAAAGGCTGCCCGGTTGAATCCACCACCGAACCCGCAAGCGAAATTGTAGCAGAAGCGTTGGCTGCATTCGACAAGTTGAATAAGTGCGGATCGGCCGCCGTCGCGCTCGCCATGATGAACTCCAATTTCATCAAGCAAAACATTGACACCAACGATGGCTGGCAGGATTTGGAATTGTCCGCGTTTCGTCCCGGCATCGTTGAACTCTCGCGCCTCTTGGCAGACCAATTCCACTGCGAGTTGTTAGCCTGGCGCGATGAAGTTCAAAAACCGGAAGCCGCGCAAGGACTAACCCGCTGCAACGTGGAAACCGCTGTCGAGGCATTGAAGCACTTGCTTTATCAACAGGGTAACGAGCTGGTCAACCGGATCAATGGCAGCGGCGCATTTGGCGCATCCGTGGTGGTCGTGGAACGTCTCGAATCTGCCTACAATTGCGCGATGGAATCATGGCACAAAATTCATGCAGCGGCGCACAGTAAAACCAAATGAACCAAAATCCAACCGCGCCGGGCGGCCCGCGCCAGCCGGCGCACAACCAACTCACATTTTATGGAATCCTGGTCCCCACAATTTGATCCGTTCCACAACTCTGAAAATTATCGAAGCATTTTCCAGCGCATGGCCAGGGCAAATTGGCTCAAAGCAAGCGTGGCGATGCCAGATGGCTGGTGGCTCTCCTTGAACGACCTGGGAAATCAACGATTTGACAAAACCTGTGATGACCTTATTAGATTTCTGCCTGATTTTTTCAAGGCAAAGGACTTAACGGTTTTATCTCCCGGTTCAATCAAGCGGTCGCCTGCGAAAGTGATTTTCATGTTGGTTGTCGTGACCGCGCCGTTTTTCTGTGAGTTAATGCCGCCAGAATTTTCCGAAGCCGAGTCTGATACATTGTTTGGGATGCTTCTTTTTTATGCTTTTGAAAGGGGTAAAAAACAAAATCTGCCTGATGAACCATTGCCGCCAGCGCGAAGGTTTTGAAGAATCATTTCACTCACGCGCCGGTCTGGTTTCAATCAGGCCGGCGTTTTTTTCGCCGTTTCTGCTGTCTAAATTCCCGCCGTCGCGGCCGTCACCGGCAATTTTTCCGGCGCTTTTGCACCCGTTAATCGGCCTTTATCGGCGGCTTAATCCGCTCGTGGACGTGTCCCACGTTCCACCCTATTTGAGTTACGGTGATTCTGTCCGGTTTTCAATAACGAGAGTTCTAATCATTGATTCTATTGGTTTTTTTCGCCCTCTTTTTGGAACTGCAAAACCGGACATCACAATTCAAACCGGACATTCCTTCCGACTCGCTATCTGTTAAAAACCCTTTGTTTTCCGGCTCTTTCCGGCTCTTTCCGGCTCTTTCCGCCTTCGGGAAGTAATTGCCGTGGAGACTCATTTAACTGGTGGAATGGTGCGCGATACAGGGTTCGAACCTGTGACCCCCACAGTGTCAATGTGGTGCTCTACCACTGAGCTAACCGCGCACGCGGACGGGATGATTATTTTCAATTTTCCACCGCGTTTTGGCAAGCGCGAATTGCCGCGCGGAATTTCAATTTCAACTTTGAACTGGCCACGCTGAATTGTTACGTTGCCGCCATGTCACGCAAGATGTCAGATTCGCAACGCGGCTTCGGCGATGTCATCGGCGTCGCGCTGCTGGCCGCCGCGCTGCTGCTGCTGGTCGCGCAATGGTCGTTCGACCCGCACGACATCAGAGGACTAAATCTTCCGCTCAACAAATCCGCGCACAACTGGATTGGCCCGTTTGGCGCGTATCTTGCATGGATTACCTTTTTGCCATTCGGCGTCGTTGCCTATCTCATTCCACCATTGCTGGCGCTCTTTGGCGCGGCTCACTTGCTGAATTTCTTGAGTTACCTGCGCGAACGGCTGCGCTGGTCGTTGCTGTGGACGGTCATGCTTCTGATTTCGCTGACTGGCTTATTTTACATCTTCGGCCTGAGCGCGCCCCAGCACACCGAATTGCCTGAAACGCTTGCATGGAAAATGGGCGGTGCCTTGGGCTGGTTGACTTATGGGCAGACGCAAAAATACGAATTCGGCCTTTCCCTGCTTAGATGGGGCGCGCCGATTGTCTATGCCGCACTGGGTTTGATCAGCCTGCTGTTCCTGACAAATTTCCGGCTCGGCGACTGGATTCGCGCTCTGCTGCAAAAGGAAAAAATCGAAAATGAATTCGAAAAATCCGATGACGATGCCGCGCTCGACCGCCGCGCGCGCGAACTGGAAAAGCAGGCGAAAAAATTGCAGGAGGAAGTCGCCCGCTCCGGCCTTGGCGCGGACATGCAACCGGTGCCGGAGCCGACCGTCCGCGATTTGTCCGTGCCGCAAGCCAAAGCCGCCGGCCCGCGTCTCCGCAAAACCACCTTGCCCGCGAACCGTGAAATTGCCCCCGCCGATGAAGGCGAAGTAATTTCACCAAAGGAAATTCCCGCCGCCACCACCGAGGAAATTCTCGGAAAGAAATCGGCTGAAAAAATTTCCGAAAAATCCGACGAAACCAAGCCTGCCGAAACCAAAGCGGAGGAACCCGCGGCTGAAAGGGCTGACGCCGAAAAATCTGCCGAGGCAAAATCCGAACCGGAAGTCAAAATCACCGGCCTTACGCCGCACAAACCGCGCGCGAAAAAACCGAAGCCGCTCACCGTCGCGCAAACGCCGCTCATCGGGAATTATCAACTGCCGCCGCTGGATTTTCTCCAGCAGCCGGACATGACCGTCAAGCCGACCGAGTCGAAGGAGGAATTGATGGCCAACGCGCGGCTCATGCAGCAGACGCTCGCGCAATTCGACATCGAGGTTTCGCTCGGCGACATCACCAAAGGCCCGACCATCACGCGCTACGAACTCCATCCCGCGCCCGGCGTGAAGCTGGAAAAAATCACCGCGCTCTCGAACAACATCGCCGCCGCCGTCAAGGCTGAGCGCATCCACATCCTCGCGCCCGTGCCCGGCAAAAGCTCCGTCGGCATCGAGGTGCCGAACGCCGTCAAGACCAAGGTCATCGTGCGCGACTTGTTCGAGTCCGACGAATGGCGCGGTTCCAAGGCGAAAATTCCCATCGCGCTCGGCAAGGACGTTTATGGCCATCCCATCGTCGCCGACCTCACGGAAATGCCGCACCTGCTCATCGCCGGCAGCACCGGCTCCGGCAAATCCGTTTGCATCAACGCCATCATCACGTCGCTGCTCTACAAATTTTCGCCCGACCAGCTCCGTTTCGTGATGATTGACCCGAAAGTCGTCGAGCTTCAGCAATACAACATCCTGCCGCACCTCGTCGTGCCGGTTGTGACCGACCCAAAGAAAGTAATTCTCGCGCTGCGCTGGGTCGTCAACGAAATGGAAAAGCGCTACCAGATTTTCGCACGCGTCGGCTGCCGCAACATCGGCACATTCAACGCGAGGCCCAACAAAAAGCTTGTGCCGCAGGAACCCGAACTGCCGCTCACGGCCAAAAAAGAAAAAGTCGAACCCGGCGCGGAAGGCTTTGCCGTCGAGGTGGACGAGGAGATCGTCGTGCCGCGCGACGACGACATCGTCATCCCCGAAAGACTTTCCTACATCGTCGTCATCATTGACGAGCTGGCCGACCTGATGCTCGTCGCGCCCGCCGACGTGGAAATGGCCATTGCGCGCATCACGCAAATGGCGCGCGCCGCCGGCATCCATTGCATCGTCGCCACGCAGCGGCCGAGCGTGGACGTCATCACCGGCGTCATCAAGGCCAACATCCCGGCGCGCATTGCCTTTCAAGTCGCGGCCAAGGTGGATTCGCGGACGATTCTCGACGCGATGGGCGCGGACAAATTGCTCGGCAAGGGCGACATGCTCTATTTGCCGCCCGGCTCGGCGAAATTGATCCGGGCGCAGGGCGCGCTCATCACCGACCAGGAAATTTCCAGCATCGTCGAATTCATCGCCAAGCAGGGCAAACCGAATTACGACATGGAAATCCACCAGCAACTTTCCAAGCCGGCGGCTTCGGACATTCCCAGCGGCATTGACGAGGACGAGGAAATCGTCCAGCAATGCATCGAAGTCATCCGCAGCGAACAAAAGGCCAGCGTCTCGCTGCTGCAACGCCGGCTGCGCCTCGGCTACACCCGCGCCGCGCGCATCATGGACGAACTGGAGAACCGCGGCATCGTCGGCCCCAGCAAAGGCGCCGAGCCGCGGGACATTTTGATTGATCTGGACGGCGGCGGCGCGGACGGCAGCGGGCAGGAGGCGGTGTGATTGGCCGGGGAGGACATTCACCAACCCATTGCTCCCCACTGGCAAGGCGAGGAACATCTTTTGAGGCGTTCGACCGGCGGACGAGAGGCCACCGATGGCCTTCGCGAGGGGGCAGGAGGCGTTCTCGCGGGCAACCTTGCCGGGTAACGAGGGCAGTCACGGTCTCCGCTTGGGCAACGTTGCCATCGCCGAGGCCGGTGTTGCCCTCCGAAAGGGGTCGTCTGGCCTCGGCACGGCCAAGACTGGCCAACAACAGGCCACGGCTGGCCTCCGCGAGGCCGGCGTTGGCCGGCGGGAGGGCCATCTCTGGCCTCGGTGAGGGCTGCCTTGGCCTCGGAAAGGCCTCCATTGCCCGGTTCAACCACCTATTTGGCAGCAATTTGCTCGATTTTGGCCGCTTGAGGCTTGCCAGATGACAAGTGGTGAACTTGACAGCGCCAGCGTGCAGCATGATGGACGGATTTTACCTTACCGGATACTTCCAGACCCAGTCGCCCTCATCGGGATTGACCGATTCGTATCCCTTGTTGAAAACCACCTGTCCGCCATCATCCGTCCCGTTCCAGCCGACAGAATAAAGAACAAATTTTCCGTCGTCCGTCAGCCGGTAGTGAAGCGGCTGGCCGTTGACAACGTCGTCCGGCAATTGTTCGATGAACTGCGGCACGAGCGCGTCGAGGCTTTCGGGATATTCGCCGTGCGCGAGGCGATAGCGCTCCAGCGCGCAGGCGACGCGGGCCAAATCAACTTCTGCCTGAGTAATTCCAAACTTTCTTGCGGAGGCGCCAACCGCCTGCGCTGTCAGCAGCGCCTCGGCTTTGTAGGGTGAATAATGTTTTTCTTCCTGGCGGACATCCGCCTGGAGACGTTGCAAGGCTGCCAGCGAAACGGTTCGTGAATTGGTGTCAACGATTGGAAAAACCCAGTCCTGATACAGCCGCGCAAATTCCAATTCGCTTTGATAAAAAAATGCGCCGGGCATCAGTGCCAATCTATTCGTGACCGCGCGCTGGTCGGCGTAGGAAATTATTTTCCGGGTTCGCCGTTGATTTTCGAGCGACGCAATGGCGAACACCCGCTCGCCGCGCATGGCAGATTCCCAGTCCGCCAGAAAGTCCATTTTCCCCAATTCTGTTTCGAGCGCGGCAAGTTGTTCATCCGACCATTTATGCTCCGCCAAGCCTTCCCAAATCGGTTGCATGCCAATCGCCACAATTGCAATTCGCACGAGGTGGGAAATCAAAAATGGCGAGGTGCGAAGGGAATTATTCAAATACAACAACAGCTTCACGTCTTCCAGCGCCTTGGCGCTTTGGCCGTCTGCCAGTTCCGCGGACGCGCGCAATTGCAGCAGTTGGGTGCATCGTTTTAGGGTTGCCAAATATGGAAACAATGTCCCGCCCGTATTGAAACCATCCGCATAGTTCAAAGGAATTGCTGCATAAGGCCGTTGACTCGCCTGTCGCAGTTCTTCGACCGCCGAATCATATTTGCTCAAAGCGAACAAGACATCCTTTGCCGGCGTTTGTGGCACAGACGGGACAGGAAATCCATTAGTCGGATGATCGCGATAATAATTTTGCCACGCTTGTAAATCGGCGATCTGCATTCGATAGATGGCATAACCACTCCGGCTCGCGTCTGGGCGAATATCAGGCCAGCCGTCGTTCCCATAGGGTGTCATCATGATTTTGCCATCAAGCATGTTGGTGAAGATCGGCGCGGTGAAAAAATTCTGGTCGTCCGGCACGGCTGGCGGAACGAATGCCTGCCAGTCCAGCTTCTCGCCCTTGGCCTCCAACTGGTGTTTGTAAGTCTCCCAATCATGTTTGCCGCGCCAGTCCTCCTCGGTGTAAAAAATCGCAAGCAGCGTTGCGAGCACGGCCAGCGTAATCAAAATCCGGCGGGGCCATCGCCAGCCCGATTTGGCTTTTGGTGTTTCGTTCATAAATTCATTTTGCAGGAGTCGAGGTCACGAGACTCTGATTTTCCTTTTAGTCAGAGACTCCTCACGTCGTCTCCTGCGGATTTCACGCCGTCAGAGTTTGCATCCGCAGTTCGCTTCGCGGCTGCGGCAAAAATGGTTTCGGCGGTTCGACGGCTGGCGGTTTGTCCGGAACCATCAGTTCGTCCAGCAACTTTTCCTGCTGCCAGAACGCCAGAACCATTTGCGGCGCCGGCGGCGGAGATTTTCGCGCCATGAGTTCGGACGGGTCGCGCTGCGACAAATTAAAAACAAAAATCAGAATCCAAACCGCCGCCAGTCCCGCCCAAATCCGGCGGCACGGCCAGACCAGTTCCAGCCAGAAGGTTTTCAGAATCATTGTAGCGGTGGTCTGTGACTGCCGTTCGTTTGAAATGCGGCGGCCACAGACCGCCGCTACAGCGGATTGGCGGATGGCATCAAGCTTCGGCGCGGCGGCCTGGTGGCGTTCCAGCAAAATTTCACGCGGCGTTTTCATAAATTATTTTTAACGCAAAGACACAAAGGCGCGGAGACGCAAAAATTGAAAATTGTTTTCCTTGCGCCCCTGCATCTTTGCGCCTTTGCGTTGAATTTTTTATCTTTCATTTTGTTTCAGCAATTTTCGGAGCGCGCGTTTGGCGTAGTGCAATCGTGATTTCACCGTGCCAATTTGCGTTTCCGTGATGCGCGCGATTTCTTCGAGTGAAAAATCCTCGACGAAATGCAGCAGCAGCGCCGAGCGTTGCGGCGGCGGCAACTGGTTCAGCAAATTCATGAAGGCAGCCTCCTGTTCACGGCGGATGAGCAACTCGTCCGGGCTGTCTTCAAATTCATCCAGCGATTCGGGAATTTCATCGAACAAAAGTTCCCTGCCGCCGCGTTTGCGCCAGAGCTGAATGACTTTCTGGTGCGCGATGCCGAACAGCCAGCTTCCGAACTTTTCGCCGTCGCGCAGGCCGCCGAGGTGTTTGACGGCGGCGATAAATGTCTCCTGCACGAGGTCGAGGCTCGTTTGCTCGTTGCGCGTGAGTTCAAAAACATAAACGTAAAGCGGCAGTTGGTAGCGGCGAAACAGCGCGTCCCAAGCCGCCGGCTCTCCGGCGCGGGCTTGCGGCACGGGCAATTGTTCGCTTTCGGCCACTGCCGGCATTTTCATGGAGTGGAATGTTTGGGACGGCAAAAGGTTCAATTGGTTTCCGGGAATTTCCATGATTGCCAAGTCCGCGTCAATTGCGCTAAATAAGCCGAAATGCCAACGGTTGCCGAACAGCTCCGCGCTGCGCGCGAAGCCAGAAAACTCACAATTCCGCAGGTGGCGGATGCGACAAAAATCCGCACCGACCACATCCGCGCGCTCGAAGACGGAAACTTCGACGCTTTTCCCGCGCCGATTTACATCCGCGGCTCGGTGAAAAATTACGCGACGCTGCTCAAGCTGGACGTGCCAAAAATCCTGGCCGATCTGGAGGCCGAATTGAAGGGCACGGAGAAATTCGCCGAGCCGCCGCCGCTGATGGAGGAATCGAAGACCTTTCTCGACCACATGATGTTCTGGCTTTCGAAGGTGAATGCCAAAACGGTGATGGTCGCAGGCGGGATTTTGGGAGTGATCGCGCTCGCGGTGCTCATCCATTGGGCGTGGCATTTGCATCAGAGCAGCCCGCCGCCGAAACTGCCGCCCGCCGTTTATCAGCCGCCAAGTTCCGGCGACACGCTGCCATTGCCGAAGAAATAAATCCGCTCACACGTCGCTCATATAAAGCGCGCGGTTGCGCCAGAGGTAAATCGCGCCGGAAGCCGCGGTCAGCACAACCGCCACCCACAGCATGATTTCCGCAAATGCCGGCAGCCACGATTGAAAAAATCTTTGCAACTGCGCCGGCCATTCGACGCAGGCGTTCAAAATCAGCAGCGCGTTGATGGCCACGATTTGCGAAACGGTCTTGTGCTTGCCGAATTGTTCGGCGGCCAGGATGACATTTTTTGACGCCGCCAGCAGCCGCAATCCGGTGATCGTCAATTCGCGCGCGACAATGATGACGACCATCCACGCGGCGACCTTGACGGACGCGCCCGGGTTCAAATGCGTGCTTTCCACAAACGCGATGAACGCCGAGCAGGTCAGGATTTTGTCGGCGAGCGGGTCCATCAGGACGCCGAAGTTGGTGACGAGCTTGCGGCGGCGCGCGATGCGGCCGTCCAGAAAATCCGTGAATCCCGCCACGGAGAAAAAAACCAGCGCGAACGTGTAGCGCCACGGATTTGGCCACGGATAAAACAGCGTGGCCAGGAACAACGCCGTCAGCACGAAACGCGAGGCCGTCAATTTGTTCGGCAGGTTCATTTATGATTTGCGATTTGCAATTTACGCGACGCAATCGCGAAGGACGCGTCCGTCGTCAATCGCCAATCGTAAATTGTTACGCTCCAAATTTGTCGAACATCCGCGCGTTGGCCTGCATCAGGCGGATGAGATGTTTCGACTCGAAAATACCGAGCGAGCCGAGGTTCGCGCCGGTTTCGGTAAAACGATCCAGCTTGTCCGAGCCGCTGAACGCCGAGTGCAACAGCACCGGCTGCGGATGCCACGAGTGGCCCTTGACGGCGACCGGCGTCGAGTGGTCGCCGGTGACGACAATCACGTCCGGCATTTTCCGCAAAAAAATCGGCAGCGCGGCGTCGAAGTATTCGATGGCCTTCATCTTGGCGACAAAATCGCCGTCCTCGCCCGCCTTGTCGGTATATTTGTAGTGGATAAAAAAGAAATCGAAGTTGTCGTATTCCTTCAGGTATTGTTCGAACTGGCCCTGAATCGTCTGCGCCTCGATTTTTTTCATGCCGACGAGTTGGGCGAGGCCTTTATACATCGGATAAACGGCGAGGCAAGCGGGCTTCAACTGGTAGCGTTCCTCAAACAACGGGATGTGCGGCTGGTGCGCGATGCCGCGCATGAGAAAACCGTTCGCCGGATGTTCGCCGGCCAAAATGGGCTGTGCCAGCTTGTAAAACTCGGCAATGAGCGCGGCCATTTTTTTCTGGCCGGCATTGTTTTCGTCGCGCGGATGGACGGTCGGAACGGCGAAACCTTCGCGGTTCGGGTCGGCGTCGGTCAGCGGGCCTTCCAGTCCCTTGCCGCGAAACACGACGACAAAGCGATGTTCTTTTCCGGCTTTGATGATGATTTCCGTGTCGCCGATTTTTTTAATTTTTGCGGCGAGCAGGGCGCAAAGTCGTTCGCAGATTTCCGTCGCAATTCTTCCGGCGCGGCGGTCGGTGACAATTCCTTTCGCGTCGAGCGTCGCAAAATTCGCGCGCGCGCAAACGTCGCCCGGCCTCAATTCGACGCCGAGGCCAAGCGCCTCGATGACGCCGCGGCCCACCTGATACTCGAGCGGGTCATAGCCGAACAGTCCGAGGTGGCCCGGCCCGCTGCCGGGCGTGATGCCGGGCGCGGCGGGAATCATCCGGCCTTGCGCGGAGTCTTTGGCGATTTTGTCGAGGTTCGGCGTCGCGGCGGCTTCGAGCGGCGTCAGGTAATTTTGCTCCCGCGTGGCGATGTCGCCGAGGCCGTCGAGCACAATGAGCGCGAGTTTGGCTTTGGTCTTGAGCGTCAGTTCGGAATACAATGCGTCTAAATTCATGCGCCGAGTTTGCGGTCAAACGCAGCGCGAATCAATGCGATTCCGAATCAGCCCGGCACAGGTTGTGCTTTTCAATCGTTTTATTTTCGTTAATTTTTCCGCTCGCGAATGAATCAACCGTCTGACCAAGCCGCCCACCGGAAGGATTTTAATTTTCCGCACCGGCTGCCCGCCGTCGCGTCAGTGACCTTGATGATTGGCGTGGCTTTGGTCGCCATCGCCACGATGGCGCAATTGAAAAGCGCGGCAGATTCCCGCCGGCACACCTTCCAGGCGATTCTCGCGGCGCAGGCTTTTCAGGATGACCTGCTGGACATCCAACGCGGGGTGCGCAGCTATGCCGCGTCGGGCGACACGAACGCACTCGATCAATGTCAAAACGCCATCAAACAGGAACCGTTGATGTTCAATCAGCTCGCCGATTTGACCAAGGACAATTCGCCGCAGCAGCAGAACTTGAAAAAATTGTCCGTGGCGATGACGAATGTTCTGGCCTCCGCCGAGCGCGCCATGTCGCGGACAAATCGCGCGGGTTACGGAATCGGAACCGTCAGCGGCCATGCGCTGGACGTTTTGAAAATTTTTTCGGATGAAGAACAAAGGTTGCTGGATGTGCGCGATGCCGCCGAACAATCAAGCGCCCGCCAAGCCAACCGCATTCTCGTCATCGCCAGCGTGCTGGCGGCGGCGCTGTTGATGTTCGCCAACTGGAAAGCCAGCCATCAATTGACCATCCGCCATCGCGTCGAGGCGAAACTGAATGAAGCGCTCGCGCTCCAAACCGCCATTTTCAATTCCGCCAACTACGCCATCGTCACCACGGACAAGGACGGCATCGTGCAAACCTTCAATCCCGCCGCCGAGCGCATCCTCGGTTATTCCGCCAGGGAAGTCGTCGGCCAGGCCACGCCGATGCTCTGGCGGGACGCACAGGAAGTGGCCGAGCGCGCCACCAAATTGTCCGTCCGGTTGGGCCAGCCAATCCGTCCGACGTTTGAAACCATCGCCGCGAAAATCGAGATGGACAAGATTGATCAGGGCGAATGGACGTTCATCCGCAAGGACGGCAAACACTTTCCCAGTTCGCTCGTCGTCACCGGGCTCTTCGACGCGGACGGGAATCTGACCGGCTACCTCGGGTTTTTCCGCGACATCAGCGACCGCAAACAATACGAAGCTGAACGCGAAAAACTCGTCTTTGAATTGCGCGAGGCGCTGGCGCAGGTCAAAACGCTCTCCGGCCTCATTCCGATTTGCGGCTGGTGCAAAAAAATCCGCGACGACTCCGGCTACTGGCAAAGCGTCGAACAATACGTCCGCCAGCATTCCGACGCGACCTTCACCCACGGCATCTGCCCGACCTGCCAGGAAAAACTCAAGGCCGAAATCGAGAGCACCGATGGCCCAAACGCGCCGGAAATTTCCTGATTCAAATGAATTTGCTTCCGCTGCATGAATTTCATCACAGTCTGGGCGCAAAATTTTCCGAATTGAACGGCGCGGAAATCGTCGCCGACTACGGAGACTGGCCCGCTGAACACAAAGCGCTCCGCGAAAACGCGGGCGTTCTCGATTTAAGCTTTCGCTCGCGGATCTGTTTGATTGGAAATGACCGTGCCCGCTTCCTGCACGGGCAGGTCACCAACGACGTGAAAAAGCTCCGCGCCGGCGAAGGCTGTTACGCCGCCATCGTCACTGCCAAGGGCAAAATGGAAAGCGACTTGAACATTTTCAATCTGCCGGACGAATTGCTCTTGGATTTTGAGCCGGGCCTGACCGGAAAGATTTCCGCGCGCCTCGAAAAATTCATCGTCGCCGATGACGTCCAAATAGTGAATGCCGCGCCGCATTACGGTTTGTTGAGCGTGCAAGGGCCGAACGCCGGAGAAATTGTTCGCGTGCTGAATTTGTTTCCAGAAATCCCGGCAAGGCAATTTGGCTCGTTGAAAATTTCCAACGCCACGCTCGGCGAAATTTATCTCGCAAACAATCCGCGGCTCGGCACAAGTGGCTTCGATTTCTTCGTCCCCAACAATTCCCTCGGCGCGGTCGCGGACAAATTGATCGCCGCCGCAAAACGAATTGGCGGACGCGCCGCCGGCTGGACGGCATTTGAAACCGCGCGCATCGAAACCGGCATTCCGCGTTTCGGCGCGGACATGGACGAGACGAACATCCCGCTTGAATGTGGCATCGAAGACCGCGCCGTGAGTTACAACAAAGGCTGCTACATCGGCCAGGAAGTCATCAACCGCATCCACAGCATTGGCCATGTGAATAAAGAATTGCGCGGCCTGCGCCTCGCCAACGATTTGAAAACTTTGCCACGGAAGCACGACAAATTATTTTTCACCGACAAGGAAGCTGGCCACATCACCAGTGCCGTGAAATCACCGGCGCTCAACGCCAACGTCGCGCTCGGCTACGTCCGCCGCGATGCGAATCAATTCGGAACCGAATTGATTTTGAAAACTGCGGCAGGCGAAAGCGCGGCAAAAATTGCGGAGCTGCCGTTTGTAAAATAAATTCCGGCAGGAGGTTGCGCGTGGAATTCGACTTGCCTTGCGCTCGCCCGCGGCTATTTTTCGTTTTCACACCGGCCGGTTCAGTTTTGCGCAATCGCGCCGGGCAAGGCGACATATGGACAAAGCCAGCTCCTCAAGCGATTTTGGGGCTGACTTGTCTCCCGGCACCCGCGTCGGCGGCGCGCGTTACATTCTCAAACGTCTCCTTGGCCGCGGCGAATTTTCCGAAGTGTGGCTGGTGCAGGACGTGAAAAACGGCCGCGAAGCCGCGTTGAAATTCCTGCCGCGCATTTTTCTGTCCGACGCCAATCTGCTCGAACGCTTCAAGCAACAGGTGCAGCGGAACCTTTTGTTCGTCCATCCGCACATCGCCGCCACTTACGCGTTCAGTCGGGACCATTTTACGGCGGCCATTGCGACGGAATTTGTGGACGGCTGGTCGCTGGCGACATTGAAAGTGGACAAACTCTGCCGCTGTTACAGTGTAGAGGAAATCACGCCGTGGCTGCGCCAGCTTTGCGCGGCGCTGGATTACGCTCACAACCAGTTCGGCATCGTTCACAGCGCCTTGAAACCCGCGAACCTGCTCCTCAACGCGCAGGAACAACTCAAAGTCACGGACTTCGGAATCGCGCAGTCCCTGCGGACCGAAGGTTCCCGGCGCGGCCTGGCCAAGGGCGCGCCCGGCGGCCTCGGCTTTTTGAGTCCGCAACAGGTCATGGGCGCCGACCCGTCGCAAACCGACGACATTTATTCCCTCGGCGCGACCATTTTCGATTTGCTGACCGGGACGCCGCCGTTTCACAAGGGCGAAATCATCGCGCAAATCTGCAGCCTCAAGCCGCCGTCCATGACACAACGGCTTGCCAAATTGAAAATTCAAGCCGAACCGATTCCGCCGGTTTGGGAGGACACGGTCGCGCGCTGCCTCGCGAAAGATCCCGACGACCGTCCGCACAGCGCCGCCGAAGTCCTGCAATTGCTCGAACGCAAGGAAATGCGCGCGCCGGTCGAAGGCGTCGAAATTGAAATTGCGACGCCGGTTGCGACCGAAACGGTGGCACCGGCCGGAGTCCAGTCCGCACAGCCCGTTGAAATGCCATCAGCCATGACCCCGCGGCAAAAATTCAAACTGCCGCTGGTTATTGGAATTGCCGCCGCATTTGCGGTCGCGATTGTGGCAGCGGGAATTTTTGCAATCGGCAAATCAAAGCACGCCGGTGCCGATGCCGTCACGCAAGTCGCCGTCGCGTCGGAAACCAATTCTTCCGTGCCGCCCGCGAAACTCCCGATGCTCCATTTGTTCGACACCAGTTTTCTTCCCGGCATCGGCTCGGACAAGGAAATCAATTCCCTTCTGATTGAGCCGAACGGCGAAATTTTGGTGGGAGGGACTTTTACAACATTCGATGGCCAACCGTATAATCACATCGTCCGGTTGCTGCCCAATGGCGTGCTGGACACGGACTTCGCGGCACAAGCCGGTGCCGACGTTGAGGCAATGGCTGTCTGGCCCGACGGGCGCATTTTGATCGGCGGAGATTTCATGAATGTCAGCGGAATTCGCCGCCGCCACATCGCGTTGCTCAATCCCGATGGAATCGTGGACAGAAATTTCACGGCGGGATGTGACGGGGAAGTCCGCGCCCTCGCGATTCAGCCGGACGGGCAAATCCTGATTGGCGGCAACTTCACGCGGTTCGACGGCAAGAGGGACAACCGAATTGCCCGCGTCGATCCGCAAGGCGGCTGCGACCCGGCGTTCGACGTGGGTCTCGGCGCCGATGCGAAGGTCGTTTCCATCGCGCTGCAGCGCGACGGGAAAATCCTGCTGGCCGGGCTGTTCACGAAATTTGACGGAACGCCCGTTGGCAGGCTGGTGCGGCTTAACCCCGACGGTACGCTGGATACGACGTTTGACACGGGCACCGGCGCGAACGATGCGATCATCAAGCTGGCGGTCCTGCCTGATGGAAAAGTTCTGGCGGCTGGGGATTTCTCTTCCTTCAACGGCACGCTTTGCAATCACATCGTGCGGCTAAATTCGGACGGCAGCGTGGACCAGACTTTCAATTCCGCTGCCGGGCCGAACGATGAAATCCACGATCTGGCCGTGCTGCCCGACGACCGGATTCTCGTCGTGGGCACTTTCACCAGCGTGGGCGAAACGCCGTGCGACCACATCGCGCGCCTCAACGCAAATGGCGGCCTGGACCTGACTCTTGACACCAGCAGCGTGGCCGATGGAATTATCTGGGGCGTGGCCTGCCAGCCGGACGGAAAGATTTTAGTCGGCGGCGGCTTCAAAAACTTTGGTGGTGTCAGATGCGGCGGAATTGCGCGGATGAATAACTGAAGCACCCCAGCCAGTCGCAGCGGCGGTAGCGGCGTCCGCGTTCATGGAAGCGAAACGACGGCGCTTTCGAGCGGACGACGAGATTGCAAATTTCCAAACGCCTCGCGCGAGCGAAAAGCGGTGTTGCTCCCGCTCTGCGGGATTGCCATCGCAGTCCAAAAAATCCACCGCCGACCACGACCATGTTGCGAAATTTTCTCGCCCGGCTGTCGTTTTGCGGATTTACTTTCCGTCGCATGAAACAAAAAGCTTACGCGCGTGCCGGCGTGGACATTGATCTGGGCAATCGCGTCAAAGCCACGCTGCCGCAACTGCTCGCCAGCACGCATCGCCGCGAGGTACTCGGCAAGGTCGGCGGCTTCGGCGGCCTGTTCGCGCTGGACGTGAAAAAATATCGCGAGCCGGTCCTCGTCTCGTCCGTGGACGGCGTCGGCACCAAGCTCAAAATCGCCTTCGCAATGGACCGGCACGACACCATCGGCGCGGATTTGGTGAACCATTGCGTCAACGACATCGCCGTGCTCGGCGCGGAGCCGCTGTTCTTCCTCGATTATCTCGGCACAGGCAAGCTGGAGCCGCATGTGTTCACGGACATCATCAAGGGTTTCGCCCGCGCGTGCGCGGAAAACAACTGCGCGCTCATCGGCGGCGAGACGGCGCAGATGCCGGGTTTTTATCAGCCGGGCGAATACGACGTGAGCGGCACCATCGTCGGCGTGGTTGAGAAATCCCGGATGCTGAACGGCCAGAAAACCGTGAAGCGCGGGGACGCGGTGATCGGCATCGAATCGAGCGGCCTGCACACGAACGGCTATTCGCTCGGCCGGAAAATTTTCTTCGAGCAGCTTGCGCTGCGGCCAACATCGCATTTGCCGGAACTGAATAATTCAATTGGCGATGAATTGTTGAAGGAACACATCAGCTACGGCCCGTTGGTGCAGAAATTACTGAAGAAATTCAACATCGAGCATCGAACATCGAAAACCGAACATCCAATCAAAGCGTTCGCGCACATCACCGGCGGCGGTTTCGTGGACAACATTCCGCGCGTGCTGCCGAAGTCGCTCGACGTGGTCATCAAGAAAGGGTCGTGGGAGATGCTGCCGATTTTCCGAATCATCGCGGAAAAGAGCGGCGTGCCGGACGCCGAACTTTATCAAGTTTTCAACATGGGCATCGGCATGGTCTCAATCGTTTTTGCGGAAAAGGCGAATGACGTTTTGAAATTTATCCGCGCGCAGAAACACAAGGCGTGGCTTATCGGTGAAGTTGTCAAAGGCAAGGGCGAGACGCAGATCATTTAATCATGACAGCCAACATGAAAACGACAATCCAGGGTGCATTTGCGCTGGTCATGCTTGCTTTATCATCCGTAAGTTGTCCGGCGAGATTATACGTGGACATTGAAGCCGACCATGCGACCGTGATTACAAACGGAGCTTACATCCGTTGCGGAGACAAGGATTTCAAACTCGGCATCAAACATGACGTGGGCGACAATGTGTTTCTTCCGGTCATCACCACAAACCAGCATCTGAACGGACACCAGAAATCGTTTTATTTCCAGATGGACGCCCATCCTGGCAAAGGCACTTCCGGCGAGAAGATGTTCATGGATGTCGCCACGACAACCAATGGGTATGGCGCAAAATTTAGCCGCACCAACACGCTTGGATTCGCGATCCGACTGGCAAAGGGGTTTGAACCGCCGGACGAAAACCTCATGTTGAGCGAATGGTGGCAAGGCTCTCCCTACGGGCCGCCGCTACAGCTTTTCATCAAACCCGGCACGACCCAGTGGCAACTGTCCTGCGGCAATGGAATCAAAACGGAAACAATCCCCGGCAACACACTTGAAGCGAACCAATGGTATTACTTCACCATCTCGGTCACGCCCAATCTCGGTCCTACGAATGGAATTGTGAAAGTGTGGCAGGACGGCAAACTCGTGATTGACAGGAGCGACATTCCGATCGGCTACGACCCGGAACGTCCGCTGGATCCAAAATACGGCAGGCCTCTGCGTGCGTTTTATGTGGAAGCCGGCCTTTACCGCCCCGCGCAACCCCGGCAGGCCGGGGCTTACTTTGATTCCATCCGTTGGGGCGACACATTTGAGGACGTCCAACCCAAGCCTTGATCCGGGCCGTTTAGTCAAATGCCCGAAATGGATGACGAATTTTTTTATTTTTGAACCCACACGGTCCGCGTAATCTGCGGAAAACCTTCTAATGAAAGTTTTAGTCATCGGTTCCGGCGGACGCGAACACGCGCTGGTTTGGAAACTGGCGCAGTCGCCGCACGCGACGCAAATATGGTGCGCGCCCGGCAACGCGGGCATCGCGCAGGAGCGGCTCGCGAAAAATTCCTCGCCGGTTGAATGCGTCAACATCTCCGCCGAAGATTCGCCCAGGCTGCTCGTGTTCGCGCAGGAAAAGAAAATTGAGCTGACCATTGTCGGGCCGGACAATCCGCTCGCGCTCGGCATCGTGGATTTGTTCCAGAAAAGAGGACTGCGGATTTGGGGGCCGAACCAAAAGGCGGCGCAGTTCGAGTCATCGAAAGTTTTTTCGCAGCGGTTCATGGAGAAGCATGGAATTCCGACGGCGCGTGCCGGGACTTTTTCCGATGCAGCAGCCGCGAAAAAATTCGCGGCGTCGCTTGATGGCAAATGCGCCGTCAAAGCCGACGGCCTGGCGCTGGGCAAAGGCGTCTTGATTTGCGCGAGTGTGGCGGAGGCGGAAAAAGCGATTGACGAAATTCTGGTCGCCAAAAGTTTTGGCGCGGCGGGCGCGAAAATTGTCATCCAAGAATTTCTCGAAGGCGTGGAAATCTCGCTGCACGCGCTTTGCGACGGCAAGACGGCGAAATTGTTTCCAACGTCGCAAGACCACAAACGCGCGCTGGACGGCGACTTGGGCTTGAACACCGGCGGCATGGGCACTTATTCTCCGACGCCGTTTTTGAATGACGTGGAACTGAAAAAAGTCGGCAATGCTATTTTGAATCCGTGGCTGCGCGGCTGCGCGGAGGAGCAAATTGATTTTTGCGGCATCTTGTATCCTGGAATTATGCTGACAAAATCCGGCCCGAAAGTTTTGGAGTTCAACGCGCGCTTCGGCGACCCGGAAACGCAGGTTTATCTGACGCGGCTGGAAAATGATCTGGTTGAACTGCTCGACGCCAGCGTGAGCGGCACGCTGAACAAAATCGAATTAAAATGGAAACCGGAAGCAAGCGTGTGCGTCGTTATGGCCAGCGGCGGTTATCCGGTAAATTATGAAAAAGGAAAACCGATTCGCGGTTTGGAAGATGTGGCAAAATTGCCGAACACAAAAGTTTTCCACGCCGGCACGGCTTTGAAAGACGGACAAATCGTCACGAGCGGCGGCCGCATTCTTGGTATCACGGCTTTGGGCAAGGATTTAAAATCCACGCAAGCCATCGCCTACGCCGCCGTGGAAAAAATCCATTTCGACGGCGCGCATTTTCGCCGCGACATCGCGGCAAAAGCGTTTTAGCCGCGTTTCGTCCGTCGCGGTATCAAAACCGCGCAATCACGCCCGCCGCGAAGAAGCGGCCGAGCGCCGGAAATCCGTAAGCCTCCTGGTAATGCTGGTCGAGCAGGTTTTCTACGCGGCCATAAATGGAAAAGTTTTTGGTCAACTGGCAGTTCAAACCCAAATCCACTTTTTCATAGGTTGACAGGGTGACGACCGGCGGCTCCGAATAGTTGTCGTAATTATTGTCTGTCCGGTTGCCCGTGAACAGCGCGTGCGCGGTGGCGTCAAGCCGCGGGCAAATTTTCCAGTCCGCGTCCAGGCTGCCGCTGTTTTGCGGGCGGCGAACCAAATCCTCGCCGGTGTCGAGGTCTTTCGCGTCGAGCCAGGTGTAGGCGGCGCGGATGGTGAGATTGGTCAGCGGCGTCCAGCTTGCAAAATTTTCCAGCCCGAACGTCCGCGCGCGCCCGATGTTTTCCGGCTCAAATGTGACGCCGGAATACTCAATCAGATCGTCGTAATCGTTGTGGAAAAAAGTCACGCCAAAGTGGAGTTTGCCGTCCAGCAACGGCTGCTCGAAGCCCACATCCCAGCCGAAGCTTTCTTCCGGCTTGAGATTGGGATTGCTGTAACCGGGATAATATAGGTCGTCGATGCTCGGCGCGAGAAAGCCGGTGCCGACGTTGGCGCGGAAAATGGTTTCTGTCCGGGGCGCGGTGAATCGTCCGCCAAATTGATACGTCCCGTGCGTGCCGAAGGAACTCGAATCATCCACGCGGCCGCCGACGGTGAGCGTCACGCGCTGGACGGGCATAAAGTCGTATTCGGCATAAGCGGATTCCGTGTAAACCGTCCGGGCGAGGGCGCTGTAATTGTCCTGATAATTGGCCGAGTCGTTTTCAAAAGTTCCGCCGACGAGAAATTTGTTCTGCTCGTTGAGCGTGAAAATATTTTGAAAATCCACCCGATTGCGATCCGCAATGGTGCGCGAGGAATAATAGCCGAAATAATAAGGCGGGTTCGGCGGCGGCTCATCGAAGATACCGCGTTCGTGGGAATGGGAAACGGTGACTTTTGAATCCCACCATTCAACCGGATCCGCTTCGAGCGTCAGGCCGGTGAGATAATTTTCGTTTTTCAGCTGGTCGTTCGGATCGTCGGTGTAAATGTCGTTCGGCGAACCGTCGCTGGATTTCAGATAAGTGGCCAGCAGACTGGCTTTGAGCCAGTCGTTGATTTGATAGCCGAGATGGCCGGAAAAGTTGATGCCCTGATAGGCGCTGTTAATCCGGTCGTTAGCGGTGGAATGAAAACTGCCGTCGGCGGAAAAGGAGAATTTGCCTTCACTTCCCGCAAGCGAGCCGCGCGTGAGCAGGCTGTCAAAGGAGCCGTATTCGACCTGCGCCGAGCCGGTGGGCGGACCGCTGCCATTTTTCGTGACGATGTTGATGACGCCGCCGAGCGCCTCGGAACCGTAGAGCGTGCTTTGCGGGCCGCGCAGAATTTCGATCCGCTCGATGTTGTTGACCGGGAGCGTGCTGAAGTCGAAGGAGTTATTGAAGGCGTTGTTGACGGGAATGCCGTCAATCAGCACAAGCGTACCATCGGCGCTGGCGCCGCGCAGGAAAACCTGGGTTTGCGAGCCAGGCTGGCCGGTGGTGGCGACTTCCACGCCGGGTTCGCCGCGCAATACGTCGGCGACAAATGGCTGCTGGCTCCGGGCGATCTCGTCGCCGGTGATGACCGTCGCCGAACTTGGTATGTCTTCCGTTGGCGTGGCAATGCGCGTGGCGGTGATGGTGATTTCCGGCAGCGTGGTGACCGGATTGGTGTCAGAACTTGCGCTGGAAACAATTTCATTGGTGTCCGCGGCGCACAGCAGCGCGGGCAGGGCGAAGAGTCCCGCGCACAGGCAGGAAACAATTTTTTTCATGGGCTGATCTTTCAATTTTATTCCGCGAAAAATTTTCACGGAACGGTTTTGCTTGAGAGACCAGCGCGGAATTGGAAGCGAGAAGTTGTAGCGGCGGTCTGTGACCGCCCAAGCAACGACGCTCACAGAGCGCCGTTACAAAACAAAAGCGCCTTCAATTCCGCAAAACGGAGAATGAAGGCATTCGACGAATCCAATTGAAAACGGTTCAATTGGCTGGCCTCATCCTTCTCTTTGCGGAGAAGTTGTCGAATTTTTCGACGACGAGCACAATCAAACCGGTATCCTGACTTGGGCTTCAAACCTCATTCCGCCTTCCCGTTGCCGGTGGCATTGGAATTTGTAGCCGTTACAGTGGCGCAACCGTCTCCGATTTTCACGGAGTTCCCAGACATTTGACTGCGATGGGTGGCGGAAAAATTTCCGCCGTTTCAAAGAACGGTTCATTTCTACGCCGAATAAAAAAATTTCCAAGCAAATTTTTCGAGGCTGGACGCCGCCGCCGGCTTGCTGGTAATTTTCCCCGACAACGTAACCGGCAACCCGCTCCAACGCATGGTTCAAGTTGATGGCCTCACCAAACTCTACGGCGAGTTCACCGCCGTGAGCGAATTGTCGTTTTCCCTGCAGCCGGGCGAAGTGGTCGGCCTCGTCGGCCCGAATGGCGCGGGCAAGACCACCACGCTGCGTTGTCTTGCCGGAATTATCCCGCCCACGCGCGGCACGGTGAACGTCGGCGGCCACGACATCGTCCGCGACGCGATTGCCGCCAAGAAGCAACTCGCCTTTTTCACCGACGAACCGCGCCTGTTTGATTACCTCACCGTCTGGCAGCACTTGAATTTTGTCGCGCGCATTTATCAGGTGGCCGATTACGAAAAAACCGGCAACGAATTGCTGGGGGAACTCGAACTCGCCGGCAAACGGGACGCGCTGCCCGGCGAACTCTCGCGCGGCATGAAACAAAAGCTCGCCATCGCCTGCGGCCTGCTGCATTCGCCGCGCGTGATTTATTTCGACGAACCGCTGACCGGCCTCGATCCGCTCGGCATCCGGCGGATGAAGGATTCCATTTTGAAACGCGCCCGCGACGGCGCGGCCATCATCATCAGCTCGCACCTGCTGCATCTCGTCGGGGAAATCTGCTCGCGCCTGTTGATTTTGAAAAACGGCCGGAAAATCGCCGACGGCACGCTGGCGGAAATCACGCAAAAATTTTCCGAACAGCCCGGCGACGCCAGCCTCGAGGAAATTTTCTTCCGCGCCACCAGCGAACCCGCCGCGCCGCCGGTGCTCGCGCCCGCCGCCAAATGATCGCCGCGCTTTGCTACCTGCAATACCACTCGGCGCGCAACCGGCTGGTCGCGCGCTTCAAGCGGCTCAAGCAGCCGAAGTATCTCATCGGCGCCATCGCGGGCGGCCTCTATTTCTACTTTTATTTCTTCCGCTACCTTTTTCGCGGCTACGGCCACGGCCGCATCCCGGCGGCGAACCTGGCCATTCCGCCGGAACATCTGGCGCTGGTGGAATCGCTCGGTGCGCTCGTCATGTTCGTCATCGTGTTGTTCGCCTGGCTCATTCCGCACGAACGCGCCGCGCTCACATTCACCGAGGCCGAGGTCGCGTTTCTGTTTCCCGCGCCGGTCACGCGCCGGACGCTGGTGCATTTCAAACTCATGCGCTCGCAGTTGCGGATTTTGTTCAGCGCGCTCCTGCTGACGCTGTTCTCGCACCGCTTCGGCGGCAACGTCTGGATTCACGCGCTCGGCTGGTGGCTGATTCTTTCGACGATGTCGCTGCATTTTCTCGGCGCATCCTTCGCGGGGACAATGCTGCTGGACCGCGGCGTTGCCAACTGGCTTCGCCGGCTGCTGGTGTTCGCCCTGCTGGCGGTGATCGCCGTCAGCGTCTGGCTCTGGGCGAGAAGAACATTGCCGCCGCTGGGTTCAGCCGACATCGCCAATCTCAATTCCATCCTGAACTATGCGGAACGGCTTTTGACCGCCGGCCCGGCGTTGTATTTGCTTTATCCGTTTCGCCTCGTCGCGCGGCCGTTTCTGGCGCCGGACGCGGCGGCGTTTTTTATCGCGCTGGTTCCCGCGCTGCTGATTTGCCTGCTCCACTATTTATGGGTGATTTATTCCGACGTGGCGTTTGAAGAAGCCTCGCTGGACGCGTCGCAAAAATTCGCCGCCCGCCTCGCCGCCATTCGCGCCGGCAACTGGCACACCGCGCAAAAAAAACAAAAGGCGAAACACGCTTGGTTCAAACTGGCGCCCGTCGGCCCGGCCCCGACCGCGCTGCTCTGGAAAAATCTGCTCGGTCTTGGCCAGGTTTTTTCCGTGCGGCTCTGGCTTATGCTCGCCGTGGTGGCCTTCGTCTGCATTGCCGCGCTGGGCCATTCCCGGCAGGCGCAAAGTCTTTCCCTCGTGGCCGCGATGATCATCGCCATTGTCCTCGCCTATTCGCTGCTGCTGGGACCGCAGTTGCTGCGGCTGGATTTCCGGCGCGACCTGCCGCAGGCGGACATTTTGAAAACGTTTCCGCTGCGCGGCTGGCAGATTGCGCTCGGCGAAATCCTCGCGCCGGTGGCCGTGCTGGCCGGATTCCAATGGCTGCTGCTGCTCGCCGGTTTCGGTCTGGTCTGGTTTCTGCCCGGCAAACACGCGGGCCTGGCGCTGGCCATCGGCCTCGGCGCGGTGCTGGTGCTGCCGGTCCTGGATTTTATCATGCTGCTCATTCCCAACGCCGCCGTGCTGCTCTTTCCGTCGTGGATTCAAACCGGCAAGGACAGTCCGCGCGGCATCGAGGCCACCGGCCAGCGGTTGATTTTTGTCATTGGCCAGTTGCTCGTCATGTTGGTGGCGCTCGCGCCCGCCGCGCTCGCCTTTGCCGTCGTTTACTTTCCGCTGAAACTTGCGCTCGGATTCGTCGCGCCCGTGCCGTTCGCGTCGCTGGCGGCGGCGATTGTGCTGGCGGTGGAAGCCGGCTTCGGCGTGATGCTGCTCGGCAAATTTTTTGAGCAGTTTGATGTCACCGAAGAACCGGCAAGCTGAAGAAACATTTTTGGGATTATCCAGATGGCAAACATGATTGAACCAACGGGCAGGGCAGTCAGTCCTCGCCCGCTGATGGTGTCGAGTCAACGCTGCGCCTCGATTCCGGCCACAGGCC
>Ga0335074_10001411_pt1 | contig 32494 bp, 28 predicted proteins | sample Lox_Sample_23_FD_206715 | JGI IMG/M metagenome (GOLD analysis project Ga0335074, IMG submission 206715) | Soil microbial communities from Loxahatchee National Wildlife Refuge, Florida, United States - Lox_Sample_2.3 | ecosystem: Environmental > Terrestrial > Soil > Wetlands | place: USA... | reverse complement strand
GATCGGCGGACCACGGAGTATCACCTCGGACGCGAACGGCAATTATAAGTTTCTGGAGCTGCCGCCGGGCACCTACGCCGTTCGCTTTGAAAAGCAAGGGTTCAAGGCATTCGCGCAGGAAAATATCGTCATCAACACCGGCGTGCAGGTAACCGTCAGCCCCAGTCTCGAAGTGGGCGAGATGACGCAGGCGGTGACCGTGGAAGCAGCGGCGGCGACCATCGATACGGAGCACGTCACCTTGCAGGACGTCGCCACGCAGGCCAAGATGGAGGATATTCCGACCGGCCGCAGCCCTTGGGCGATCGCCAATACCATCGCCTCGGTGGTTGCGGCGGGAAGCGGCATCGGAGCCGGACCGTTTGACGTCGGCGGATCGAACGGCATGCAGCAGGTCGGCCTGGCGGCGCACGGCTCCAACAACAGCGCAGACCAGAAGTTCGTCATCGATGGCGTCAGCGTGAACTGGCCCGGCGGCGGCGGCGGATCGACGCTGATGTACTACGACATGGGCATGTTCCAGGAAGTGAATTACATCGTCGGCGCCGAGCCGGCCGATGTGTCGCAGGGCGGCGTGTACATGAACATGGTGACCGGCGACGGCGGCAATCAGTTTCATGGACGTGTGTACATGAGCGGAGCGTCGCAGAGTATGCAGTCGAGCAACGTAAGTCCCACGTTGTCGAACGAGCTTCTGAATAACCTCTCGGCGACCACTCGCAGCCTGATCAATCTATCGCAGTACATCGCCGGGACGCCGATTACCGAGACGTACGATTACAACGGCCAGGTGGGTGGGCCGATCATCAAGGACAAGCTGTGGTTTTTTACGTCGTGGCGGCTGTGGGCGACAGATAATCTGAGCGCGGCTTTCAATACCAACGGAACGCAGGCGCTGAACAAGAATCTGATCGCCGACGAAATGGGCAAATTCAGCTATCAGATCAACCCCAGGAACCGGCTCAGCGTGATGTATTTCCGCAATCAGAAGAACCGCTATTACCGGCGCAACCAGGGCGTGTTCGGCGATAACGTGACCACGGTGCTTCAGAACCAGCCCGCCTACGATGCGGCGCTGCGTTATACGCTGATTCCATCGCCGAACTGGGTGGTCGACGCGGGGTTCGCGCTGACCGCGGGAAAAACGCCCTACCGTTATCAGAACGACATCGCGCCGGGTGCGGTCTCCGTGTACGACAGCGCCACGCAGACCGTTTACAACGCGGCGCAATATAATTACCTGAATCCGGTGTATCGCGGCGCGCTCGACGTTTCTGCCGGATATTTCAACAGCAGCTGGGGCGGCCGGCATAATGTCAAGTTCGGATTTCAGGATAGCCAGGATGGCTATAATCAGCGCTACACCGCCAACGGCGACTTGCAGGGCGTGTTGATCAACGGAGTTCCCACCACCGCGACCATCTACAACACGCCCATCAACATTCAGAAAAACAACCTCGAGATCACCGGGCTATATGCCATGGATTCCTGGACCATCAAGAAACGGCTGACGATCAACTACGGACTGCGATGGGAGCGGTATTACGCGTGGATTCCCGCACAGAGCTCGCCGGCGGGCACGTTTGTCGGTGCCCGCAATTACCCCACGGAGAACGGCGTTCCCGACTGGAACAACTGGACTCCGCGCCTCGGTTTCGCCTATGACGTCACCGGGAAGCAAAAGACCGTGGTGAAAGGAAGCGTGAGCCGGTACATGCAGGGCGAAGGCGCGAATCTGTGGACGCAGGTGAATCCGCTCGGACTCAGCACCGGATCTGTGACCTGGAACTGTCCACCGGCGCAATATGCGCAGTGCATCGCCGACGGTCCGACGCCGAGCCAGCTCAACCTGAGCACGTTTACCGGTTTTACCGGCGGATTGACCACCCATATTTCCTCGCCCGCGTTCTGCACCACGCAGGGTTTCCCCGTGTCGGAGTGTCCCACCTTCCAGCGGCCGTATAGCTGGGAGTACTCGCTCGGCGTGCAGCAGGAATTGCCTCTCAACATCATTCTTTCGGTCACCGGATGGTATCGCGCGACCTACGATCAGATCGGCCGCGAGAATCTGGACGTGCCATTCAACAGCTACAATCCGGTGACGATCACCAATCCGCTGACCCACGCGCCACTGACGGTTTACAATCAGGCCCTTTCGACCAAAGGCCAAGTCAATTACGTCCTGCTCAATTCGAGCCTGCTCAATCAGTATTATCACGGGATCGATTTCACCTTCTCGCGGCGGATGATGCGGCACTTCATGTTCTTCGGGGGCTTGACTTACGGGCACGTGCACGGGCCGTATCAGGGCGACGTGAACGACACGCTCGACGATCTGAACAACCCCAACAACGATTACAACCGCATCGGCTATCTGGCGACGGATGCGCCGGTGTTGTTCAAAATGGGCGGCATCGTGGATCTGTGGAAGGGCATCACGCTGGCGCCGAACTTCCAGCACTACACCGGATTCCCGGAAGTTGCCACTTACACCGTGACCGGACCGATTATCGCGGCCGAAACCGGCGCTTCGTCCTACACGCTTACGCAGAACACGCAGAACATCTACGTCGAGCCTCCCGGCTGGCAGCGGCTGCCCGCGGCGAATCTGCTCGACCTGCGAATTTCGAAAATTTTCACGTTCCACGAACGATACAAGCTGGAGCCGGAGTTTGATATTTACAACATGACCAATGCCAGCATCGTGACCGCGGTTCAGACGAGTGTGACGGCGGGAACGGCGACGGCGGGAACGGGAAGCGTAGGATCGCTGTTTTTAAATCCGACGGCCGTGATTCCGCCGCGGCTGTACAAAGTCGGCCTGAGGTTCGATTTCTAGCAGCGGGAACCCAGAGACCCGCCCCGATGCTTTACCAGTACGGTTCCTGCGTGGGCACCAGCTGGATCGGAACGCCGCGAATGAAGCTGCGCAGCCAGTTGGCGAAATCCTCCATGCCCGGCTCTTCCGACATGACATGCCCGAGCATGATCACGCACTTCGCCATCCCCAGCGATGCGGCGTCCAGGACATATTCCACGTTGTCAAAGACGCCGTCGGCTTCCTGCTGTTCGCCGCCGATCACGACGTCGGCTTCGGCCGTCATGCGCGGCGTCGCGTACCCGGGGCCTAACAGGATCCTGCTCACCCTGGCGTTCGGATCGCCGGCGCAGCGGAAGGCGCGCGAGCCGGTCAGCCGCTTCACCTGCCCGGCGAACTCCCCGAAGGTGGTCTCCGGAATGGTGTAGATGCGCGGGCGCATCACCGCGTTCTCCCCGCCCTTGACGCCGACCGAACGCAGCGATCCCACTACCGTAAAATCGGGCTTCATCGCATGCATGTGATCATGACAGCGCCACACGACCATGCCGTTGTTCAGAATGAATTCGGTCTTGAGCCGGTAGAGCGGATTGTCGGCCAGGCCGGTGGTGTCGTCGCGATCGTTCCAGAAAGTATCCTCGTGCGTGATCACCATGTTCAGGCCGGCCGCGTTGGCGCGCTTCAACACATCGAACGTCGTCATCATCGTCGTGGCGATGCCTTTCACGGCCGCATCCGGATCGCCGATCTTGAACGTGTCGCGATAAGACCGCTCGTTCCACGGGATGCCGATGTTCTTCTTGATCAAGTCGACGACTTCACGCGCGGTCATCCGGCGGGCCTCCAGTAGGGGTCGCCCACGCCGATCCACTTTGCGGGAACTTCCTTCACCACCGTTTTCAGCCATGCCGCGCAGGCGCGCATTCCGGGATCTTCCGAAACCACGCGGCCGATGGTCACCAGCGCCCGCTTCTCGCCGCTGGTGAACATATCGGCGGCGTAGAAGGTGTCCTCCCATTCGCGAACTTCCCCGGCGACGATCATGTCCACTTCCCCGTAGCGCCGCCACATCGTAGCGCGATCCATTTCACCCGGGTGCAGAAGTATCCTGCGCGTGGTAGCTTCGCGATCCCCCACCGCGCGCAGCCCGGCGCGAAGACTCAGCCTGCCGCGGATGGAGGCCACGGTTTCTTCCGCGGTCGCCGCGGGAATTTCGTAAAGCGCATCGTCGCTCTTCATTCGATGCCTGGACCAGCCGAGCGCGCCGGCTAGCGCCGTAAGCATCTCGTCCGCTTTGCGCGCCTGCCAGTGGTCGCGCAGGCGAAACACGACCAAACCGTTTTTCTCGATGAATTCGCGTTTGGCCATGATTACGGGATCGTCGGGGGCGAACCCCACCGGCCCGCGGCCACCGGTTGGCGCCGACGGCGCACGACCGTCAGCGCGGCTGTAGAAGGTCGGCTCATAGGTGAGGACTAGATTCGTGTTCGCCTTCACCGCCTGCTTCAGAACGTCCAGCGTGGCCATTGCAGTGGTGGCGATCCCGTGCACCGCGGTTGAAGGATCGCCCGCCTTGAAACCGTCCGGACCGGTGGACGGCCATTCGCCGCCCAATTCCGCCTGAATGCGCCGGACCACGCTTTCGGCTGTGAGCGGCTCGGCTCCCAGTGCGGATAAATGGATGCCGAGCGGCGCGACGCCGGCGGTTCCGGCCATGAGCGCGAATCGTCTCCGCGAAATGTGCGCGCGCTTCATCCCTGCCTGTCGATAGTACACGATCGGCGTCGCCGGCTCAATTACCAGCCGCAACGCCGAAGATCAGGAGATCGTTTAGAATCAATTCTGGAATTTAAAATCAGATCGAACAACCCCGGGAAGGAGATTTTTTCATGCCACAAACCCGCCGCCAGTTCACTCGTACCTGTGGGGCCCTGTCGCTTGCCTTACTTCCGCGAGGCGTTTTCGCCGCGCCCGGCAGCAATCGAAAAGCCGTCATTCACGCGGATCAGGAAATCGGCGTGGTCCGGCCGGAATTTCACGGCCATTTTTCCGAGCACCTGGGTTCGTGCTGCTACGGCGGAATCTGGGTTGGTCCTCAATCCCCGATCCCGAACATCAACGGTTATCGCAAGGACCTGGTGGGCTATCTCAAAGAACTCGGCGTCCCGGTGCTGCGCTGGCCCGGCGGCTGCTACGCCGATGATTATCATTGGCGCGACGGAATCGGACCCGCGGCGAAGCGGCCGAAGCACGTCAACATCAACTGGGGCGGTTACGTCGAGGACAACAGCTTCGGCACGCATGAATTCGTCGGCTTTTGCCGGCTGATCGGCGCCGAGCCGTATTTTTCCGCCAACGTCGGAACCGGATCGCCGCAGGAAATGCGCGATTGGATGGAGTATTGCAATTTCCCCTCCGGCAGCACGCTCTCGGATGAGCGCGCCGCCAATGGCTCGCCCGAACCTTTTAAGGTGCGCTATTGGGGCGTGGGCAATGAACTGTGGGGCTGCGGCGGCCACTTTCGGCCGGAAGGCGCGGCCGACGAATATCGCCGCTTCTCGACCTTCGCCCGGCGCTTCGGCGACACCACTCCTTTTCTGGTCGGATGCGGCCCGAGCAATGATGACGCCAACTGGACCCGCGGCTTTCTGGACGGGCTCGGGAATCGCCTGCCCGACGGCTATTCGATGCATTTCTACGAACGCGGCAGTTTGCCGCCCACCGGGTTCACGCCGCAAGCCGCCTACCAGCAGTTTGATACTTTCCCACGCGTCGAAGCCGCGATTATCCACCAGCGCGCGTTGCTCGATGGCTACGATCCCGGCCGCAAGACCGGGCTGTTTCTCGATGAGTGGGGCGTTTGGGACGAGATCCCGCGGCAGGGACCGGATCGCGCCTTGTGGCAACAATCCACCGTTCGCAGCGCCGTGGCCGCCGCACTGGGCCTCAACATTTTTAATCGCCAGGCGGACAAGCTGTACATGTGCAACATCGCGCAGATGGTGAATGTTCTCCAATCCGTCATTCTCACCGACGGTCCCGAAGGAAAGACCGCGATTCGCACGGCCACCTACTGGGCCTTCATGCTGTTCAAACCGCATCGCGGAAATACGGCCGTACGAGTCGAACCCGGCCCGACACCGGTCGTTTACGGCGGACGCGGAGGCGCCGCGCTCCCGCCGCAGAACCCGCCCGATCTGTCGTTGTCCGCCTCCCTTCGTGGATCGACGCTCATCGCCACCTTCGTCAATCCGCGGCACGACATCGACATGGATGTCGACTGCGCCCTGCGCGGCATCACTGCCAGGCAGGCCAGCGCGCTGATCCTGCACGATTCCGACATGAACGCCTGCAACAGCTTCGACCAGCCGAACCGTCTGCAACTCCAACCGCATGAAGTCTCGGCCGAGCGGGAAGCGATCAGGATTACGCTGCCGCCGATGTCCGTGGCCACGGTTACGGTGCAACTGGCATAGCGGTCTTTAAAAAAAGGAGCGAGATGCGCTGATCCAACGGAGAAACACGGAGCACGACGCGATCGTCTAACCTGCGGGGCTAACGTCAAACTTTTGATTGAAAAGGAGATCAGAAAGATGGCGGATTACAAAGGTTCGAGTATCGCGGAGCACCCGGCTACCACATCGGGCAAGCAGTATCGGCGTGTGCTGAGTGCATCTACATTGGCGGGCGACAAGGTCGTCAATGCGAAAGGCGAAGACCTCGGCAAGATCAACGAAATCATGATCGATATACCATTAGGCCGAGTGGCCTATGCTGTGCTGTCCTTCGGCGGCTTCTTGGGGATGGGTGACAAACTCTTCGCGATTCCGTGGGCACGCCTGGCCGTCGATGAGGAAAATAAACGCTTCGTCCTCAACGTGGATAAGGCGACTCTTGAAAAAGCACCGGGATTCGATAAGAGCAACTGGCCCGATATGTCCGACCAGAGCTGGGGCAGTCGAATCTACAGCTACTACGGTGTGAATCCGTATTGGGAGAGCAACATTCGCCGATAATCGAGGTGCTCTCGTGGCCGGGCCTGTGCGGTTTCAACTCCACGCAGGCCCGGATACGCCTTTTCTTTGCGCCTCAAGGGCGAGATTCCGATGGTTCCACCGATCGGTTGCGATAGAGCCTGGGGTCGATTACGGTGGCCATCTTGACCAGGTCGGTTTCTCCGCCCAGAAAATTGTCGATCTCACGGGCCGTGAGAATCGGGTTGGAGACTGCGTCCCGGTAATCGATCGTCAGGACTCGTGTCGCCGGGCGCCGCAGGAGCAGAGCTTTCCCGCGATTCAGAATTCGCGTGTACTCCTCCTTCAACCTTCGCCGGCGAGCCATGCCAGCAACAACCGGCCCATCGGGACCGCGCAGCATGCTTTCCTGCGAATCGAGGATTTCGTCCAGATCGCGCTCGCAAAAAATTACCCGGCAGGCGATTGTGTGGGGCAACGCCGGCAACAACGGCGCAACGATCTTTACCGCTTTTCCGCGAACCTCCAGCAGCCAGCTTGAATCACGGAATAGCTTTTTTACCGGCTCAAACTCGAAATAGCCGCGCGGATTATTTTCATCGGCGCGGCGCGAATCGTCGGCGAGGATGGGGATTCCGCCGGCTTCGAGCATCTGCATCACCAGTGAGGTGCCGGAGCGTGGCAGACCGGTCACGATAATTAACGATTCGCATGGCGCGGCCTGCTGCCGCGGAGCCGCGCGAACTGCGGTCGTGATTTTCGGCAGCTGAACGTCGCCGGACGGCCGCTCTTTCATTCCACCAACCAGGCGCTGATGCTCGCGCGCGGATTCGGGGTCGCCGAGGTGTTTCTCCAAGAGCCGGGCCAGCCGCAGGTGCGCTTCCGGAAAATTCGGATTGCAGGAGATGGCCGCGCGCAAAGCTTCAGCGGCCTGCTCATACTGCTTCATTCCGGAAAGAGCCCGAGCCAACAGGAAGTGAGCCAGCGGATCGTGATGAATCCGGTTCAGAGCATCGAGAGCAAAATTTGCCGCCGTGCGGAATTTTCTCTGTCTTAGGGCGAGCCGGCACAGACCCAGATGCGCGCGCGTGTGGTCGGGATCGATCTCCAGCGCTTGGTCGTAAACACGCTGCGCATCTTGCTGGCGGCGCAGACGAAGATACAGATCGCCGGTTTGGGAAAGCAGCTCGGGCGAGGGCGCCTGGTCCCTCGCAATCTCTTCGAACATGGCGACGGCATCCGCATCGCGCTTGTCGGCGGCCAGGAGTTGCGCCCTGAGATACGCGACAACGAGCGGCTCCTGCCGCGATTCAAGTCCATCGACAATCCGCCGCATCTCTTCGTGCAGGCCCAGCGCCTGACAGGAAACGAAACGCCACACCGCGAACCGCAGCTCCTCGGGATAAGTCTCATGGAGCTGATTCAGAATTTCCAGCGCATCCCGATGCCGGCCGGCGTCCTGATAGACGCAGGCCAGATTGCCGCGCAGCTCGCGCACCGTCTGTTCGGCCGCGGTCCTGCGATTCTTCGCCGGCCGTTCGATATAGCCGAGCGCGATCATCTGTTCCAGCATTTCACGCGCAGCCACCGCATCCACGCGGGTTTCCGGCGGATGGCGTCCATCATCGCCGGCGATTTCTTCCCAGCTTGGAACAAAAGCGATGCGGGGTCTTTCGACAAAGGCGCGCGAAATCACCTTGCCATCCATGTCTTCGCCGGCGGGCAGTCCGTAAAGCGTCAGGATAGTCGGGGCGATGTCCAGAATGGACGCGCCGCTGATTTTCTCATTTTTCCGGATGCCCGGCCCGCGGATGGCGAAGATGCCGAAATCGCGATGCTCCACCGCGGGTCCGGCGGGAAAGCCGGGAATCGAGCTGGGACGCAGATGATCGGGATGAAAACCGTGATCCGACATCAGAATCACCGTGGCATCGCCGCCGGCTTTTTCAAGCAGCTCGCCGAGCATCCCGTCATGCAACTGATACGCCATGGAGACGACGTTCCGATACAAGTCGAAATCGCGTTCTCCGATCCAGGATTGGCGCGGCGGATGGTATCGCATGAACGCGTGGCTGAAATGGTCGATCGAGTCGAAATAGACAGCAAAGAAATCCCACGGCTGATGCTCGATCAACCACGCGGCGGTGGACTGGATGGTCATGCACTCGGCTAGCGTTCGCAAAAGGCCAGCGAGCCGGTTGTCCTGATCCTGATCGATTTCCCTGGCGCGGGGGATGAACCGCTCGACCATTTCCGGCGTCAGGTGATCGGGATGAACACGCCGGCCGGCCAGGGATTGCGCGAATTCACGCGGATGAATGGCGCCGGCAGGAAGCGGCCAGCTTTGATTAAGCGGGCCGTGGGCGCGATGGTAGCGATCGGAAACCATGACGCCGCGGATCGGCTCCGCCGGATGGCTCGGCCACCATCCGACGACGATGCTGCGCAGATCGTTCTGACTCAGAATGTTCCATAGCGCTTTGGACTTGCGCGACAGGTTCGTGATCGGCTGCGCGCCGCGGCCATTGGCGGCCGGTTCGGAGAATCCGAGGATTCCGTGCTTGAAGGGACGTTTTCCGGTGGCGATGGAGGTCCACAGCATCGGCGAGAACGCCGGATGGATGGTCGCAATTGGCCCGCTCGCACCGTTTTCGAGGAAACGGCGAAGATGCGGCATTTTGCCGGCATCGATCAGCGGATGGATGACCTTCCAATCCGCGGCATCCCAGCCGATGAGAAGAATTTTTGGCGGCGTCATCGGCTCTGCGGAAATTTTATTCGCGGACGATAGGGTTTGCCGCCCGGAGCGCGAATCGACCCGCCTGAGCCACCGCCGCCACCCGATCCCCCTCCGCCACCCGATCCGCCGCCTCCGGTGCCGCCGCCTCCCGTGCCGCCGCCTCCCGTGCCGCCACCTCCCGTGCCACCAGTACCGCCCGTTCCGCCTCCCGGGCCGCCACCGGTCCCGCCTCCAGGGCCGCCGCCGGTCCCGCCTCCCGGCCCGCCAAACGAACCGATTCCACTGGTGACGAAGTAGGTCCCCGGAATGAACCCGGTTCCTCCAGTCCCGCCGATCGGCGGCCGGCCATAATGCCAGCGCAGCGGGAAACAAAGACCGGGTTGGGTTGCCACTCCGCCGACGACCGCTTGAATGGGGAGGTCGCCCGCGCCGAGGCCCTCCGGAACGATGAAATTGATCTGGTACAGGCCCGCGCCCGAAAGTCCGGCAAACGTCGGCGTGATCCGGGTCTTGCCGATGGTAAGGCTCAGGTCAAAGTTAATCGGCGCGGCCCCGGAAAAACGAGTGCCCGCCGGAACCGCGGGAGTGGTGGGGCCGAATCCCACCGCGAAAAGCGCCACGGTATCGCCGGCTCGCGCGGCGACCGTGCTGTATCCAAGATTGTTGCCGGTTGGTCCCAGAATGTCATAGCCGCCGTTGCCGTAAGCGCCGGTGCCGTTGGGCCGCAGAATGATCCCGGCGATGTGTTTTGAGTCGAGCAAGGTGAAGGAAGGCGCAGCCTGGAGCATGATCACCGTGGAGCTGGCAGTGCCCGCGCCCGTCGTCACCACGACGGAGACCGTTCCGGTCGCGGGATCATCGGGTACCTGCAAATTGATCAATCCCGGGCTCACGTACATCAGGTACGCAAGCTTGCCATTGATCTGGACCGTCGTCCCGCCGAGAGAAGTAGGAAAATCGCCATTCCAGGTCGCGGTTTGCACGGCGAGATTGGTTCCGTAAATCGAGACCCACTCGCCCGGCTGAATGGTGGGTGACTTGCTAAAAATGGGAACAATTCCGCCGCTGGAAATCGCCGGCGCCTGACCTTGCGCCACGGCAGGTTTGATCCCCGCAAAGCGCGTGAGGTTCAGAAACGCGACATGGTTGGCATTGACGATGCTTTGCGCGGTACGGGCGCTTGCCGCCGGGTCCGGCGCGAGATTCGGAACGCTCGAAGCGAGCAGCGGAAGAGTTGCGCCCGTCATCATGGCCACGGCCGAACCGCTGATCGCGGCATAAGCCTGCCAGTTTGCAACACTGTGTTTGCGGCCCTGGCGCGACGCGCGCAGGTCGTTGAAATAATCCTCCAGGCGGAGATCCAGATTGTCCTTCGCCTCGCGTTTTCGGCTCATGGCTGCCCCCCTGCCGGCGAAACGAATTTTTCGATCACAAACCCGAACTGTTGCTCCGGCCGCGCGCTAACCGTAACCGGAGCCGCTAGTTTTACATGCTTCGCTAATGCGACGGCCTCACTGCTGTGCGGATCGGACGGCTGTAAGGAGTGCGCCTCCACCAGTTGTCCGGACGGCGTGATCAGGCCAAAAACGCACACCGAATCGACGGCGGCGCCGTTCGGAATCGGACTTGAGTTTGCAAAAAAGGACATCTTCCGAGCCTCACCTAACACCACCCCAGGCTCACCCGACGTCATGGCTTCGGTGGGCTTGAACAGCTCGGGATCGGAGGTGTCCAACCCCGTCAGGCTGTCCACCTGAAGCACCATCACCGTTTTGCCGCCTTCGGTCTCGACGATCTTCTTCGGGAGCCGGTAATTACCTAAACTGGGGCCGTTCGCGTAATCGTAGGTCTGGTAATCGCCGGGGGCGAGTGAATGAAGCAGCAGCAATCCGGATTGCGGATCGATACATTCTTCGCTTTCGAGCCAACGCCGGCCGGGGGTCGGTGTGGCGGGATTTCGGGCGCCCGAAAGCAACACGCAAGTCACGCTGTGGCCGTCGAGAGTCGCAGCGGAAGTGCGGATCAGATCGCGGCCGGCATAGCGCGGCGTCGCGATCGGACCGAATAAAGCGGCTCGCGCGTCGTGCAGCCGCAAGGGAATCGTGTTGGTAGTGCCTTCCGCGTAAAAATGCTTGTTTGCGGCGATCCGCGTGGTGGTGTAACCGGCCGCGGCTTGTGCCGTCCACCGCAGGCCTTGGTGGGGAACAAAAATCTCCTCCATCTGCCAGGCGCCGTCGTACTGCGTCTCACCTCCGGAGGTAACCGTGAAACTGACTTTCAAATCATAGCCGCGCGTGGTGTTGCGAAGCGCATAATTGCCGCGCGCGCGGGCCAGAAGATCCAGAGCGGCCTTGCGGCTTTCCGGTGTATCGGCCACTTGAACCGGTCCGGTGACGATCTCGAGCGGATCGCTCGGCACCGGCGCGCTTGCAGGATTTTGCGGAAGAACAGTCTGCGCCGGCGACGAGACCGCCAAACCCGCCGCAATAATCAGTGACAGCTCCTTAAGGAACATCGCCACCCCCTCGGAACTCACCTGTACTCGTCCTTTTATATCTTTACAGCAATCTCATCCCCATACCAGAGAGTTGGTATCTTTCGAAAATACGTAAGGTAGATGGGCTATGGCCGCGGGTTTATGATGGAAAAATCGCTGTTGTTATGGAAACTGGCCACAGCCCGTTCGGCTCGCCGCTGACACGGGAGGCATTTGACGAACTTCTACGGTTTTTTCATCCCGAACCGCTCGAAGCCGGCAAAGCCTATCTGCGGCTGCGGGACAAGCTGGTCAGCTACTTCGACTTCGAGCGATGCTGGTCCGCCGAGGATCTCGCCGATGAGGTTCTGAATCGCGTGGCGCGGCGCCTCAACGAAGGTCAGCGGATCGAGCGGATCGGGGCGTATTCGTTAGGTGTGGCGCGGCTGGTGGCGGCCGAAACGCGGCAGAAGCAGATCCAGCGGGAACGCAAGCTCCGGGAATTTGCGCGGATCTCGGCAACCGCGCCTCGCGGTGAAAAAGAGTCGGCGCTGCATTGTCTGGACCACTGCCTCGCCAAGCTCCCTCCGGAGAGCAACGCTCTGCTGCTCACCTATTATTCCGGCGATCGCCGGGCCCGGATCGATCAGCGGAAGCGATTGATGCAGGAACTTCAAACGCAGCCCGCCGCGCTTCGCAATCGCGTGCTGCGTTTACGCGGCACCCTCGAAAAATGCCTGCGGCGCTGCCTCCGCAATCCCTCGCCCGATGGGAGGAGTACACTGTGACAGAAGAACAGATGCGATCCTTCCTGTTGGGAAACATGTCCGAAGCGCAGCGGCGTGAGGTTGAAGAGGAATTCTTCGAACAGGACGAAGCCTACGACCGGTTGCAGGATTCGCTCAACGATTTGCTGGACGAATACGCGCGCGGCGAACTGGACGGCGAGGAGCAGCGGCGTGTCGAAGAAAGACTGCTCGATTCTCCGCGCACTCGCGTCAAACTGCGGCTGGCGCGAGCCCTGGCGCAGCGTGACACACACGTTCCTGCCGGCGCGGCGCGCGAGCGCCGTTTTGCGTACTCGCGCTGGCTGCCGGCTCTGGCCAGCGCGGCGAGTATCGGCGCTATCGCCTGGCTCGGATTTAATGATGTTCAGGCGCACCGCGAACTTCGGGCGCGGGTGCCGGTCGAAACTTCGCTTCAAACGCCCGGAGTGGCTACGCTGCTGCTGCATCCGCAGTTAGTGCGCGGCGCAGAAACGATCCCTGAGGTCGTACTGCCGGCGGGAAGAGATTTGGTGCAGGTCCAACTATTGACCGATGAAGTTTACGCGAGTTACGCGATCGAGATTGAAGCGCAGGGCCGCGGACGCGTCTGGACGCAGACGGGCCTTGCGCGGGACACCCACGGCGCGGTCGTGCTGTGGCTGCCGGCAAATCTGATCACGCCCGGTAGCTACGAATTCCTGCTCTATGGAATCGGAGGCGGCACCGGCGGCGGCGCGCGGGAATTACTGGGATCTTACCCGTGCCGCGTGCTCGCCGATACGAAGCGCGGAGAGTCGCCGACCAGCACAAAACCCGCCCAATAATAAGGATGGCGCCATGCCGGGTTGGAGCGCATGAAGTCCCGCGCGAAATCGAGCGCGCCGGCCGCCGGCAGATTTCGCCGGAACAGGCCGTCATAAAAGTGAGTCATGAAGACTTCCGTAGCCCGGTCGTCGACGTCCCATAAGCTGGCCACCACGCCCGAAGCTCCCGCATAGAGAAACGCGCGAGCCAGGCTGATCGGGCCTTCGCCGTCCGCCGCTTTGCCCAATGCGGTGCGGCAGGCGCTCAGCACCACCAGGCGCGCATGGAGCGACAACTGGTAAATATCATTCAGCCGGAGCACCCCATCCGATAGCGCGATCCCGGAAAGTTCGGGCCGCTGCTCATCGATCCAGGCGTGCGCCGCAAAGTGGACGATGGAGGAGCGCGCCAGATTCGGATCCTCGACGCTGGCGCGGGTCGCGTCGGCGCCCAGCACCACGGTTTTCTTTCCCGGCGTCAACGCCGTGATCCGCAGAGCTTCCTCGCGCGAGAGCCGCAGGCGCGGGAACTCGGTGCTGCCGGCCGGGTAAACCGGATCGGCGAACACCGTGATCGCAAACCGGGACGGCGCGCCTTTTTGCCGGTCCCGCAAAAAGCCGAGCACGGAGATCGAAGGAAGCACCACGGGTTCGGCGCCGCGCGGCAGCAGCGCCGCAAACGGCACCGAGTTCAGGATGCCGTCCGCCGCTATCAGAATTCGTTTTCCCGTCAGCTCCGGTGAAGCTGGCACCAGCACGTGCGCCAGAACCGCGGCGGTTCGCTCAAAATCGCGCTGGGAACCGGCAATCCGCAGACGTCTTGCGTCCGCCGTTTCCTGCCCGGTCGCGCGCGCCGGTTCGACGATGGCCGCGCGCAGCTCCCGCACCAGTTTTTCGAGCTCGCTCCGTGCGGGAAGCTCATACGTGCGCAGCGACGTTTTGGTCACTGCCCACAGATAGCCGCGGTCCTGGCCCAAGGCGTATTCGAGAAGGATGCTATGGTCATCCAGAATCTGCCGCTGGATCCGGGCGAGCGAAAGCGGTTGCGGATCCGTCCATTCCGAGCACTGCGGGCAACCGCGGCGGATCTCGGCGCGTATTTCCTGGTAATGCGACTCCAGTTCGTCAAGCTGGCCGCGAGCCTGGCGGGCCTGCTCCGGCGTGTGACGGCTGCCGAGCAATCGCGTGAGACGCGCTGCCTTGGCATCCACCAGTTCCAGTGTATGACTGGCTTCTGCTGCAAGCGCCGGATCGACTTTCGCGCCCAAGACTACCCGGCTTTGGGCGAGCTGGTCGAGCAAAGCGCGGGCGCGCGCCCGTTCGCTCACCTCCAGGGCCTGCGCCGCGAAGCCGCCCTTTGGATCCTGCCGTTCGAGAGCCATCAGGATGTCGATCGCCTGCTGATAAAAAGGTTGTTTGGCCGCCTGGAAGGAAATGCGCGGCCCCTCCGGCGGAGCGTTACGGCGCACGGACTCGAGCAGATCCAGTGCGGTGAGAGAACGCTCCCGCGCCGCGGCCCAATCGCCGGCCTGCCTGGCCGCGCGCGCCAGACGGCTGTACGTGACCGCCTCCTGATCGGGATCGACGATGTCTTTTTGAATTTCCAAAGCCTGGCGCAGCATTCCGACGGCTTCCGCGCGGTTGGAATCGAGCAGAACGCCGCCCAGGAAGGAAAGCGCGCGCGCTTCGCCACGGCGATCGTCGAGCGCGCGAATCGCGTCCAGAGCACCCCTGCCCTGGACGATTGCGGCGGAAACGTCGCCGCGCGCGAGCGCGGTTTCGGCCAGGGCGAACAGCGCCTGCGCCAGTTCGCGCTGATCGCCGGTCGCACGGCTGATGGCCAACGCTTCCGAGTCGGCGGCGCGGGCCGGGTCGAGTTGCTGGCGCGCAGCGTAGACCGAGCCGATGCTTAAAAGCACGATGGCCTGTGCCCGGCGGTCCCCGGTCGTTTGCGCGATTTCTCGCGCGCGGGTGTAATGTTCGAGCGCCTGCTCGGCTTCGCCCATGCGGCTATAATCGTCGCCGAGATTGATCAGCGCAAAGGTCTCACCGCGCTGGCCGCGGCTGGAATGAAACAGATCGGCCGCTTCGCGCGAGAGCGCCAGCGATTGCTCGAAATTCCCCAAATCCGCCTGCGCCACCGCCAGATTCTCGAGCGTGACCGCGAGGCCCTGCGCGTTTCCGATCTGCCGCCGGATGGCCAGCCCTTCCTCGTAATAACCGACGGCTGCACGAGCCTCGCCAAGATTGCGGTGAAATACGCCGAGGTTCGTCGCACTCTGCGCCACCCCCGCGCGGTCCGATATGGCGCGGCGAAGCGCCAGCGCGGCCTCATAATTCGCCAGCGCCTCTGCGTCCTGACCGGTGTTCTGATCGAGAACGCCCAGCATATTCAACGCGTCGGCCTCGGTGCGACGGTCGGCAGCTTGACGTGCGAGCGAGAGCGCGCGCGTGAACAGCGTTCCTGCCTTCGCGTAATCACTGCGGGCGCCGGCAACCGATCCGAGTTCGCACAGCGCTTCCGCTTGCCCGGCCGCATCCGCGCTACTCCCCGAGATTGCCAACGCCCGGTTCAGCACTTCGCTTGCTTTGACCGATTGCTGCGTATCGCCGTACGCCTTTCCCAGTCCTCGCTGCGCGCGAGCTTCATCGTCGCGGTCGCCGGCGCTGCGCCACTGTTCGATGGCCCGCTCGAAGGCGGACTCGGCTTCCGCCGGATGACCGGCGCTAAATTGAGCCTGTCCCAGATGGAACAGCGCTTCGCCTTCGAGGGAAGCATCGCCGGCTCGCTCAGAGAGCTGCCTGGCTTGCTCGAACAGCGGGACCGGATCGCCGTGTCCCTGCTGTTCCAGTTCCTCGCCGCGCAGCAGCGCCGAGCTTGCCGCGGCGCGCAAGCGGTCGCGATCGTCAGCCGCCCGCTGCTCCAGCAACGCGAGATGGAAAGGGCGCGCGCCGCCGCCGGTCTCGCGGGAGATGACTTCGAGCCGATACGGCCCGGGCGCATCCAGAACCAGCGCCCACAGAATCGGATCGCGAACGCCTCCGCTGCGCGTCTGCTCCAGGATCAGCTTTCCCTGCGGATCATCAAGCCGCAGGCTGAACAGCCCGCCCTGGCCGCCAACCACAAGGCGCACGAAATCGTTTCGCTCGATCTGGATGAAGAACTGATTCGTTTGTCCTGCCCCGAGCCGGCCATCGACCGCTTGGTCGCGCAGCAGCGGTGGCACTTGCGCCAACAGGGGAAACCAGGTCAAAACAAAAAGCCGGCTGAAGCAACGACCGCGAAACACCTACACATTGTACGGTAAGGAAAGCGGCAATCCCGCTGTGCCGCTCACCGGCACTCCGCTGCCTGGATCGCAAAAGCCGCCACGGTCTGCCATCCCTTCCCCCCGCGCCGCTGCGCGTAATAATTGGTCCCGTCCGCATGCAGCCGCCAATCCGGATCCTTGCGGACTTTGAGCGTCACCGTCTGCCGGGTCGATTGCTCCAGTTCCCAGCCTTCGCCGCCCGTGTTGGTTTGATAAACGTCGTGCGTCAGGTGGCCGTCTACATCGTGATCGAGAACCAGTTGGCCCGATGTCGGCGAATCGAACCAGAATTGCCCGACGGAGCCGAAACGCGAATCGTCGAAAATCATTTTTTGCCGCCACGTTTTTCCGCCATCGTCGGTGATCAGCAGAAACGGATCGCGCGGCAGCGGCTCGATCGCCTGCCCGCTGAGGAAGCCTTTGGCCAGATCGACAAACTGAAGTTGTTCGAGCGCCGCCGCGCGTACCCGTTTGATTGGCTCGGCCCACGTTTTGCCGCCGTCTTCGCTGGCCAGCAGCACACCGTACAGCGTGGTCGATTCGGTGTGCAGATCGCCGGCGACGAAGATTTTCGCGCCCACCGGCTCAATCGACGACAATTCCAGAAAGACTTGGCACGGTTCGTCAGCCGAGCACGATAAACCGAACGCATCGATATCCTGGGGCGGGCACGCGTATTCGACCTTCACCGGCGATTGCGCCTGAACCGCGGCGCACAGCGCGAAAAGAGCAGCTAGCCTCACCCTCTTTCATTCTATGCGCGAGAGGGCAGCGCCTGAAATCCGCGTTGCTCGTGAAGATGGGAGAGCCCCCGCCATGCGCGCTACAGCCCCGCCAGTCATTGGCGGGGGCGAACCGTGAATCAACAAAGGCGGAGCTGGTACGCGCTGCAAGGCCATCGCCGAGGAATTGACCGTTACGACCCCGCGCGGCACGTTTTTAACGCCCCACTACCCACTTCCCGCTTCCCATTACAATGAAGGCAAGGTGTCTGTCCCGCTGCCCACTCCGCTCGACCAGTTGGGTTCGCGCCATTTCTCTTTTTATCCGCCGATCCTCGGAATCGAGCACAATCAGTGGAGCTTTCGCCGCGCCACCGCGAGCGAGATTCACGTGGTCAACACCCGGACGCTTGAAGACCTGCTCATCCCGCGACGTTTCATCGGCGAAGTTTCTACCATCGGTGAGCCGGTGGTCATCGTGGGCCTGGTGAAAGAACTGGAATTCAACGCGGGCGCCGTCGTTCCGCACGTGCGGCGCGTCATCGAAATGCCGCGCGCGGTCAACGATTCGTCCGGCCCCACGCTCCGCCGCGCGCAACCCGCCGACGTGGTGGGCATTCGCGTCGAGCCGGCGCCCCGCTCGCGCTGGCTGCTGGGAGCCGTCGCCGCGGCGCTGCTCGCCTGCGTCGCCGTGCTGAGTTTTTCAACGCGCGTCGCGCCGCCGTTCAGCTCCCATGACGATTACGATTCGATCGTCGCGCGCCTGGGCCTGCCCGCTCACGATGCCACGCACCTCGCCAATGGAAAACAGTATCGCCGCCTGGCCTATCCCAGGCACGGGTTCACGCTGCTGCTGATCGACGGTCATTATGCCGGCGCCTATGACCCGTCGGGTCATTTGATCCACGCGGTGCGGCGCCTGCGGTGAGCTTGGGTGTGAAGCTGGGAATTTTAGCCGGCGCGTTCAATCCGGTCACCAACGCTCATCTGGCGCTTGCCGAGGCCGCGCTTTCGGTGGTCGACGAAGTGGTGTGCGTGGTGCCGCGCTCCTATCCGCACAAACAATTTCACGGCGCCGCGCTCGACGAGCGGATCGAAATGCTGCGCCGCGCAAGCGGACGATACCGCGTCGAAGTGGCCGCCGGGGGTCTGTTCATCGATATCGCGCGCGAGTTGCAGACGCGCCTCCCGGCGGCCGAGATCTATTTCATCTGCGGCCGCGACGCCGCCGAGCGAATCCTCCACTGGGATTACGGCGAAGCGGGCGCAATCGATCGCATTTTGAAAGAGTTTCAACTTCTGGTAGCCGCCCGCCAGGGCGAGCTCGATCCGCTGCCCGATCACGCGCATCGCGTGCATCCATTGCCGCTCGCCTCGAACCTGGACCACGTCTCTTCGAGCGAAGTACGCCGCCGCATGGCGGCGGGAGAGCGCTGGGAGGAGCTGGTGCCCAAGGCGATTATCGAGCTGGTCCAGAAAATCTATCGCCTACAATAGAGCTGCGGAATAAGCAACTTGGATGGAATTTATTGCTCAAGCGTCGAGTCTGGGTTGGCCTCTTCGCTGTGCCAGGAGGCGTCGGCGTAAAGATGCAGGAGGTGACCCGGGAAGACGTAATAGACATCGCCCTGAACATCCCTCGCCCGCTCGAACCCCGCAGCCGTGACTCGATCCACCATCTCAGCTGCTCAGCTGGTCCGTCCGAACCAAATAATCCGCACTTCACAACAGCCGGCTAAGAATTTCCACCGGAACGCGCGCGCGCAACTCCGGACGGGATTCGATCAACCGTTCAATATCGAGCAAATCTTTATGCCGCTTGCTGGCCCGCCGCCCCGGATCGAGCGCGGCCCAGATTTTCCCATCGAGAACGTCTTGAATCGAAGCGACCGGCAGCTTCACCCCCAGCACATCCGCGGGCGACGATCGCTCCGGAAAATCGAAATATCGCGGATCGGTCTGGATCTGTACGCGTAACTGCGAGCCAGGCGCGGAAAGGTTCAGGCTATGCGGAAATCGCTCCAGTCGAAATTCCTGAGCGAGCAGCCGCTCAACTTCTGGAAGCTGGCCGACGGCTACCACCAGATCCAGATCCAGGCTGACCAGCGGCTCCGCGTATGCGTTCACGCCTTGGCCGCCGATCACGCAATAACGAATCGCATGTTCTTCGAGCAGGGTGATTAAACGTTCTAAAAAATTGGATTGATCGTGCGCCACGGCTTTCCAGAAAGCCAGCGCCTGCATTATCGCGCCGCGAGCAACGCCCGCAGATGCCGCGCGCGCTCGGGCGATCTCAATTGCCGCAGCGCCTTCGCTTCAATCTGGCGGATGCGCTCCCGCGTCACGTCGAACTCCTGGCCGATCTCTTCGAGCGTGTGCTCGCGCTCGCAGCCGATGCCGAAGCGCAGCCGGATCACTTTCTCTTCTTTGGGAGAAAGCGTTTTCAGAATGTTCGCCGTCTCGTCACGGACGTTGGTGTCAATCACCGCGTCCACCGGCGAGCCCACCCAGCGGTCTTCAATCAGATCGCCCAACGCCGATTCGCCGTCGCGCCCCACCGGAGTTTCGAGCGAAACAGGATCGCGCGAAATGGTTTTAAGTTTCTGCACCTTTTCGACCGGAATATCCATCCGCCGCGAAATCTCGTCGTTGGTCGGCGCGCGGCCCAGCTCTTTTTCCAGTTCCCGCGTGGCCCGCAGAAACTTGTTCATCGACTCGTTCATGTGCACCGGAATGCGGATGGTGCGCGACTGGTCGGCAATCGCACGCGTGATCGCCTGGCGGATCCACCACGTCGCGTAGGTCGAAAATTTGTACCCGCGCCGGTATTCGAATTTGTCCGCCGCGCGCATCAGACCGATATTTCCTTCCTGAATCAGATCCAGAAGATGCAGGCCGCGGTTCACGTACTTCTTTGCGACAGAAACCACAAGTCTAAGATTCGCTTCGACTAAATCCTTTTTGGCGCGCTCGGCTTCAACCTCACCGTGGCGGATCACGGAAAGCGTGTGCCGCAATTCGGGCAGCGTCGCGCCGGCAAGCTGCTCGCGCTTGCGGCTTTCTTTCTTCAGTTCCCGCGATTTCGCTTCCGCCGCCTGATTCTTTTTGCCCTCCAGTTTCCATAGATCCTGTTCGAGGTGCGACAGCTCCTCCACTACGCGCTCGATTTCTTTTGCAAACTGCTTCCATTGCGATAAGTAGAACGGAATCTTGCGGATACCCTGCGCAACCTGAACCCTTGCCCGAGCCAGCCGTCCCATCCATTTGCGCCGCAGCTTCTTATTGCTCAACGGGACCGCCGCCAGCTTCTCGTTCACCTGGAGCAACTTCTTGTGAAGGTTGATGATCTCGCCGAGATCCTCTCTCACTTCGGCGCGCCGCTTGTTGTAAGCCGCGCTTTCTTCTTCGAGGTCGCCCAGATCGACAAAGGCGTCCAACTCCTCGGTTTCACTGCGGATGTCTTCGGAAATTTCAACGGCGCGCAATTGCACCAGCGCGGAGCGGCTGATCGCCTTCTGCATCCGCAACTTGCCACGCTCCATGCGGCGCGCCAGATTGACTTCGCCTTCCCTGGTCAGCAGCGGAACGGCGCCCATCTCGCGCAGATACACGCGCACCGGATCGTCCGTATAGATCGACTCTTCGGCTGGATGGGCCGCGGCAAAGTCCTCGCCATCGTGGACTTCCTCGGGCGGGAAAAATCCACCCTCTTCATCGAATGGGATGCCGAGGGGCTCGTGACCTTCGCCTAGAAATTGATCCTCAAAATGATCCACTTGCTGTTCACCTCCCCCACAGCCACGCCGCTAGCGGGGTAGCAATCTCTCCGTACTGTCTGATTTCCACAGTACTACTGTGTTCCCAATGACTTAGCCGAGGATCTCAGAAACACACCGCGTCCTTCTTCGCCCGTCCAGGCACTGGCACCCAGTATATCAGTGTTCGACCGTTCTGTTAAGTCCCTATTTCAAAAGATGTTTCCCAGGACCGAGGGTTACAGGATTTCCCTCCTTCAGCCGCGCTTATGAAGCAGGTCCTTCAGCTCATTCAAAAACGCCTCGACATCTTGAAAATCGCGGTAAACCGAGGCAAAACGGACATATGCGACCTTATCGAGCACCCCCAGCCGTTCCATCAGCAACTCCCCGATCGCGGTTGTGGAAATCTCACGCTCGGCGCTGTCGCCGACACGCGATTCCACTTCGTCCACCAACTCGGCCAGTTTGGCCATGGCGACCGGCCGTTTCTGGCAGGCCCGGAGCAGACCCTCCAGGATCTTCTGCCGGTCGAATTTCTCCCTCCTTCCATCCCGTTTGACTACCATGTAGGGGATTTCGTCGCTGCGTTCGTAGGTGGTAAAACGACGCTCGCATTTCAGGCATTCGCGGCGCCGGCGGATGACGTCGCCTTCCTTGCTTTCCCGCGAATCGATGACCCGATCTTCTCTATGACCGCAAAACGGACAAGTCACACGTTTATTGTTCCTGAGCCGCCTTGGGCTCTTTCGGGTTCGCCGCGCTCTCGCCGTCGGTTTCTATGTGCCTCAAATTGCGGAACTTGATTCCTTCATGAAAAGCAAACGTCAATCCTAACGGGACGATTGACACGAAGGAGATGATCCATAGAACAACCGCGATTCCGCTCGCCACCGAAATTCCCAAACCGAAAAACTCGGTCAAAACCAGCACCGCCGCGATCTGCATTCCGCCTCCCACGCCCGGAATCTGTACCGCGCTGCCGAACGCCACGAAACCAAGGACTATCACGACATCCGTCGCTCCGAACCTCGACGTAGCAGGGAAAGCCTTGAAAACAGAGAAGAACGCCGAAGCGATCACCAGCCACTCGACAATCGTATAGGCGATCAGAAGCAGCGTAAATCCGAAACTGCGCGTCGACTGCATCCCCTCCTCAAACGATTCGAGCACCTTGCGAATCCGCGCCACGATTCTTTCCGGCAGAAACGAGAGCCCTTCGAGCAGGCGCTGCCGGACCCGGCCGCGGAACTGGCGTAAGCCGATCAGCAGTGCTAAACACACGGCGCCGGTCAATCCGGCTGTGTAGCCGCCCAGTTCGAGCACCACGCGGAATCGCGGCCCCGGCTGGATCGCGCTTGAAGAGACTTGCGTCAGGGCAATACCGAAAATCAGCAGGACCATCAGCAGATCCAGGATTCGCTCTACGATCCAGGCCGCGATCTGACTGGAAAAACTGACGTTTTCATTCTTGGCGATAAGGTAGGGGCGAACCGGCTCGCCCGCACGGCCAAACAGGACCACGGCGGTAAATCCGATCGCGGTCGCGGTGAAAATACGCCAGAAGGATGCGTCCCGGCGGATCGGCCGGATCATAACTTCCCAGCGCAGCACCCGTCCAACGTAGGAGGCAAGAATCAGGATGATTGACAGGGCCAGCCACGACGCATCGACCTGGCGCAGAGCAGCGGCGAACTCGTTCCAGTCGAATCCGGCAGTGCGCCAGCGGTACACGACGAAGACGATGGCCGCGGCTGCCAGGGCCGCGCCGAGCGCGATTGTTGCTTTCTTTTTGTTCAAACCCTTTTTTTGTTCAGACGTTGACCGCCGGTATTTTTCGGCACTTTACCGATCCGGGTGGCCGGGGGGCCTCGCCCGCGGCTAGAATGTAAGGCGAACTTCTCATGTCAGTTCTTCGTTATTATTATCGGCAAGTAATAATTGGGGAGCGGAGACGGACATGGCGGCCACGGCCACAGTTGGACAGATTAACACGACGGGTTACCCGCATGTCAGGGTTGGCGTTGTATCGGTGCTGCCGTGGAGCCGCGATCGGGGACAATTTTTGGACGCTGACATACAGCTAGTGGGGCGCTGCCTCGCCGGTGATGAGGCTGCTTGGGAGGACTTGGTCCGGGTCCACAGCCGTCGTGTGTATGCGATTTGTTATCGTTTCACGGGAACCGATCAAGAGGCGCAGGATTTGACTCAGGACGTTTTCCTGCGCGTGTTCCGGTCGCTCAAGAGTTTTCGATCGGGTGAGGGTTCGTTCACGGTGTGGCTCGGACGGCTGACGCGCAATCTGCTGATCGACCATTACCGGCGCACCAAACTCGATCGCGCGACCGATTCGATTGAGGAACAGCTTCCGGTGCTCGAGGAAAAAACCGCGATGATCTCGCGGACCGATGGATTAGTCGCCGGACGCGAAGCCAGCGAAATCCTGCAGGGAGCTTTGCAGAAATTATCTCCGGAATTGCGCGAGACGGTGATTCTGCGCGATCTGGAGGAACTGGATTATCGCGAGATCGCGAATATTTTAAACGTGCCCGAAGGCACGGTGAAATCGAGATTGAACCGCGGCCGCGCGGAGTTGGCGCGCGTGCTGCGGCAGCGCAGGGTTGCGGTATGAGAAAGACGCCAGTAGTTAGGGGTCAGTGGCCAGTAATAACCTGGTCTGGGCTGGCCACTGGCCCCTGGCCACCGGACACTTGTTTATGACTTGCTCCGAGTTGGAAATTCTGCTTGCCGACTACGTGGATGGGACCATCCACGGGGAGCAGAAGTCTGCCATCGAGGAGCATCTGGCGGCGTGCCCGGCGTGCGGTGAACTGGCGCGCGATGCGGCCGCGGCGGTCGCGTTTATGGAGCGGGCTTCGGAGGTGGAGGCTCCGCCGGAACTGGTGACGCGGCTGCTGTTTGAAATGACCAACGGGCCGAGCCGCGCGGCGGTGAAACCGTCGCTGGTGCGGCGCGCGGCCGGGAAGCTGTTGGGAAGCTGGGGCGAGCGCCTGCTTCAGCCGAAATTCACGATGAGCATCGCCATGACGATTCTGTCGTTCGCCATGCTCGGACGATTTGCCGGCATCGAGCCGCGGCAATTGACGCCGTCGGATCTGGATCCGGTGAAGGTGTGGGCCGCGGTTGAGGATCGGGCACAGAGGACTTGGGAGCGGACGGTGAAATATTACGAAAACCTGCGCGTGGTTTATGAAATTCAGACGCAGCTGAAGGATTGGACCGATCAGGCCGACGCCAATAATGGCGCGCCACCGAAGGCGGCGGATCAGAAATGAGCGCGAATCCCAATATTGTCGGCTATTGCCGGGCCTGCGGCAAACCATTGGATGAAGCGAACGCGCGGCAGGCGCACGGAACCATCTATTGCGCCGAGCACGTGCCGGTGGAACCAGCGGCCGTCCCAACGGCCGCGGAAGCGTCGCCCTACACCGCGAAAGTTCCGCCCGCCATTCCTCATCCCGAGGTTTCGCCGGGCATTGCTTTCATTCTGGGTCTGATTCCCGGCGTCGGCGCGATTTATAACGGGCAATACGCCAAGGGATTGATCCACGTCGTGATTGTCGGATTGATGATCAGCATTCTCTCCGATAACGCGGCTAGTGGATTGGAGCCGTTGATGGGTCTGCTGCTTTCCGGCTTCTGGTTCTACATGGCGTTCGAGGCATACCACACCGCGAAAAAGCGGCGCGAGGGATTGCCGGTGGACGAATTTTCGAGCATCCTTCCGGTGCGCGGCGCAAGGGCGCAGCGGTTTCCGGTGGCTCCCATTGTGTTGATCGCGCTGGGCGTGATTTTTTTGCTGGACAATCTGGATCTGCTCGATTTGCACCGGTTGCTGCGCTATTGGCCGGTGGCGCTGATCGCGCTGGGAGCGTATATGCTGTACGTGCGGATGGCGGATTCGGGGAATGGGTAGTGGGTGGTGGGTGTTCCCACCTCCCAATTGCGGAGCAATGAACCAATGAACGGCAATTTATTAAGCGCGATGCGCGGGCCGGTGATGCTGATCCTGCTGGGGATTCTTATGGCCATCGACCAGATGGGATCGTACAGCTTCGGCCGCACCTGGCCGGCGCTGCTGATCGTGTTCGGGATTTTTAAACTCGCCGAACGCTCCGGGACTGTGAACCCATGAGACGATCCTCCATTGTCGCGCCGCTGATCCTGATCGCGATTGGCGCGCTGTTTCTGGCGCGCAACCTATATCCGGAGCTGCCGGTGCTCGATTACGTCGCGCGCTACTGGCCTTTCGTGCTGATCGCCTGGGGAGCGCTGCGGCTGGGCGAAGTGATGTACTGGTCCATCAGCGACCGCCCGCTGCCGCGCTTCGGCATCTCCCCCGGCGAATGGGCGCTGGCGATTTTTCTGTGCGTTTTCGGATCCAGCCTGCACGCCGTTCACGGGTGGAATTCGTGGTGGCCGCGCAACGGCGTGATCATCGGCGGCCTGGATATGTTCGGCGAAAACCATGAATTTCCGCTGAACGGCGAAAAATCCACGGGCGCCACGCCGCGCGTGATTATTGAAAATTTCCGCGGCAACGCGCGCGTCTCCGGCGCCGACGCCAATGAAGTGAAGGTCACCGGGCATCGCACCATCCGCAGCCTGGACCAGAACGGAGCCGACAACGCCAACCAGCAGGCTCCTTTTGAGATTACCGGCGACGACAACGAAGTTCACATCCGCAACAATCAGGAACAGGTCAGCGGCGGGCGCGTGCGCTTCGACGCCGATATGGAAATCTCGGTGCCCAAGGGCGCCAGCGTCGAAGCGCACGGCATCTACGGCGATTTCGACATCAACGGCATCAACGGAAGCGTGGACATTATTTCCGACAACGCCGGCGTGCGCTTGCAGGATATCGGCGGCGACACCCGCATCGACCTGCGCCGCAGCGACGTGGTGCGCGCCAGCGGCGTGAAAGGCGCCTTCGAGCTGAAAGGCCGCGGCAGCGACGTCGATCTTCAGGACATGCAAGGCCAGGTGACGGTCAGCGGAGCGTATTCGGGAGTGCTGGAATTTCGCAGCCTGGCCATGCCGCTTCGCTACCAGGGCGAAACCACTACTCTGAACGTGGAAAAACTTCCCGGTGATTTACGGATGACGCGCGGCGACGTAGAGGGATCGAACCTGGTAGGGCCGGTGACCGTGACCACCCGTTCGCGCGACGTGACGCTGAGCGATTTCACCAATTCGCTGGACGTTTCGGTGACGCGCGGCGATATCACCCTGCATCCGGTCCAATTGCCGGTGGCGCGGATCGAGGCGCAGGCGCGATCCGGCAATATTGATCTGGCGCTGCCGCCGAACGCGAAATTCGATCTCTCGGCGACGACGTCGCATGGCGAAGCGTCGAACGAATTCGGCCCGCCGCTGCGCGTCGATAACGAAGGCCGCAGTTCGTCGATCGCGTATTCGAGCGGCGGCGCGACGGTGACGCTGCACACCGATCACGGCGATGTGACCGTGCGCAAAGCGTCGGCCGATGAAAACGCCACGACAAAAGGCAGCAAGCCACTCAAGAAGATCGAGCAGTAAAGCCAGTGGGGCAGGTTCTGCCCCCGCCTGTAAGTTATTCATGCCGCGCGTCCCCTTTTTTCAGCACCCTGTGAGAGCCTGCCCCACATTATCTGATGCACAATCAATTTGTGCCCCTCGATGAAACGCATGATCCGGATCTGACAAGCTGGGTCGAATCCGCCAACTCGCCCGACACCGATTTTCCCATTCAGAATTTGCCCTTCTGCGTCTTTCGCCACGGCCACGCCGCGCCGCGCGTCGGCGTCGGCATCGGCGATTCGATTCTCGACGTGCCTGATTATTCGTCGCTCAACGCGCTGATGGAGCGCGGACGCCCCGCCGCCGCCGAGCTGCGTTTAAGATTGAGCCGCGTGCTGCGTGCCGCGAATCCTTATCCGCCTCGTGCGCTGCTTTTTCCGATGGCCGAATGCACGCTGCTGCTGCCGGCGCAGATCGGCGACTTCAGCGATTTCTACGCCTCGATTTTTCATGCGAAAAATGTCGGCAGCATGTTTCGCCCCGACAATCCGCTGCTGCCGAATTATAAATATGTGCCGATCGGCTATCACGCGAGGGCGTCGTCGGTTATTGCCAGCGGCGAGCCGGTTCGCCGGCCCTGCGGCCAGCTGCAGGAGGGATCGAACGCGCCGATGGTTGCGCCGTCGCGCCAGCTCGATTACGAATGCGAGCTGGGCTGCTTCATCGGCCGCGGCAATGAACTGGGACAGCCGATCCCGATGGAGCAGGCCGAGGATCATATTTTCGGCGTGTGCCTGTTGAATGACTGGTCGGCGCGCGATATCCAGCGCTGGGAATATCAGCCGCTGGGGCCGTTTCTGGCTAAAAGTTTCGCGACGACCATTTCGCCGTGGATCGTCACCATGGAAGCGCTGGAGCCATTTCGCGCGCCGCGTTTCCCGCGTCCGGAGGGCGATCCGCCGCCGCTTCCGTATTTAGATTGCGAAAGCGATCGCGAGCGTGGCGGGATCGCGCTGCAGATCGAGGTGTGGTTTTCGACGGCGAAGATGCGGGCGGAGGGGATTGCGCCGGTCCGTTTGAGCCGCGCGCGATTTGAGCAGATGTACTGGACGCTGGCGCAAATGGTGTCGCATCATGCGAGCAACGGATGCAACCTGCGCGCCGGCGATCTCGTCGGCAGCGGAACGATTTCGGGTCCGGGGAAAGAGGAGCGCGGGTGTCTTTTGGAATTGACGTGGCGCGGCACGGAGCCGCTGGCGCTGCCCGGCGGCGAATCGCGAAAATTTCTGGAAGACGGCGATGAAGTGATTCTGCGCGGCTGCGCGGAACGCGAGGGCGCACGGCGGATCGGATTCGGCGAATGCCGCGGGGTGATTGTGGCGTAAGCCGGCAGAGCCATCAAGAGCCGGCAAGAGCCGTCACGAGCACAAGCCTGGCGGCTTATGCCACTGGCGCAGCGCGGCTTCGATCCGCTCGCTCGCGTGGCCGTCGCCATAAGGATTGTGGCAGCGCGACCTGCGCTCGTATTCTCCGGGGTTTTCGAGCAGCAGCGCCGTCTCTGAGACGATGCGCGCGGGATCGGTGCCCACCAGCTTGACCGTTCCCGCCTCCACCGCTTCCGGCCGTTCGGTTTTTTCCCGCAGCACCAGAATCGGCTTGGCGAGCGACGGACCCTCCTCCTGGATCCCGCCCGAATCGGTGAGAATCAAATACGCGCGCCGCATCACGTTGACAAAATCCACGTAGCTGAGCGGTTCGATCAGCGTGATGTTGGGATGCTTCAGCCGATCGGCCGCGGCGCGCACGTTCGGGTTGGGATGCACCGGATAAACCAGGTTCACGTCCTCGCGGTCGGCGATCTGGCGCAGGGCGGCGCAGATTCGCTCGAATCCTTCGCCGAAGTTTTCGCGGCGATGCGCGGTGATCAGGATCAATTTCCTGCCGGGCCGGGTGAAATCGCCGCTGGAGGAAAGCTCGCCGCGCTCCAGGCGATCGCGAATATAAAGAACCGCATCGATGCCGGTATTTCCGGTCACCGAGACGCCGCTGCTGACGCCTTCGCGCGCCAGATTTTCCGCGGCGCGCGAAGTGGGCGCGAAATGCAATGCGGCGATGCGCGAGGTGAGCACTCGATTCAGTTCCTCCGGGAACGGCTGCGCCAGATCGCCGGTGCGCAGCCCGGCCTCGACATGCGCCACGGGAACGCGCGAATAAAATGCCGCCAGCGCGCCGCAAAAGGTGGTGGTGGTGTCGCCCTGCACGATGGCCAGATCGGGTTTGGCTCCGGCGAACACGCGCCCCAATCCGGCGATGATGCGGGAAGTGGATTCGAAGAGCGTCTGACCGGGCGTCATCAGGTCGAGATCGAAATCGGGACGAATTGCGAACGCGTCCAGAACCTGGTCGAGCATGGCGCGATGCTGCGCGGTGACGCAAACCTTGACCGAGTATCGCTGCGGCGTGCGATTCAAATGCCGGATCAGCGGCGCCAGCTTGATCGCTTCCGGCCGGGTGCCGAAAATAAACAGAATCGTGCGGGGCAAGCGATCATTCTTACACGCCCGTTCAAACAACGGCGCGGACGACGCCGCCGTCGCAGCGCAACGCGGCTCCGTTGGTCGCCGACGAAAGGGGGCTGCACACGAAGGCAGCCATCGCGGCAACTTCTTCCGGCGCCGCGAAGCGCTGGAGCAGTGAGGTCGGGCGGACTTTTTCGAAAAACTCGCGCTGCACTTCTTCCGCGGTCACGCCGCGTTGCCGGGCGACTTCGGCAACGAATCCGCCCAGCGCTTCCGACGCCGTCGGGCCCGCGAGCAGCGTGTTCACGGTGACCTTGGTTCCCACGGTCGTCTCGGCGAGGCCGCGCGAAACGGCCAGCTGCGCCGTTTTGGTCATCCCGTAATGAATCATTTCCGCGGGAATTTGCAGCGCCGATTCACTGGAGATGAACACGATGCGGCCCCAGCCGCGCTCCTTCATTCGCGGCAGATACTGCCGGCTCAGCCGCACGCCGCTCATCACGTTCACCTCGAAAAGACGCAGCCAGTCTTCATCCGCGATCTGCTCGAACGGCTTCGCCTCGTAAATTCCCAGGTTGTTCACCAGAATGTCGACCTCGGGAAAACGGCGAATCGCTTCGCGCGCGCCCTCGGCTGTTCCCAGGTCGGCCGCGAGTCCTTCGGCCGGCCGGTTCAGTCTCCTCAGCGCCTCCGAAACCCGTTTTTCGGTGCGTCCGTTGACAATCACCCGCGCGCCTTCAGCCGCCAGCGCCGCGGCGATCGCGTAGCCGATTCCGGCCGTCGAGCCGGTAACCAGCGCAAGCTTTCCGGTCAGTTGCAGATCCATGCACCATGGGATGCGCGCGCAAGAGGTGACGATCCGGTTATCATGACCTCTATGAGGAATGTCGTTTCCCTTTTGCTGGTCGCCGCCGGATTGGCGATCGCCGGCCACGTCCCCGAGCAGGACGCGGCACGGCTTAAGAAGGCGTATCGCAAGCCGGCCCAGAACGGTTGGATTTTCGTGCACCTGGAGGGCTCGCCCGCCGATATCGGTTTTCAGCACGGTTATCTGCTCGCGCCGGAAATCGCGGATGCGCAGCGCGCCATCCGCGCGGAGATGACCCACGATTCGAAAAGCTGGCCGTACTTCCGCGACGCCGCGCAGAAAGTTCTGTGGCCGCACATCGAGGCGGAATATCGCGCCGAATTGCAAGGCATCGTCGACGGACTGAACGCGCACGGCGTCAAACTGGATCTATGGGACATCGTCGCCGCGAACGCCTGGCTCGAACTGGACCCCTATTATTTGAAATGGGCCGACGCCAATTCGAATCGTCCCACGGCGGACCATTGCAGCGCCTTCGTCGCCACCGGCAGCTACACCAAAGACGGCCGTCCGGTGATCGCGCACAATAACTGGACCGATTACATCACCGGTTCGCGCTGGGACATTATTTTCGACGTGGTTCCGGAACACGGCAACCGTTTCATCATGGACGGCATGCCCGGCCTGATTCATTCGGCTGACGATTTCGGCATCAATTCCGCCGGGATGATGATCACGGAAACCACCATCAGCCAGTTCCACGGTTTCGATCCCAACGGCGTGCCGGAATTCGTGCGGGCGCGCAAGGCCATGCAATATTCCAAATCGATCGACGATTTCGCGCGCATTATGAAGGATGGCAACAACGGCGGCTACGCCAACAACTGGCTGCTCGCGGATCGCAGTACCGGCGAGATCGCCGACCTGGAGCTTGGCCTGAAACACGTTAATTTGTGGCGCACCAAGGACGGTTATTTCGCCGGCTCGAATTTCCCGATCGATCCGGATTTGATTCGCGATGAGACCGATTTCAACGTCAACGACAAATCGAACAGCGCCAACGCGCGGCACCTCCGCTGGGATCAGTTAATGGCGCAGTATAAAGGCCAGATCGATGTGGCGCTGGGGCAGCAGTTCCTGGCCGATCACTACGACACCTACGATCAAAAAACAGAACCGGATGAGCGCACCCTCGACGGCCATATCGAGCTGTCGCCGCGCGGAGCGCAGCCGTGGCAGCCGCCGTACGGCAACGCCGGCGCGGTGGAAAATAAGGTCGCCGATGCAGCTATGGCGGAAAAAATGGAATTTACCGCGTTGTCAGGCCACGCCTGCGGGATGCACTTCCACGCCTCGCAGCACCTGAAGGAACATCCCGAATTCGACTGGGAAAAAGACGTTCTGCGCAACCTCGAAGCCCACCCCTGGACCACCTTCCAGGCCGCGCCGCAGTAAAAAAAGAACGCGCTCCGTGACCCCATTGGCGGGTCGCGGAGCGCGTGGTGAAAACTACTTCGAGCTCTTCGAAGCCGTAGCCGGCGTCGATTTCTTGCTGCTCTTGTGATGCTTCTTCGCCGACTTCTGTGTCTGCGTCTTCGGCGCGGGCGTCGTTCCCGACTGCGCGAAAACCGCGGCTGCGGTCAATAACGAGGTCAAAACCAGGCGTCTCATTTCTCTCTCTCTCCTTTTTTTAGACGGGTGCGTTCTTTCCACCCACGCTCTCATGTTGCGCCCGCCGGCCTGCGCGCGCGATCACCCGCGCAAGCTATGCCGTCCGGCCATGTTCAGGTAGAAGCGCCGAGCAAATCTTAATGAACAAAGATTAGTCTGAAATTAGAGATGCGCGCTCTTCTTCGCGTCCTGGTCATCGGATTCGGGCTGGTCATCACCATGCTGATCGCCGCGGCGATCATCGGAGTGGACGACGCCAACGCGATCCGCGCCAGCGCCCGCAGCCTGATGAGCAATGAGCTGGTCATCGCCCGCCTGCAAGACGAGGTCGATCACGAACAGCAAGTGCTCAACGTCGCCTTCTATCAGCTCTCCCGCGCGCCTAACCTGGTGGATCGCGACCGCATCCTCGCCGATCTGGATCAGACCGACCGCGAAATTCATAATATGGTCGTCGAAGCGCGCGGCGGTCCGGACGAGGACACCTGGAATCGCCTGGAGACTGCCGTCAACGATTTTTCCACCGAAGCGCGCCGCCTTCTTTCGCGATCGAAGATTCCGGCGCACTCCTCGCGAGATCTGTTCACCTTGCACCAGCGCGTCACCACGG
>Ga0335074_10001410_pt1 | contig 32495 bp, 35 predicted proteins | sample Lox_Sample_23_FD_206715 | JGI IMG/M metagenome (GOLD analysis project Ga0335074, IMG submission 206715) | Soil microbial communities from Loxahatchee National Wildlife Refuge, Florida, United States - Lox_Sample_2.3 | ecosystem: Environmental > Terrestrial > Soil > Wetlands | place: USA... | reverse complement strand
ATACGGCGCTGATGCACTTCATCAACGATCTTGAGCGGGACAAGAATCACGTCTTCTTCATCATCGACGGGCTGACGTTTACCGGACAGCAGGGCGGACTGGTGAACCTGCGGCTGCGGTTGACGACGTATCTGCGGACGAATCCGGGCGAGCTGCCTCCGGCAAACGAGGGCGACGAGCCGGCGACTGCGGAGAACGTCAGTGAGGAGGGTGCGCGCTGATGGCGTTGAAGATTGGAGCGGAAGACAAGAAGAAGGTCGCGATAGTGGCCGCGCTGGGGGTGGTCGTGCTCGGGCTGGTGATCTATAACGTCATCTCCATGTTCAGCGGGGGTTCGCCGTCTCCTCCTGCGGCAGCGCCCACGGTGGCGACAGCTCCGGCTGCGACGCCGGCAAATCAGCAGGCAGGACCGAGGGAGCGGGTGGTTCCGGCAGGCGGTGAACACGAGGCGACGAAGATTTCGGGATCAATGGCCAGCCTCGACCCGACGCTGCATCCGGAGTGGATGGCACAGGCGGAGTCGCTGGTGTATTCGGGCAGGGGGCGGAATATTTTCTCCATGTTCTCGGTGCCGGTGATCGAGGAGGCGAAGGCGCCGGTCCGGCCGAAGCAGATGGTTGCGGCTTACACTGGCCCGCCACCTCCGCCGCCGATTGACCTAAAGTTTTTCGGGTACGAGTCGCAGGACCAGAAGAAGAAGGTGTTTCTGCTGCATGGGAACGATGTGTTTATTGCGTCGGAGGGAGATGTTGTCGATCACCACTACAAGGTGGTGAAGATTGCGCCGCTCTCGGTACAGGTAGAAGATATTCCATATAACAACACGCAGACTCTGCCGCTGATTCAGAATTGAGACGGGTTTCGATGTTTTCTTCACCACAGGACGCAAGGCGCACCAGCGCGGTTGCGGGCACGCGATCCGAGGATGGATTCGTTCTCCTCGCCGTGCTGTTCCTGGTGGCGCTGATCCTGATCACGCTGGCCGTGGCGGCGCCGAAGATTGCTCAGTCGATTCAGCGCGACAGGGAGCTGGAGCTGGTGCATCGCGGCCAGCAGTACAAGCGGGCGATCAAGCTCTACTACCGGAAGTTCGGGGCGTATCCTTCGTCGATCGATCAGCTGATGAATACGAACCAGATACGGTTCCTGCGCAAGCGGTATACCGATCCGATGACGGGCAAGGATGACTGGAAGATCATTCATCAGGGTGAGCAGCATGTGAAGGTGATGGGTCTGTTTGGGCAACCGATCGCCGGTAGCGGCGGCCCGGCAGCGGCGGGAACGAGTATTGCCGGCATCGGCCAGAGCGGATTCGGTAACAACACTGCGGGGGCGATATCTGGAACGAGCGCGCCCACTAGCGGAACGACGAGCAGCGGGACCACGAGCAGTGGGACGAGCGGCACATCGGGGTCAACGGACGGAAGCGCGTTCGGCCAGAGCGGCTTTGGGGGCACGACCCAGAGCGGCGTGGGAGGCACGACGGGGACGTCTGGATTCGGCTCAACTGGAACGGGCGGAAATACGAATCCCACGTTTGGCGGAGGCCCGATCGTGGGGGTCAAGATTCCGGATACGAAGGCCTCCATTAAGGTGTACCTGCAGCAGAAACATTACAACGAGTGGGAGTTCGTTTACGATCCGCTGGAAGATCAGTTGCAGGGCGGCGGGGCGCTGTTCGGCGGAGCCGGCGCGAATTTGAACGGGGTAGGGAACGGGACAGCAAGTCCGACGAGCCCGACCAGCGGCTTTGGCGGAACGGGATTTGGTTCGTCTCCCACTTCCGGAACGGGTACGTCAGGACCCGGCGTCACGACTCCGAGCCCGACTCCACAGCAATAAAAAAGGCCCTGCCGGAGCAGGGCCTGAGTTGCGGAATTATGAGTCTGCGATTTAGACGATGAAAAATCTTAAACGCTGAAGGAAGAGCCGCAGCCGCAGGTGCTTTTTGTGTTCGGGTTCTCAAACTTGAACCCAGCGGCTTCAAGAGTCTCGACGTAGTCGACGACGCAACCGTTCAGATACATGAGTGAAGTGGCATCGACAAAGACCTTAAGTCCGTCGAAGGTAAAGACTTTGTCCATCATGCCGGCCTGGTTCTCGAAAGACATCGAGTATTGGAAGCCAGAGCAGCCTCCGCCGACGACACCGATGCGAAGACCTGCCGGCAGCGGATCCTGCGTCGCCATGATTTCACGGACCTTCTCAGCGGCAGTCGCGGATAGGGTAAGAGGCGCGGTCTTGATCTGTGGGGTCTGGACTGTGTCCGGCGTGGCAACGGTAGTGGCCATGAATGATCTCCTGAATCCCGAGGAACTTGTAATTTGAGTGTATCGCCGGTCAGAGCGGGATACAAGACTTCATTGTTTTAGATGATGCTCGCCCGGGTTCGGACTCAGTCGGCGATGATTTTTCCGGATACACGGGCGTATTCGGCCTCGGAGACAACTCCTTTGGCGACCAGATCATGTGGGGACGTGTAGGGGCGGTTGTCGACGATACGCTGGGCGCGGGTTCCGGAGATGCCGGGGAGGGTCTCAAGCTGGGATGTGGTGGCGGTATTGATGTCGATAACACCTGCCGACGGCTTCTCATTGTCATGCATGCCTGCCTTCACGCCAGCAGCGATATCGTCGACCTTGCGCTCGGCGTTGGCGGCGGCGACTTTAGCGTCGGCAGCGGCCTGCTGTGCTCCGGCCTTGACCTGCTCGGTGGTTTTGGCGGCGTTATCCTTCAGTTGCTGGTCAGACTGGGGGGTACCGTTGGTGTTACACCCAGCGAGCCAGGCGACTCCTGCGGTGATGGCGAGCGCGGTGATGCTGTTTACCCACAATTTCCGCGAAAGCTTCTTCCAAGCTTCTTCAGTATGAGTCACTTGCGTCTCCGTTCAGCGCGGCCTTGCAACACGGCCCCGGCACGTTTTCTTTCTATGCATTCAGATGGAATCGTTCCGGCGGCGGGGGGTTGCCAAATAAGTTTCGCAATGCGAAAAGTTGGCTTTTCAGTTCACTCGAGACGGGACTATGATGCTCGGCAACGGCCCCCCTACCCCCCGAGCCCGGGAAACCGGACCCGCTCGGTATCTGGAGCCGGCTCAAATTCGAGTCCCGAGGTGCTCAATGAGCCCCATGGTAATTCTGTGGATCGTCTGGGCCGGAGTTCTGGCGATCCTTCTTATACTTCTCGCTTATCGCGGCACGCTCACCCGTTACGAAGAAGACCAGCTGTTTCTTGACGATGCCGGTAACCACATGAAACAAGAGCAGACCGAGATCGTTTCCAAGTGCAACAAGATTCAACCGTGGGTACGCATTGCGACCGGCGCAACCTGCGTCCTTTCCGCCTGCATTCTTGGCATATATGTGTGGGACGCGGTTCGTCACATCATGATGTAGGTTGACGTTTTTCCCGAAGCGGACCGGAGCGGCGGAAGCTCTCCGGTTTCTGCGTCTTTACGGCATCCTCAACGCACGCCATCAATTGCACCCTTCGCAACGATTTCGAGGTCGACAGTCTTATCGACGCGGAAGATAAAGTTGCTCGGGTCCCTGATGCCCCAGTCCACATAGGGAATAGAGAAATGCGTGGTCGCCGCGGCGTCGTGTCCGTTGACGTCGACTTTCGCCTCCATGCGCAGGGGATGGTCTTTCCCGTGGATGGTAAATGTGCCGTCGATGGTTACAGTTTGATTTGAGCCCGGCTTGACGGTTCCCGTGACTTTCTCGGGATGGAAGATGGCCTGGGGATATTTGTCACTCTCGAGGATCTCTTTCTGCATGCGGCTGTCGCGGGAGTGGTTGCCACTTTCGCCGGTGGCGAGATCGACGGCGATTTCGCCCTGGGCCGCACCGGTGGCGGGATCATAGGTGATGAGGCCGCCCTTGAGCTTGAAGGTTCCATGGACGGTGTGCATGTTGCCGTTGAGTCTCCAGTGAATCTCGGTGGCCGCCGGGTCGAGATGCAGGGTGACGCTCTGCGGCGCCTGCTGGGCGTGCAGCATAGGCGCGAGGGCCAGCAGCAAAACGGTACGGAGAAAAGAACGCCTGGGCAGAAGAGAGTTCACTGTAGGTTCTCCGGGGTTGAGTTATGCCGGCGAGGGCAGGAGCATGCGGCAGCCAAGCCGGGGCGCGTGCTGGAGGAGGAATCGATGCAGGGAGTCTTCTCCCGTGTGGACGCGGAGCAGCTTCTCAAAAAGCAGGGGCTCGCGGGCGAAGACGCGCAGGGCTTTAGCGCGGAGTGCCGGCCAGCGGTCCATGAGCAAGAGGCTGCGCGCCATGGACTGTGGGATGCGCAGAGTCCTCGCGTGGCCGGCGGCGTAGGCGTCGAGGGATCCTCCTTCGAGGGAAGCGGCGAGCAGGAGGGCCTGGCGGAAGGCCACGGCGAGGCCTTCTCCGGTGATGGCGTCGGCCGAGCCGGAGGCGTCGCCGAGCAGGGCGACGTTGTCGCGGACGACGCGATGCAGAGCGCGGGTGGTGGTGATGGAGCCGCGTTCGCGTGAGGTGATTTCCGCATGCCTGAGCTTCTCGCGGAGCGCGGGGATGCTATCGATGACCTGGGCTGTGCGAACCATGCCCGGAAGGCGGGTGACGACAGCGACGCAGATCTCATCCGCGCCCACGGGTGTGACGTAGGCCTGACCGAGGGGTCCCCAGTGCACTTCAACGCAGGGATGACTGAGATCGAAGGCGTGGGGGTCTACGCGGTAATGCATGCGGAAGCCGAAGCGGCGGGTGTGCAGCGTTCCACGGCTGAGGCCGGCCCAGGTGCGCACGCGAGAGGACTGGCCGTCGGCGCCGATGAGATAGCGACACGTGACAGGTTCGCCGTCCATTGTGGCAGGCTGACCGGGGTTCAGGGTTACAGGCGTTCCCCAGCGCAGGCGGACGCCGATCTTCCGGGCGCGGTCGACGAGGAGGCTGTGGAGGACGACGCGACGAAGGCCGATTCCCTCCCCTGACGAGAAGTTCGCGGTGACGGTGGAGCGATCGTCGCAGAAACGAACGCCACGAAAAGGGGCTCCGTGGACGCAGTTGAGATCGACGCCCAGTTGGGCGAGTTCTCGGCGGGAATCGGGCATGATTCCTTCGCCGCACGTCTTGTCAATGGGGGGAACGAGAGCATCGACCAAAAGCACGTCGACACCACTCTGCCGGAGTGCGATGGCTGCTGCCAGTCCGGCGGGTCCCCCGCCTAATACCAATACATCGGATGACAGCGTCATCATTCTCCTGATTGGACGTTGCAAAAAGTATTCCTGAGGGCTAAAGCATGATTGATTGCGGGTGTTTAATCTGCGCTTAAGCCCTGCACTTTCGAGTAACCTCCGCGAGCAGTATTGATTTTCGTTTCTTACATCCTTATTTCCCTACCATTCCAACAGCAGCATCTCTGCGCAAAAGCCGGGGCCCATAGCGGCAAGGATGCTGCGCGTGCCGGGTTTGGGGCGCTGATGTTTCATGATTTCGTCGAGGACGACAAGCACGGAGGCGGACGATAGATTGCCTACGCGGCGAAGCGCCTCCCAGGAGACAGCGAGGGCGTCCTTCTCGACCCCCAGGGCCTCGGCCGAGGCGTCGAGGACCTTGGGACCGCCGGTGTGCATGATCCAGGTGCCGATATCGAGACGGGTGAGACCCTGCCGGGAGAGAAAGTCATCGACGTCGCGGCCCAGATTTTCGCGGACCACCTTGGGAACGTCAGGAGAAAGGACAATGCCGAATCCCTTCTCGGAGATGTCCCAGCCCATGACGTATGCCGTGTCGGGATAAAAGACCTGATGGCTGGCGACGATGCGAGGGCCGGGGAGGGGTACCTTGTCGCCGGCGACGAGTACGGCGGCGGCACCATCACCGAAGAGTCCCGCGGAGATGAGGTTGGCGGCGGACATGTCGCCGCGCTGCCAGGTAAGACTGCAAAGTTCGACCGAGAGAAGCACGGCGACCTGGTCAGGGTAGGCGCGAACGTAATCGGCGGCGCGGGCAAGGCCAGCGGCTCCCGCGACGCAGCCCAAGCCGAAGATGGGATTGCGCTTAATGTTGGGCGAGAGCTTCATCCGATTGACCAGGCGGGCATCGATCGAAGGGCTGCAGACGCCGGTAACCGAGACGAAGAACAAGGCTGCAAGTTGTTCACGGGCAAGGCCGCTCTGCTTGAGCAGGCACTCAATGGCCTGCTCGCCAAGCTTTTCCGCGGTTTCGATCCAAACGTTGTTGGTCTTACCCCATGTGTCGAGTGCGTTGTACTCTTCGAGCGGCCGCGAAAAGTAGCGCCACTCGACTCCGGTGCGCGAGTGGAGCCGGTCAAGGACTGCTCCGTTGTCGGGCCCGTTACCCCAATAGGCCTTAAGCGCTTCAACCACCTCCTGCTGGCTGAAGTAGTACGGGGGAAATGCTGTGGTCGTTGCTGCAATGCGCATGCTCTCTTCTGGCTCCATTGAGAATAGTAGATTGAGTATGCCGAAGCGTCACGAAGAAGTCACTATAACGTCATTCCCCGGTTCGGGGAGGGCGATTGTGGAATCGTGTCCGGCAAGGGCGCTGGGAGTGAGGAATTCGGAGTCAGAAGGGGGTTCCCGGGTAGGAAATTCGACGCCGATCTCGACCCCGCCGCTGTCAAGATTGTTAACCCAGGCGCGGCCTCCGTGGGCCAGAGCCACGGCCCTGACAAAGGCCAGGCCAAGTCCATGGCCCTGCGATTTGTCGCCTTTGGCAAAGCGCTGGAAGACGTGATCCAGCAGGTCGGGCGGGAATCCGGGACCGTTGTCGCGGATCCGGATCTGTGCGTGGCTATCGACTTCGGTGAGGATGATGAGGATTTTGGCTCCGTCACCAGCATAGCGCAGCTCATTTTCGAGCAGATTGGACAGCAGGCGGACAAGGAACCGCTGATCGACCATGGCCTGAACGGGTTTGTCGGCCATGGTGACCAGGGTCTGACGGCGCTCGCTGAAGGCGGGGGCATACAGTTCAGCAACGCGGTAGACCAGGTCAGCCAGATCGGACGGCTCGCGGCGAAGGCGGAGCGCGCCGGCTTCGGCCTCGGCCACATCCAGCGTGGTGGTGACGATTTCGGAAAGGCGATCAAGGCCCTCAACGGCCCGGGCTACGAGCTCGCGGGACAGGTTGGAGTCGTCGGTGGAGAGCGCCGCTTCGAGACTGCCGCGAACCGAGGTGATGGGGCTCTTCATATCGTGGGCGACAGAATCGGTGAGGGTGCGGAGCTGGTTCACCGAAGCGGAGACGCGGTCGAGCATGGTATTGAAGGTGCGGGCGAGGCGGGCGATCTCATCGTTGGGCTTGGCGGCTGCGATTACGCGGCTGCTGAGGTCGCCGGATCCGATGCCGGCGGCGGCGGTGGTAATGGCGTCGATGCGCTTGAGGGTGCTGCGCATGCTCAGCACGGCGATAAGAAAGCCGAAGCAGACCATCGAGATCCAGCCGAGGAAAAACCAGACGAGGAGGCGGATGAGCATGGCGCGGGCGGTAGTGTCCTGGAGCCCCAGATAAATGCGGCCCATGCCGGGCCCGAGATCGGCAACGACAACGCGAAAGGGCATGCTCCAGCCGGGAACCTCCATGGATGCGGCGGAGCGCTCGCGGACCTTCAACCTTTGCAGGGCGGCGATCAGGATCTCGCTGTGCTGGGGTCCAACCCACAGGGGCGGTTCCCCGGCTTCGCCGCTTTCGTAGAAGAAGACGGTATTCGCGGCGGCGTGATGCCCCTGACCGTCGAAGGCGAACTCCTGCGTGGCCAGTTCGGCGACCTCGCCCACGATGCGGCCGTAAACCGCGTCTTTGGGGGTGGTGAGGGCGACCTGCTTGAGGGTCTCGCTTTCGCCGATGAGCCAGGAGTCGCTACGCTCGCGGATGGTGCGGGCGACCAGGCCGTACATCATGAGAAATACCAGCGCGCTGCTGGCGGCGAAGACGATGGTGCTGCGCAGGGCGAGACGCCATGCGGCGGTACGGTACAGGGAGCCGCTGATTCTGCGTCTAATCTTTGAGAACATAGCCCACTCCCCGCATGGTTCGGATCAAAGGACGGTCGGCGTCGCGGTCGACCTTGTTGCGCAGCCGGTGTATGTGCACGTCGACGATATTGGTGGAGGTGTCAAAGCGCATCTTCCAGACGTGGTCGAGGACCATGCTGCGGGTGACGACGCGTCCGGCATTGCGGCAGAGGTACTCGAGCAGGGCGAATTCCTGCTGGGTGAGCTGCAGCTCGGAACCCCCGCGATGGGCTTCGCGCCGGATGAGGTCGAGTTCGAGGTCGGCGACGCGCAGGCGGGTGGCTTCGGGCTGGTTGGGCGTGCTGCGCCGGAGAAGAGCGCGCAGGCGGGCGACGACTTCGGCGACGGCGAAGGGTTTGGTGAGGTAGTCGTCGCCTCCGCGCTCCAGGCCGAGGACGCGCTCGTCGACGGAACGGCGCGCGGAAAGGATGAGCACGGGCGCGCCGACTCCCTGAGAGCGCAGGCGATGGATGAGGTCAAGGCCGTCCCTGTCGGGAAGAGTGAGATCGATGACCATCGCGTCATGCACGCCTTCGACGGCCATCCGCTCGGCTTCACCGGCGGTTGAACAAGCATCTACACGGAACCCGGCTTCGGTAAGTGCCCTGGTGAGAAATTCTCGAATTGTCCGATCGTCTTCGACTACAAGCAGCCGCAAGCGAACCCCGTCTTCCTTTCTAGACCCTGATAGCGCGGCCAGCAAGTTCCAACGCATCCTGCCAAAAACGTTTGGATGAGTGTACGACTTCGAGCACAGAGCTGAGGGCGCGGGTGAATGCTTCGAGGCTTTCATCGGAGACATTGAGGGGGGCGCGGCTTTCAACACCATGAAATTGTTGCCGCAGATCTGGGTGAGAATACCGTGATCTGACCCGGCGCGATCTGCGCGACAGAGCTTTCGGTTCTCATTCGGCGAGGTCCTCATCTTGACGATATCCTTGAAGATTTGCCTGTGCATTGCCGAACCATTACGAACCCGTCATCGCCAGCTGCAGGGGTTTGTGATTGCGATGAGCGAAAAGTGCTCTTGACGGATGGGGCGTGCTGGTCTGAAGCTGGAACTACAGGCGGTGGAGTTCGCCTCTCCGGAGCGATCCGGTTTAACCGCTGCGCATTCGACGCAGCCAATGACTCCTGACGAGTTTCTCTCGTTGGGGAGTCTTACCTCTCGAACGAAACTCACAAATTCAGCCTGACTGGCGGACGCGCGGTCGTGTGTCTGCCAGCGGATGAGGAGCCGGACCATGAAGTATTTGTGGGTGGGGTTGGGCGGAGCTCTGGGATCGGTTGCCCGATACGTGGTGGGATTGCTCATCTATGAGCGGGTGGGAACACGGTTTCCGTACGGCACGTTCGTGATCAATATCTCGGGATGCTTTGTGATTGGCCTGGTGCTCGCGGTGCTCGATGAGCGAATGGGGCTGTCTCCGGCGTGGCGCGAAGCAACGGCGATTGGCTTCGTCGGCGCGTTCACGACTTTTTCGACCTTCGAATACGAGGCGCTGCGAGCCGTCCAACACGGGCAGGGAGGTACGGCACTAGCGTATCTAGTGAGCAGCGTGGTGCTAGGTTTTGTGGCCGTCTGGGCGGGCTCGATGGTTGGGAGGTCCTGGCCTAGCTGAGGCAGACTCGGCAATGAAGTGTGCGGATCGGCTGGGCGTTGGGGGTATCTCCCGAGTAAGAGCCCTGGCGGATCATGCCTGTTTTATTAGAGATTCGCGGTTTCTGACGGTTGGGTGAATCTGCCTGGCGGAAAACTCCGTCAAATTCTGTGTATCCGGTCTGTTGACTGAAACATCTCTTCGTAGAGAGCCGGAACAGCGATTCCTGCAGGCATCAGAACATAGAATCGGGCGGGGGAGTGTCTGCCCGTCCCAGCACTGATTGGCCGAGTGATGCAGCGACTATCCTAATGGATGGCGCCGCCCGCCGCGACGTCACAGCCGATCGACAACCAAGGAGCCTATTCAGGGCTGGACAACAAAGCCTTAGCAGGCATATGCAGTAATGCGAGGCGGCTGATGGACTGCTGTTTTTATTGGCGGCGAAGATCGCGGTCACGAGCGAGCAGACGTCGTTAGACAGCAAGGTGACCGCCGGTTCCGGGCGGGTCGCAGATGAAGTCGGAGTCAAGCTGCAGAGGAGCAACTGGAATGCGACTTCCCAACTTTTGGGAGCACATGCCTCAACGAAAGCTGTCTTTCGCTGTTCTTATGATCTGTATTTTGGCCGCGCGGTCTGCGGCGTCCCAACAGATCTCGGCGCCTGAACCAGAGGCAGGAAGCATCGTCGGTACAGTCACCGATATACGGAGCGATCCTATTCCCGAGGCAACGGTCGTTCTGGAGGGTTCTGGCGCGGGCGATACGCGCTCGGTCACCGCGAACGACAATGGGTTCTTCTCATTCAGCGGTGTCAAGCCGGGGATACCCTATCATGTCACAGCCAGCGCGAAGGGATTCGCCGTCTGGGTCTCACCGCCGATCACCATAACAGCAGGTCAGTACCTGGAAATGACGCGCATCACCCTGAATCTGGCAGTAGCGATGACGACGGTGACAGCGGCTGTCGACCAAGTGGAGATCGCCACGCAGCAGGTCGAGATCGCGGAAAAGCAACGTGTGCTGGGCATCATCCCGAACTTCTATGTGTCTTACGACCAGAACCCGGTGCCCCTTACGACGAAGCTGAAGTTCAAGCTGGCCACGCACGTCATGGTCGATCCGGTCACGATCCTGGGGACCGGCTTCGTCGCGGCACTCGACCAAGCGGGGGATACCCCCGATTATGGACAGGGCTGGGATGCTTACGGAAAGCGGTTTGGAGCGAACTACGCAAACGGTCTGACCGATATCTTTATCGGCGGAGCGATCCTGCCGTCGCTGCTGCATCAGGACCCACGGTATTTCTACAAGGGCACTGGAACAAACAAGTCGCGCGTGATCTACGCGCTTCTCAATCCATTCCGATGCAGGGGCGACAACGGTCAATGGCAGCCGAACTACTCAAGCCTGGGCGGTTATCTTGCTTCGGGGGCTATCTCGAACGCGTACTATCCTGAATCAGACCGCGGAGTGGGCCGGGTGTTTTCGACCTTCGGTGTGGACGTAGGCGCAAACATAGCAAACAGCCTGATTCAGGAATTCCTGCTGAAGAAGCTGACCCCTTCGGCCAAGAATAGAAACTAAGAGCTAACGCCCGGCCGGGATGGCGCTCTCCATCTCGGCGGCATGCTCCGCGGCCTCAACCGTCTGGGCGATCAACGTGGCGATGGTCATGGGCCCGACTCCGCCGGGAACGGGCGTATAGGCGGATGCGCGATTGATCACAGGCGCGAGTTCGATGTCTCCCACGCCGCCGGGATGGTAGCCGGCATCGACGACGACGGCTCCGTCGCGAATCCAATCGGCCTTGATGAACTCGGGCTTGCCGACCGCGCCCACGAGGATTTCGGCGCGGCTAACCACGTCGGCAAGATTCTTAGTGCGTGAGTGGCAGATGGTGACAGTGGCGTTGGCGTTAAGCAGCATCATGGCCATGGGTTTGCCCAGGATGGGACTACGGCCGACGACGACGGCCTCCTTGCCGGATGGATCAATACCGTAGCGCTTGAGCAGGCGCATGATGCCGGCGGGGGTTGCGGACCCAAAGGCGGACTCGCCCATGGCCATGCGGCCGAAGCCGTGGCTGGTGACGCCGTCCACGTCCTTCTCGATGGCAATGCGGTCGAAGCAGACGCGCTCGTCGATCTGGTGCGGCACCGGATGCTGCAGCAGGATGCCGCGGACACGCAGATTGGCATTGAGGTCGTCGATGGTTGAGAGGAGCTGCCGGGTGGTGGTGTCTTCGGGCAGCGTGATGCTGAGCGACTCCATGCCGACGCGGCGGCAGGCATTGCCCTTCATGCGGACATAGGTTGCGGATGCGGGATCGCTGCCCACGAGGATGGTGGCGAGAATGGGCGGGTCGATGGTGGCGAGAATGGGCGGGTCACTGCTGGCTTTCTCTTTCAGTCTTTGAACCCTGGAAAAAAGCTCAACCTCTAGCTCTTTCGCGTATGCCTTACCATCCAGTACCAATGCAGCCATGAAAACCAGTTTAACGGTTTCGGAGCCGAGGCGAATTGGACTGTCTGCCGGCCCTATCAGGTTGTGATCAAAACGCGCTTCCGAGCGGCCCGTTTGGCGCGCAGCTTCAGGAAAGGCCTCTCAATCAGATAGTGGCACGCCATAGCTGCCGGAAGGATGCAAAGTACGTTCCACGGAAGCTTTGTGAGCCAGCTGTTTGAGGCAGGTGTAAAAAAGGGCATCTGCACCAAGTAAATGCTGTAGCTGAGGGTGCCAAGCCACACAATCGGCGTGCAGTTCAGAATCCAATACGCCTTACGGATGCAATTATCGACACACAACGCAATTCCAAAGCCCATCAAGCTGAGAACGACAAGCGGTTGGACTCCCGGCGGGTAGGAAAATAGAGGCAGTAACAGGGTCGCAGCAGCGATGGGGATGATGAACCTATCGATTTGTTCAGACCATTGTGACAGGCGCTCGCGGAAAAGGGCCAGCAGACATCCGATTGCGAGAAAATCCATCGCGCTTGGAAACCATTCGGCTTCAGCACCATGAAATCCCCTGAAGCCAAAGGCCGCGCGAAAGAAGGGCGCCAGGATGATGGCTACGGCCAAGATCTTAAATCGCTGCCGGAAGTAGCGCAGGAGGAGGAGCGGCCACAGCAGGTAAAACTGCTCTTCTACGCAGAGAGACCACATGTGCGCCAACGGCCAGCCGTGGGGGCCGATGAAGTTCAAAACGTAAAACGCTGAACCCAAGATGTCGTGCCAATCCAGCCATCGATAACAAACGACTGCGATTACCAGAATCGCGGCGTATGAAGCCGGGAAAATTCGATAGGCGCGACGCACATAGAAATTCTTGAGCGATATAGTTCCGGTGGTCTCCCTTTCTTTCAGCAGGAGAGTTGTGATTAAGAATCCTGAGATGACGAAAAATACACGCACGCCGAGAAATTGGTATTCGCCAATCCTGTGAAAGGGACTGTGGTGAATCCCAATCAGTGGGGAACGGTTATCCACCTGCATGATGGCGTGCCCTATAACCACCATCAGGATGGATATTGCCCGTAACCCGTCCAGTGACGGGATTCTGCCTCTCTGCTCCTTCATCTATGAGCACCTTGGTGTGAATTTGCTGGCGTAAATCCAGGGAAGATGCCGAGGACGATTCCCGGCGAGATGTTTACTACTTATTCTACCTCAGCAGCCACCAGTTGATGACGGACGTCGGCGCCGCGGATCCAGAAAATGACGTCAGTGGCGATATTGCTGGCGTGGTCGGCGATGCGCTCGAGATTGCGACTGACGATGATGCCCTGGAGAGCCTGACGCGCGGCCGAGGGGCGGTCCTGAATCACTTTGAGAAGCTCCATCTGCGCGACGCGATTCATACGGTCGATCTCGTCGTCCATCTCGCGGACGGATTCAGCCAGCTGGGCATCGCCTTCGAGCAGCGCCCGAAGCGAGCTGCGGATCATTCTGCCGGCGTATTCACCCATGCCGGCGATGTCCACAGGCAGGTCGACGAGGTCTTCTCCGATCAGATCCATGCATCCGTAAACAATACTCATTGCCTGATCGCCGATGCGCTCGAGATCGCCGTTGATCTTGATTACGGTGAGGATGAAGCGGAGATCCACGGCCATGGGCTGCTCCTTGGCGAGCAGATCGAAGGCCATGTCGTCGACGACGCGATGCGCGGCGTTGATGGCCGTCTCATTCTCGCGCACATACTGGCAGAGCCCCTCATCGCGCTGGAGGTAGGCATCGACGGCGGAGGCGACGGCCTGCTGTGAAATCGCAGCCATGGCGAGCAGCTTGTCCTTGAGTGCTGCGAGCTGCTGATGGAAGTGAATGCGCGGCAAGTTATCCCCCAAATTGCATTGTGCACTATGCAAGGTGACAAAATTGATAATTTTTCGCCGCCAACCTTACCGAAGTGACACGTTTTTCGGGCGGGTTCCACTCTGGCGCGAACGCTACGCCAGGCGCGCTTCGGCCTGTTGTGCGGCTTCGTAAATCTGATCGAAGGAATCGACGGCGTAGAGCACCTTCTGCATCTCCGAAACGAGGAACTGCTGGTCGAGCACCTGGTCTAGGTTGAAGTCGCGAATCTCGGGGCCGCGCCCGTTTTTTGCGCCTTCGATGACGTAGTTCGATTCGCCGTGTGAAGAGATGAGGCCGCTGCCGTAGAGCTTGATCTGGCCATTCTGGCGGATGACGCCGAACTCGACGGTGAACCAGAAGAGGCGGCCCATGCGCTCCAGCTTTTCTTTTGCTGTGCCGCGAGCGCTATCGGTGAGGCGGGCGCAGACCCTGCCGTAGTGCTGCAGGAAGTCGGCGAAGACGGGGTGCGCGTGCATGGGCACGTGCCCGAAGACGTCGTGAAAGATGTCGGGCTCGGGTGTGTATTCGAGGGAGTCGCGGCTGCGCAGCCAGGTAGTGGTGGGAAACTGGCGCGAGGCAAGCATCTCGAAGAAGGCGTCGGGGGGCAGGAAGCCGCTGACGGGAGTGGCATTCCAGCCGGTGCGCGGACCGAGGCGCTTGTTGACCTCGGCGAGATTGGGGATGGTGTCTTCGCGCAGGCCGATCTGTTCGAAGCCGTCGAGGTACTCCTGGCAAGCGTGCTCGCGTAGCTGAGGCATGCGGCGGCGCACCAGCTCTGCCCAGACGGCATGCTGCTCGGGTGTGTAAGCGGCCCAGTCCTGCTGGATGAGGTAGGGTTCGGCGACGGTCAGCGGAGAGGCCTGAGGGTTCATGAAAAATCGACTCCGGCAAAACATTCAAGGGTTGCACCCGGAAAGGAGAGGTGTCAAATAACACCGGGAAGCAGGATTCAGGTCAAGAATGATGGCGCTCGGAGAGCGCGCAGCGGACGATTCGGCATCTCATAGAGTCTATGCCCAGAGAATCCACGAGCAGACCGTGCTTTCTTGTTGTCGATCGGGAATATTCTTCGAGCATCTCCACACGCAAGCTGGTGATCGAGACCGCTAAGTTCAATGTGCTCACCGCGTACAGCGCTCACGAAGCTGTGGCCACTCTGCAGCGGTTTCGAGCGGTGGACGGGATCGTCGTCGATTCGGATACGCAGGAGATGTCGTGCGCGGAGTTTATCCAGGCGGTCAAAGGGCTCGCGCCCGATGTGCCGGTGATCGGGGTGAGCACGCCGATGAAGGGAGTCTGCGAGGGCGCGGATTATCACCTCGAGAGCTTCGATCCGGCCAAACTGCTGGAGTTACTGGAGGGCCTGCGGCCAAGGGCGGCTGCCGCCATTGAGAAGCGCAATGAGCAATTGAAGGCAGACGAGATGCGGCGCGAGCACTAGAAGAGACAGCGCCTGCATCGATCACGAGGCGGGGTCATCTATTCTGATGAGCCTTGCTTATGACTTCCTCTCGACTTTCCCGGACCCCTCTCTCGGTACTTGACCTGGCGCACGTGCGGCAGGGCGGCGATGCTTCGGAAGCTTTTCGTCACACGCTCGACCTGGCGCAGCATGCGGAGCGCTGGGGATACACGCGCTTCTGGCTGGCGGAACACCACAACATTTCAGGCGTGGCCTCGTCGGCGACGTCGGTGCTGATCGGTCATGTGGCCGGCGGGACGAAGACGATCCGCGTGGGATCGGGCGGGATTATGCTGGCCAACCATGCTCCGCTGGTGATTGCCGAGCAATTCGGCACGCTCGACGCGCTGTTTCCAGGGCGGATCGACCTGGGGCTGGGGCGCGCGCCGGGCGGGGATTTCGCGGCAGCGAGGGCGCTTCGCAAGGATCTGAAGGGACAGGGCGATGAATTCCCTGCCCTGCTCGAGGAGCTGCGGGGGTATCTTGCGCCGCGGCGGCCGGGACAGGCGGTGACCGCGTATCCGGGAGCGGGATCTAATGTGCCAATCTGGCTGTTGGGATCGAGCGGCTTCAGCGCAGCGTTGGCGGCGGAGTTGGGGCTGCCGTTCGCGTTTGCGTCGCACTTTCAGCCGGACAATCTGATGGCGGCTCTGGACCTTTACCGGCGAAGCTTCCGGGCGTCGGGGGTGCTGGATAAGCCGTACACGATGGCGGGGATTCCGGTGATTGCGGCGGATACCGATGAGGAAGCACGGTGGCTGGCGACGACGCCGCAACAGGCGTTTCTGAATCTCATCCGGAACGAGCCAGGGCCATTGTTGTCGCCGGTCGAGAAACTGGACTGGAATCCGTTCGAGGAGGCCGCGGTGGCATCACGGTTCCGGGCGGCGGTGGTGGGCAGCGCTGACACTGTGCGGCGTGGGCTGGAGCGGTTTCTGGCGGAGACGCAGGTGGACGAGCTGATGGTTGCGACCACGGTCTACGATCACGCGGCGCGGCTGCGGTCGTATGAAATGGTGGCGGAGATCGCGGGCCGAGGTGTCGAAGACCAGGTTCTTGCGGTCTCAAGGTAGCTCATAGAGATGAAGCCGGTTCATCCGCAAACCCGCATCGGGCACGTCCATCTGAAGGTTGCTGACCTGCAGCGGGCGCTGGATTTTTATCACGGCGTGCTCGGATTCAGGATCACCCAGCGCATGGGCAACATAGCCGCCTTTCTGGCAGCAGGCGAATATCACCATCACATCGGACTCAATACGTGGGAGAGCTTAGGCGGATCGGCTCCTGCGCCGGGCACAACCGGGCTTTACCATCTCGCGATTCTCTACCCGACGAGGGCAGCGCTGGCCGATGCCTTGCATCGTCTGATTCAGGCGCGCATTCCGCTCGAGGGCGCGGCCGACCACGGCGTGAGCCACGCGCTCTACCTGCGCGACCCGGACGACAACGGGGTGGAACTCTACTGGGACCTCCCGCTCGAGCAATGGCCGCGCACAGTAGAGGGTCAACTGGCCATGGTCACGCGGCCGCTCGACCTGTCAGCGTTGCTTCGGGAGAAGGATGCTCCAGAGACGAGCGTCGGGCCGCCTGATCTCGCATGAGAAGCTCTCACCCACAAAGAGTCCGCCTGCGTTGCCGATGAGTGTGAAAAGATGCGAAATTTGCTGCCAAAAGTCCTTAGTTTTCAGGTGTCGGCAGGAGAGACTGAACATCCACAAAGGTACCTACGTCTACAACGTATGGGTATTGGCCAAGTCTTTTGAGAAGGGTATATGGTAATGAGTCGCTGTGCGTCCTGAAGTCAATTTTGGGGCGTCGCGGCATCGATAAGCATCGAACACATTGGAGTTGTTAAGTATGTCGACCCTGCTTCATCCGGAAGTGACCACCGAAAAGGATTTTCTCCCCCTGAACGGCACGGATTACGTTGAGTTTTACGTTGGCAATGCGCGCCAGGCCTCGTACTTTTACCGTCTTGCCTTCGGCATGAGCCTGGTGGCTTATGCCGGTCCGGAGACCGGACTGCGTGACCGGGCCTCGTATGTTCTGCAACAGGGCAAGGTTCGATTTGTGCTGACTACGCCGCTGCGGCCCGACGGCGAGATTGCTCACCATGTGCATCGCCACGGTGACGGTGTGCGCGACGTGGCGCTGTGGGTGGACGACGCCCGGCAGGCGTGGAAAGAGACAACCAAGCGCGGGGCGCGGAGCGTCCACGAACCTTATGAATTAAGAGACGAGCACGGCACGGTCAAGCTGGCGGCGATCGCTACGTATGGCGATACCATTCACACCTTTGTCGACCGCTCGAATTACAACGGGCCATTTTTGCCGGGCTATCGCCATGAGAAACATGACACGCTGGCGCGTCCGGTGGGCCTGCTCCACGTAGACCACATGGTGGGCAACGTGGGATGGAACGAGATGAACCGCTGGGTGGACTTCTACTCGGACGTGATGGGCTTCTCGCTCTACCAGCACTTCGACGACAAGGACATTTCGACGGAGTATTCGGCGCTGATGTCGAAGGTAATGGCCAACGGAAACGGGCGGGTGAAGTTCCCGATTAACGAGCCGGCGGAAGGACGCAGGAAGTCACAGATCGAGGAGTATCTGGAGTACTACCACGGACCGGGCGTGCAGCATATCGCGCTGGCGACCAACGACATCCTGGGGACGGTCTCGAAGATGCAGGCGCAGGGCGTCGGCTTCCTGAAGGTTCCGCATAGCTACTACACAGAACTCGAGGGGCGCGTGGGCAACATCGACGAGCCTGTTCATGAACTGGAGAAGCTGGGCATCCTGGTCGATCGCGACGACGAGGGCTACATGCTGCAGATCTTCACCCGTCCTGTGGAGGACCGGCCAACGCTCTTCTACGAGATCATCCAGCGCAAGGGCAGCCGGAGCTTCGGCAAGGGCAACTTCAAGGCGCTGTTTGAGGCGATCGAGCGAGAACAGGGCGAGCGCGGCAATCTCTAAGTGCGATTGTGAACGCGAGCGGGGATCCGGGATTCCGGGTCCCCGTTTTTCTGCTTAGTCTTCGTCCGATGGTGGCGGGTTGACGACGATTCTCTGCCGCGCGATGTGCAGACTCTGGTGCGATGTCATGAGTGTCTTCCAGCGTCGGCGCCGACGATAGATGACGAAGAGCCGCCACGCGGCGATGCCGACGATGATCCCGAAGGTGATAAACAGGCAGACGACCAGGCGTGGGTGCATTGGGGGATGCCTCGGTTATGAGTGTAAGAGATTTGCTGATGCTTCAGTCGGCAACTATCAGTTCGCCGGGGAGAATGGGACGCGTTCGCGGCAGATGGCCGAAGGCAGCGGCCAAACCCATTCCGGCGAGTACGGCACAGTAGACAATGAGCTTCACAATGTCTGTGGTGTGACTGCGGGGCAGCGTCTTCCAGAGAATGAGCAGGACGGTCTGCGCAGCAGTGACGGCCCAGACCGTCCCGTAGAAGTAGCGGCGCTCCCAGCCTTCGCCCTGCGTGGATCTGCGAACGCGGGGGAGGACGCCGAAGACTCCGAGGGCGAGGATAACGATGAGCAGGGGCGTGTATCCGCGGGCGTAGATCTGCTTCATGTACCAGGTGCCGGTGGCGACGGCGACGACGAGTCCGGCGAGGTTGAGCAGAGCGAAATTGAGCAGGGCGTTCCACGCGAAGGTATAGCAGACGCGGCGATAAAGCGGGTTGGGACGATCCTCGGTGAAGCGCAGGATATAGGGCGCGGGCTCGGCTCCGGGAAGCTGTCCGTAGAGAGCGGCGAGGCCGGTGAGGGCGAGAACCGCTCCCAGCCAGATGAGATTGCCGACGCTGCCGCCCTTGGCGAACAGGTCAAAAGTCAGAGGGCCGGGAGCGAGGAAGAAGACCCAGATCCAGATGGGCCAGTGCGCGACGCGGTACCAGCGCTTGTTGCGCGTGCGCATCTTGCGCGCATCGGCGTATTCCACTTTGACGGAGTAGGGCATGGTCGTTCTGTAGCTATGTTACGGGCTTAGTGCGTCGCGGCGGAGATGACGGCTTCGCGAGAAACGGGCTCGAACTCCAGCTCGACCTGATCGTCTGCCACGCGAACGCGCACCTCTTCGAGCGAATTCACGATCCAGTCGGCGGCGGAAAGGCTTTCCAGTGAGTGCGAGAAGAGCGTGGCAAGGACCTTGCAGCCCGCGGCGTGGCCGGCTTTGGCTCCGGATGCTGAGTCTTCGATGACCAGGCAGTCGGCAGGTGCGAGGCCAAGGAGTTCGGCACCGCGGCGGTAAGGTTCGGGGTCAGGCTTTCCCTTTTCCACCATGTCGGCGGTGATCATGCGGGCCGGGACGGGGATGCCTCCGTAGGTCATGCGAGCGCGGGCGAGGCGGTCCGTGGCGGAAGTGACAACGGTCCAATATTTCTCGGGCAGAGACTCGAGGATGGGCTTAACGCCGTGCAGGATTTCGAGGCCGTCGTTGTCTTCGACTTCGAGGTCTTCAAGCCATTTCAACTCTTCGGCGGCGTTCAGGTCGGGGCGCAACAGACGAACGGTCTCAATGGCGCGGCGACCGTGACAGGTTTTGATCGCAAACTCGGGATCGATGCCGCGAGCCTCGGCCCACGTTGTCCAGCTGCGCTCGACTGAGCCGAGAGAGCTAACGAGGACTCCGTCCATGTCGAAGAGAATGCCGCGGACGCGAAGGATCATAGGTGAAAGATGTCTCGATTCGCGGGTTGGCTGCAACCTTAATTCAGGTTGCAGCCTTGTAGAGGGCTTTAAAGCTTTGCGAAGAAAGCCTTCATGCGGTCGATGCCTTCTTCCACATCGTCGTGGGTGACGGCGTAGGCCAGCCGCAAATGCTCCCTGGTTCCGAAGGCCTCACCCGGAACAGTAACGACGTGCGCTTCATTGAGCAGGCGGGAAGCAAGCTCGATGGTGTTCTGAGCTCCAGGCTTGCCGAGGTAGGCGCTGACGTTGGGATAAACGTAGAAGGCGCCTTCGGGCTTGGTGCAGGTAATGCCGGGGATCTCCGAGAGGCGGCCGAGGATACGGTCGCGCAGAGCGAGGTAATCGGCACGCATCTCACAGACGCATTCCTGCGAGCCGTTAAGCGCGGCGACGGCGGCCTTCTGGACGAAGTGTGCCGTGGATGAGGTGGACTGGCTCTGCAGCTTGCTCATGGCGGCGATGATGGGCTTGGGGCCGAGAGCGAAGCCGGCGCGCCAGCCGGTCATGGCGTAGGTCTTGGAGAGCGATCCGGCGACGATGAGGTGCTCCTTGGCATCGGTGAATGATCCGCCACTGACGAGAGCTCCCGTGAACTGCAGGTAGACGTAGCACTCGTCGAGAATGAGGTAGATGCCGCGTTCATGAGCGAGGCGGACGATGCGCTCGAGGTCGGCAGGCGCGACAACGGAGCCGGCGGGATTCGATGGCGAGTTGAGAACGATGGCCTTGGTGCGCGGAGTGATGGCCTTCTCGATAGCGTCGGCAGTGATACGGAAGTCTTCGGCCTCGTCGGTCTCGAGATAGACGACCTTGCCTCCGCCGTACTGGATGATGTCTTTGTAGGAGACCCAGTAGGGAACGGGCAGGATGACCTCGTCTCCGTGGTCGACGAGCACCTGAATGGCATTGAAGAGCGCGAGCTTGCCGCCGGTGGTGAAGACGGCTTCGTCGGGTGCGTAGTCAGAGCCGAAGTCGCAGGCGTGGCGCTCGACAATGGCCTTGCGCACCTCGGGAATGCCGGAGACGACGGTATAGCGCGTGAAGTTCTCGTTGATGGCCTCGATGGCTGCGTCTTTGATGTGGCGCGGCGTGGCGAAGTGGGGCTCGCCGGCTCCGAAGTCGACCAGCTTGGCGCCCTGGGCGCGCAGCTTGGCGGCTTCCGCCGTGACGGCCATGGTGGCCGAGACTTGGATGCGTCCGATGCGATCGGCGAGAACTTTGGTGGCAGTGGCTGCAGTCGTCATGACTCTATTTTTTCAGATTTTGGTGAGTGGCGGGGGAGAAAATGGTTGACCACTGAGAAACGCGCACAGTAGCCAATCGGCGGAGACAGCGGCGCTAAAAACGGAACGATTTAGAATTCGATGCGTCTCGGAAGACAGGAAAGCCGGTAAGAATGAGACCGCCTCAAGTCTCGCGCACGATCAAGACACCGGACGGCGTGACCATCGCTGTGCAGGAATGGGGTCATGCCTCAGGTCCGGAGATCGTGTTCATCCATGGCTTCTCGCAGAGCCATCTGTGCTGGAAAAAACAGATCGAGAGCGAATTGGCAGAGTCATTTCGCATGGTCACGTATGACCTTCGCGGACATGGCGATTCTAACAAACCGCTGGACCCGGTTTCTTACCGGGACAGTTCGCGTTGGGCGCAGGAGCTGCATTCTGTTATCGTCGGAACGCATTTGCAGCGTCCGGTGCTTGTGGCGTGGTCGTACGGCGGACGCGTGGTGTGTGACTACCTGCTGAGCTATGGAGACGGCTCAATTACAGGAATCAACTTCGTCGGTGCGGCGACCAGAACCCCTGAGAACGCACCTGGGAGAGCGCTCATAGGCGCAATGGCCACCGCTGACGCATCTGAGAACGCTGGGCGAACCCTGGCCTTCCTGAAGGCGTGCACGGCGTTGCCAGTGTCCGCAGATGATCTCGACGCTATGCTGGTCTTCAATCTGCTTACTCCGGTCGAAGTCCGCTCTTATATGTCTGGCCGTCCGACGCCTTATGAAGAGGCGCTGCGGAAACTACGCGTTCCAGTGCTTGTCACCCACGGTGAAAAGGATCAGATCGTACCGCTCGACGTGGGGCAGTACACCGTCGCCGTTGTGTCCAGGGCCGAAGCGTCTTTCTATCCGGAATCGGGCCACATGACTTTCTGGGAAGAGCCTGTGCGTTTCAACCGGGAACTGGCAGCATTCGTGATGAAACGAGTGGAAAGGCATAGCGCGAAGACGCTATGAGCTAATCAGCTTTTTGGCACGCGCTGCTTGAGGCGGTCGATGACAAGCTTTGGAACGAGGCCTTCGACTGATCCGCCGAGCACGAAGACCTCTTTCACAAGACGGGAGCTGACGAAGGAGTACTTTGCGTCGGGCATGAGGAAGATGGTTTCAAGTTCAGGGGCGAGGCGGCGGTTCATCAGAGCCATCTGGAATTCGTATTCGTAGTCACTGATAGCGCGGATGCCGCGCATGACGGCTTGTGCCTGCTGCTCGTGGGCGAAGTCGACGAGCAGGCCGTCGAAGGTAGCGATGGAGACGTTGCCGAGGGATGCCACGCCTTCGGTGAGCATTTCGACGCGCTCCTCTACGGTGAAGAGCGGGTTTTTGGATGAGTTGCGCAGTATGGCGACAACGAGATGGTCGAAGATTTTCGCACCGCGAGCGATCAGGTCGAGATGACCGTTTGTCACGGGGTCGAAGCTGCCGGGATAGATGGCCTTTACGGTGTTCACGCCAGCCCGGATTTTATCAGGAGAAAGGCACCCTCAGTCGAGAACTGCGGCGCCCTTCTTACGCTGAATCGTTTAGACAATAGAGGCCGTATCCAACTCTCACAAAAAGTTCCGTCGTTGTCCCGTTCCCAACCGCATGCTTTCCAAGGAAAGTGTTATACGTTCGGTTTGACCAGCCGGGACATGCATCTTTTACCATGTTCGCGCTGAACGGTTGTTTTAGCTCGCCCGACTTAAGCGCAGCGTAGATTTCTTGAGCGAAGCGTTTCATACCTTCACCTCAAATTAGCTTGCCATCCAAACCCGCGATGAACTTTATTCCGGGGATGTTCAATCGCTGGAGTTGTTTGTCGTTTGTGATGAAGAGATCGGCTTTAGATTCCGCAGCGCTGGCGAGATGAATTGCATCAGCCGGCAACAACGAATTCGAAGCTCTGATCTTTGCAAAAGTCTCAGCAGTGCTGAACGTGAACGGAATCAGTTCCACATCACCGCTCTGAAAATAATCCTTCGCTATCTTCACCCGCTCAAATGATTTCGTTTTCTCCGGGCCAGTTAGTACCTCGGCTACAGTAAATATGCTCGTACAGAGCACATTGCCGCGTCGTGCCATGACTTGATGAATCTGTCGCACCCTTGGGCCGAACAGTGGATGTGCTTCAAAAAAGTAAGCAAAGAGCATCGCATCCCAGTAAATTCGATTCATCCTTCGTCCTCTTTATTTCCTTTGGCAGCCCGCTCATCTTCCTCTTTTCGAAAATGGAGTTGTTCCCGCTCGCTGCGAATGAAGTTCTCAGCGCCTCCAAGCTCTCGATAGACGTCCGAGAGAATCCCGTAGAGGGCATCGAATTTTGAACTCCTCGACTTGATTTCATCTGATGAGGCTCCAGAACCGGAAATGCGGTACGTATATACAGCCGTTGTGCTGTAGCCAGATGGCGGCCCTTGCTTCGAAACCAGCTCCAGCCCGGTCTCTCTCTGGAACTTTTGAGAGCCGAGAGTTGTGCACACCGACGGGACACGGTTCGTCCAATGCATTTCCCGATGAACGTCGCCTGCCTTGATTCGAACGGTGGGATCTCCTCTCTTTCTGGCTGGATCTATATATGTAACCCGCACATGCTGCTGTATTTGTTCGCTAAGGCTCATTGGGAGCTCCTCTTACAGCATACATAGTATATACCTACCTACTGAGTGATATCACTAGAAAACCTGCACCAAAGTGCAGGTTTTCCAGTGGAAACTACTCTCTACTGTCGCCTGGCTGCCGGTCGCACTGCTTCCTGTGCGGCGGCGGAACCGTTGACCGGCACGGGCGGCACATCGGGAGAGGCACTTGGGCTGACGATGCCGAGCTTCTGGCGGAGCTGGGCGTCCATTTTGGCGAACACGTCCTTGTTGTCCTTGAGGAAGGTGCGGACGTTTTCGCGGCCCTGGCCGATACGCTCGCCGGAATAGCTGTACCACGCGCCGGACTTCTCGACGATGTTGTTGGTCACAGCGAGATCGAGCACGTCGCCTTCGCGGGAGATGCCTTCGCCGTAGAGGATGTCGAACTCGGCTTCGCGGAAGGGCGCGGCCACCTTGTTCTTGACGATCTTCACCTTGGTGCGCGAGCCGACGACGGCATCGCCTTCCTTGACGGCGGCGATGCGGCGGATATCGACTCGAACCGAGGAGTAGAACTTGAGGGCGCGGCCGCCGGTCGTGGTTTCTGGATTGCCGAACATGACGCCGATTTTTTCGCGGATCTGATTGATGAAAATGAGGCAGGTACGCGACTTGGATACGGTGCCGGTGAGTTTGCGCAGCGCCTGTGACATGAGGCGGGCCTGCAGGCCCATGTGCGAATCGCCCATTTCTCCGTCGAGCTCTGCCTTGGGCACAAGCGCGGCGACCGAGTCGACGACCAGCACGTCGATGGCGCCGGAGCGTACGAGCGCTTCGGTAATTTCGAGTGCCTGCTCGCCATAGTCGGGTTGTGAAACAAGCAGGTTGTCCACGTCCACACCCAGCTTTTGAGCATAGGCCGGATCGAGCGCGTGCTCGGCATCGACGAAGGCGGCCATACCGCCTTTTTTCTGCGCTTCGGCGATGATCTGGAGGGTAATGGTGGTCTTGCCCGAAGATTCCGGCCCGAAGATCTCGATGACGCGGCCGCGGGGCACTCCGCCGACGCCGAGAGCGGCGTCAAAGGAGATGGACCCGGTGGAGATGGTGGCGATGGGGACGACCTCCCTGCTGCCGAGGCGCATGATGGAGCCCTTGCCAAACTGCTTTTCAATCTGCGAAAGCGCCAGATCTACGGCGCGGGAACGGTCATCAGCCACGTGTGTTTCTCCAGTCATCAGAGCGCGTTGCGTGTTTCAAATCAGGACAATCCGGGTTTGGGTTGAATACTAGCACCGAAACGGCCGGGGCGAAGAAAAACCAAAAACCATAGTAACGTTGACAGCCAGGGAAAGTCCAGCTAGCGGCATTCTAGCGGTCACTCCTGTGAAGAACCGGGTACGGAATTTTTCTATCTTTTCAGCAGATCGACCGGTTCATTGACGTCGGTCACGCGGAAGTATTGCGCGAGTGACGGATGCTGTTTCCGGACGGCTTCGTACATCTCCCAGGCGATGCGGCGATAGGAGAAGTGTCCCTGAGGCTGGGAGCGGATCTCAGAGATGTAGACTGCCTCGGCGAAGTCCATCTTGAAGAGAGCGCGGGTGCGGGTGCCGAGCGGAAGCAGGTAGTCAGGTGAGGATTGATATTCGGGAGCCACGCTTACGGCCAGCTTTGCGCAGGCCGCGTGGGCGTCGAGCATCGCCGACTCATATCGGTCCTGGAGGCCCGCTTCAGCGAGACCTTCAGGGAGGTCATATCCGTGGGCAGTGGTGTAGCCCTGCAGCACCTGGATGCAGCGGCGATGGCGGTGCATGTCGCGGAAGCCGCCGATGTCCATGAGGATGTCGAACTTGAGCGCCTTGCCGGAGGCGAATTCGCGCAGAAGCTCGTCGTGCTTGCCGCGGTTGCGTGAACCGAGCGCGATGATTTCGCCGATGCGCGCTTGGCTGAGCGCGGCAACGTGGCGACGGATCTGACGGTAGGAATAATGGCTGGCTCCGTAGAGAAGGGTGGTGGCCAGCTCGACTTCGAGGGATTCGTCGCCTTCAACGAGGTCGACAGATGGGGCGGGTTCGATCGGCTCGTTTCGGAGCAATTCAGCGGCGGCCTGGCGCAGCTCGCGGCGAGTAGCGATTTCGTATTCGTTCGGAGCTGCGTACTTCACCAATGTGGGCGCGGTGCGAACCTCGCGAGTGAGTAATGCTGCGGCGCGCTCGCCGAGAGCCGGGGCGAGGGCGGCGATCTGCTGTTGTAGTTTGGCGAGTTCCTCGCCGTTGACGTTCCAGGCGGCGCCGGTGGCCGCGGCGCGCAGCTTTTCGCCGAGCTGGCGGATTTCGCCGTAAGGGCTGGAGAGCAGGCGGGAGACCTGGGTTTCGAGTGTGCGGGCGTTGACGATCTGGCCGAGGGAAGTGTTCGTAGCCAGCGGCAGCAGATACCGGGCGACGTCGAAGGCGCGGGCGCGGAGGGTTCGCTCGTAGCTCTCGGGCTTCATCTCGGCGGGCCGGGGCACACTGCCCTTCAGCGACTCGAGCACGCCTTCGGCTACTTGGTGATAAGCGGCGAAAAGGGACTCGATGCTTTCACGGAAGAGCGCGGCTGCGTGCTGATCCTCACCAAACTCCGGCATGTACCAGCCGCTCTTGCGGAAGTTCTGGTAGCGCGTGGAGCGCTCCTGACCGTCCCAGCGCTGCTCGTCGACGAGTACAATCGCGGCGAGCAGTGAGAGGCGCTCGACGGCGAAGGCGAGGTGCGCGAGATCGGCGATGGAACGATGTCCGTACTGGAAATAGAATGTGTTGAGAAATTGCTCGGCGCGCTGGCTGCTGATCTCTTTTAGAGAGTCCCTCATCGATAGCGCAGAGCGCGAATACTTGGCCATGGCGTAGGCCAGCACCTCAGGATCGGCGCCGTGCACGGCGAAGACTTCGGTCTTGTTTTGAGACTGCTCGGCGGATGCGGCTGAGGACACAACAGGGGCGGCGGTTTCAATTTCTGCCATGGGCAACAGGATACGGTATCGGGCAGAAGCTAATATCGTGCAAGGATGTTCGTTCCTGAGGAAAATATGGTCAGGAACCATGGTGTGCAAACCCGCTTTTGCTACCGGATCGGAAAAGGCGTGAACGACTTCCCCAATCTCGATCAGGGTCTGCAGCTTGAATCGCTTGAACCGCGTCCTTTGGTTATGCACTCCACTCAACCCCAGCCGGAGGACTCGAGAGAGATTCTGTCTGCCACCAGTCACCGGCCATGGCCATTGCCCAATGCGCAATGGACCATGACGCAGCGGTGGAACGATTTGCTTTTTGCGCACTGGCCGGTGACTCCGGCGCAGATTGCGCCGCTGCTTCCGGCCAACCTGGTGGTGGATACCTTTGACGGCGCGGCATGGGTGGGCATCGTTCCCTTCTGGATGGACCAGATCCGGATGCACCGGTGGCCGGAGATTCCGGGCGTGAACCGCTTTCCGGAGCTGAACCTGCGCACTTACGTGCGCGAGTCGCACTCGAACCTGGGTGGGGTGTATTTCTTCTCGCTGGACGCTGGGAATCCACTGGCGGTTGTCGCAGCGCGGTTGTTCTTCAAGCTTCCTTACTTCTGGTCGAAGATGCGGATCGAGCACTGCGACAACCGTGAGTTCTGCTATTCGAGCCGGCGCCGGTTTGCCAAAAAGCCGGCGAGATTTCGGGCTCGGTATCGCAGCCTGGGTCAGGCCTCGGACAAGCAGGGGCTGGAGCAGTTTCTGACCGAGCGATATGCACTCTACACGGCCGATCCGGGCGGGGCGCTGTTCAAGGGGAACATTCATCATCTGCCGTGGCCTCTGGAAAGAGCGGAGGCGGAGTTCGAAGTCAACGAGCTGCCTGCAGCACATGGGATTCAACTGCCGGATACGGCTCCGCTGTTGCACTACAGCCGGGAGTTGGTGGTGTATATCTGGGCGCTTGAGCCGCTGCCCATGCCGAAACTCAAGACGGCGGCTGCTCCGGTGCCGGTGGCGAAGCCACTGTAGGACAGGCCATCAGGAATCGGCGTCGCGAATCTTCTTGCGTTTTGCGCCTGGCCTGGCTTATGCTCGAGCACCATTATTCCATCGGTTCCTGGGGCCCCAGAGGACTGATCATGAAACGCATTCCTATAGCTGATTTACGCGCGCTGGCTCGAGAGTTTCTTAAGCTTGAGCTACTGCTCGCCGAGCCGCACAATCTCGAACAACTCCGCAAATTCCTCATTCTGGCCCGGTCACTCGAAGAAAGCGGCGGCATTGCTGCGCTCGACGCAGTTCTGCGGCCGGAGCGAACCGGTTCAGCAGGCTTTACAGCCGCCTGGGGTTCAGCCGTTCACCCCACCTCGAAAGAAGCTTCCGCTTCGCTTTTCAAAGATGCTTCTCATTCGTGATCCAGCCGCATTGCCCTGGGCTTCATGCTCGTCCCGAGCGAGAAGGTCCAGCGGCTTTTGTCTCGTGATGGCGTCCTCGACGTGGCTGGCTCCTGCTCTGATTCCGGTTCGCTGATCTCTCTTCTCTGCTTTTAGTACACTCGCGGCGTGGCCACGCTTTACAACCAGATTGCCAACCAGAATCGCGAGCGGCTGGCCGCGCTGAGCGATGGGGTGTTTGCCGTCGGCATGACGCTGCTGGTGCTCGACCTGAGGGTGCCGGCGATGGAGGCGATTCACTCCGAGAGTGATCTTTGGCACGCGCTTCTCAAGTTGAGCCCGCGGTTGCTGATGTACCTGATGAGCTTTCTTACGCTGGGCATCTTCTGGAACGGCCAGCAGACGCAGCTGAATTATTTCGCGCGTGTCAATCGCGACCTGAGCTGGATTCACCTTGCCTTCCTGGTTTTCATTACCCTGCTGCCGTTCTCGACTCAGCTTCTGGCTGAGTTCATCGAGTATCGAACGGCCCTGCTGGTTTACTGGCTTAACATATTGGTGCCGGGGGTGATTCTTTACGCCAGCTGGCGCTACGCGGATTGGCAGGGGCTGATTCGGGAAGATACGCCGCACGATGTTCGAAGGGCCATTTGCAACCGCGTGATGATCGCGCAATCGCTTTACGCCTTCGGCGCCCTGCTATGCCTCGTGAATACCTATTGGAGTATCGGGTTCATCCTGCTGGTTCAGCTCAATTACGCAATCGCTCCGCGGCTGCCGTGGAGAGGCAACGGGCATCGCGGGTAGAAGAGATCGCCCAGAGGTCAGGCTCTCCTGAGGTTCGCGGCTTCTATAATCGACTGCGGAGAAATCGTCGATTATGTCGTCTCTTGAAGGAAGAACCGCACTTGTTACCGGAGCCTCGCAGGGTATCGGCCGCGCCTGCGCGATTGAACTGGCAAAGGCCGGAGCCAAGGTCGCATTGGCTGCTCGCAATGAGCAGAAGCTTGCCGAGGTCGCGGCGGAGATTGCTGCCGCAGGCGGAACTGCACATGCATTCGCGATTGACATTGCCAGCGAAGACTCGATCAAGACCGGAGGCAAGGCCGCGCTGGCCCATTTCGGCAGCATCGAGATTCTGGTGAATAACGCCGGCATAACTAAAGATGGGTTGATGCTGCGCATGAAGCGGGCGGACTGGGATGCGGTGCTGTCGACGAATCTGACGGGGACGTTTCTGCTGACGCAGGCATTGGCGAGCTCGATGCTGAAGGCGCGCTGGGGGCGGATCATCAACATATCGAGCGTTGTCGGTGAGACGGGGCAGGCGGGACAGGCTAATTACGCAGCGAGCAAGGCGGGATTGATCGGGCTCACGAAGTCGCTTGCCCGGGAGCTCGCGTCGCGCGGTATCACGGCCAATGCGGTCGCTCCAGGCTACATCGAGACGGCGATGACGGCGGTGCTCGAGGAGAAGCAGCGCGAGCATATGCTCACGCAGATTCCGCTGGCAAGGCCGGGAACCGAGCAGGATGTTGCGCATGCGGTGCGCTTTCTCGCCTCGGACGAAGCGGCCTACATAACCGGTCACGTGCTGGACGTGAACGGCGGCATGTACATGGGCTGAGCCCGGTTTATTGGGCGGCGGGCAACGGTCCTGCGATCGGCTTTTCGGGATGCGGAGGCAGTTCGCACATCGCGCCGGTTGCGCGTTGCTTGGCTAGCTCGGCATTGAGCTCAGCGCCAATAAGAATGGCGACCCCCGTGATGTAGAACCACAGCATGAGGCCGATGACCGCGCCCATCGATCCGTAGGTGACGTTGTAGTTGGTGAGATGGCTGAGGTAATAGCTGAGCGCCGATGAACCCACGAGCCAGATGGTGATGGCGAAGATTGCTCCGGGAAAAGTAGAGAGGAAGCTGTGGCGGCAGTTAGGGCCGATGAAGTAGACGACCTCGAGGCCGGTGACGAAGGTGACGAAGATGAAGACCAGGCGGAAGAGGGGCCAGAGGTGCTCGATGACGAGCGGGATGGGAAAAACTTCGGATAGAAAATGGCCGAAGTGCGGCCCGACGATGAGAAGAATCACGGAGAGAGATACGAGGCCGCCGCTGGTGAAGGCCAGCTGCAGCGCCTTGAGACGGTCGCGCCACCACACCCGCGAAACTTCAACGTCGTAGGCAATGTTGAGCGATTCGATCAATGCGGAGAACCCTCCGGAAGTCGTCCATAAATAGCCGAGGATGCCGAAAGATAGCAGCTTGACGCGGTTGTTGGGGGTGAGGATGTCGGCGACGATTCTCTCGACAAAGGTCATGGAATCGGGCGGCACGATTCCCGCCATGAGATTGAGCAGTTGCTGGAAGACATCGGGGACGGGAAGAAACTGCAACAGCGAAGAGAAGATGACCAGCAGCGGCACCATCGAGAAAAGAAAGTAGAAAGCCAACGCCGCGGCGATGGTAAAGGCCCGCGTCCGCCACAGCTCGGTGTAAACGGTGCGGATAAGGCGCCATGCCCCAAACCCCCAGCGGTGCAACCGTCCGGCAGGCCGTAACACTTTGAGATCGACCCCGGTCATGATCCCTGCAGTTCCTTGTAACTGCATTTCGCGATCTTTCCTCTTCCTAAGAGATGCTGCATACTCCGGGACGACGCCTCCGTTCAGTGAAATGTTGCGATCCAGTTCGCTATGAGCCGAATAACCTCGGGTGAAACGTGTGCGGGCTGAAAGTATTCCTGCCCGGTTGAGTCTCCGGCAACGGGCATCATGAGATGGTTAAGGCCTTCGATCTGCCTACTTTCGCTGCCCGGGGCGGTGTTGACTTTGGCTAAAGCCTGAAAATCTCCCTCGCTGACCTGTATGTCTTTGGTACCGCGCAGGACGAGAGCAGATAGATGGAGCCTGGCCAGCTCGGCAGGCGGATCCTGGCCGATCCAGGATCGCCAGTACATTTCGGGAAGACGGAGTGGCGGCGTGCCAACCATCTCGTCGACGGGGGTGGTGGGATCGTTGATGGTCTGAAATATTCCCTGCCACTCCTTCTGGATGGCATCGAGCTGGGCCTGGTTCGCTCCCTGACGCGTGGCCTGGGCGAGCAACTGACGCTGAAGAGTTTCCTCGATTCCGAGAGCGCCTGCGGCGAGGAAGATAATGCCGCGCACCGATCCCGGTACCTGATGCAGCCGGTCGGCGACGATGACCGGAGCCATGGTCCCGCCAAGGCTGTGGCCGAGGAGGAAGACGCGTTTCGGGTCGATCTCAGGCTGTGACGATGCGAAGGCCAGGGCGGCGACGGCGTCGAAGGTCACCTCGTGGTCGAGGTCGGGATGGGTGCGGAAGGTTTCAGGCGCGAAGTGGGTGCGCTTTTCATAGCGGAGGGTGGCGATACCGTCGGCGGCGAGTCCCCAGGCGAGGTCGCGGAAGGGCTTGTTGGGGCCGATGGTTTCGTCGGCATCGTGGGGGCCAGAGCCCTGCACGAGAACGACGACAGGGACGGGGGCTTTGCGATTTTTCGGAAGAGCCAGGATTGCAGGGATTTTAAGACCGTCGCTGGTGAAGGAGAGGCTGCGCTCTTCGACGGCGGCGGCTCCGGGGGTAGATTGCGCAGAAGTCGCGTCGTCATCTTCCTTCAGCACGAAGCCGATGCGGCGGTAGGCGAGTGCCTGAATGGGAACGTCGAACTCCATCAGGTTGTTGTCGGTATCAGACCAGATTTCGCCTTCGGTACCAGAAATTTTGAGGTGCCAGTGCTTCAGATGAATGGACGTGCCGTTGAGCGTGCCCTCGCCGGGATCTCGAACAGCGAGTTCCATCGGCACCAGAACGCCTTTGCCCTGGGCGAGGAGAGCCCAGTACTGGTGATCGGGCCGGGGGTGGGCGGTTTCCATGTAGATGAGGCCCTGGACGCCGCTGGGATCGAAGTTGTTGAGGACGACGGTGCCGGGGTGCAGGTCAAAGGTCGAGGACACAGGTTGGCCTGCGGCTGTGCCTTCGAAGGTTAGCCTTGAAGTGTGCGGATCGGCAGTGACGGAGACGGTTTGATTTTGAGCGTTGACGCTGATTTGCAACGTGTCGGAGCGGAGCTCGTAGTCAGGACCGAGGTCGGCGTCTCTCTCGCCGATGATCGAC